>Ga0209770_10001034_pt1 | contig 14594 bp, 17 predicted proteins | sample LauGreSu1BDMLBDD_2_FD_187572 | JGI IMG/M metagenome (GOLD analysis project Ga0209770, IMG submission 187572) | Freshwater lake microbial communities from Lake Michigan, USA - Su13.BD.MLB.DD (SPAdes) (version 2) | ecosystem: Environmental > Aquatic > Freshwater > Lake | place: Lake Michigan, USA...
CGCTAAGGGAATTGTATAAGCCGGATCAATGTAAATATCAAATGTCCAGTTTTGCAGAGATGAATGGCTTAAATCGATTTTCAATCCTGTTTTTATAGAGAACGTCAACGATGATGCGTTTTGTGGATTTCCTGTAAGATTTCTCTGAGTTAAAAGTGATCGATTATACACTGGAGTAAAATCTGGGAAAGATGTGGTAACGGTTGTATTGATATACACAAACAATAAGTTATCAAACAACATGTTTGAAACAAAATCCTCAACCGCCAAATCTTCTCCATAAATTGTAGTTGGGCAAGTTTCGCACTGAACCCAATAACCACTGTATGTCGATCCAAGAGTTTGTTTTCTTAAATGGACCTGATATTCGTTTTGATTCTCGTAGCAGTCAACAAGTTGATTTTCTGCATTGTGAATCCTGTATATCCCTAAAACATTTTGTGGTTTTTGAATTTCATCTACATCCGAGCTTCCACGAATATACATTTTTAGTTCAGTTGCAGATTGAGTCAAATTTTGATTTTGAGCAGTGCCTGTGAGATACAGTGCTTCCTGAGAATCTTTCAAAGAGACCACAGAATCAATTTTTAATTTTCCATAATTTAAACCAGTTGCACCGGACAACTCAACGTACTCTTCAAAATTTAAACGATTTCCCAAAAATCCCATTCTCTTTAAATTTGTTTGGTTTATTGTTGGGAAAGAATTTAAAATGTAATTATAACCAGTTGTTCCAGTGTAAGTAAAATTATACTGTGGTGCTGTTATAAAATTTTCTTGATTAAAAAAGTTGTAGCTTTGTGTGTATGTGAATCCACTCACAACACTGCCAATAATTATTTTTCCACCATTAAATGTTGACTGAAATAAACAAGTTCCACCAACATATGTTCTATAATCTGTATTTGGATCGTAATATTCTACAGGAGAAACATAAAATGTTGTTCCAGCAGGGACTACACCAAAAGTCTTTTTCAAAAAGGTTCTATCAGATGTGTCAAAAGCGTTTGAATAGTCCAAATAGCATGTCGTTCCGGATATTGAAATATTTGGAGTTGAATTTATCCAACCTTTTGTAAAGATAGGATCATATGTATTTCCATATACAGAAATACCATAATTTTTATATACTCTTACATTGTTTAATGTAGGATTAAACGGCATATTATGAAGCTATGTATGTCACTGTTTGTGTTGAACTTGCAGCCAACACATAAATTTTATTCAAATTGTCGATGCTGAAGAATACACTGTCACCGGGGTCAAGAGCGTGACCAACGCTACCCGAGAATGAACCAGAGTTTCCTAAGTAAATAAAGTCTGTGTTTGTTGAAAGTGCTTTAACAGATACGCCTTTGCCGCAGGTGTATCCAGAATCAAGTTGTTGTACTGCTGGATATGTAGAAGATGTTCTTCCTGTCTTAAATCCTGTTGGCATCGCTGTTGCTAAACCTAGGTTTAGTGAAACTAGCTGACCATAAAGAGCAGTCATACCATTTAGAATGGCTGTATCGTTTACTCCTACAGTATTTCCGACATTGACTGAAACTGCTGTAGCGCCAGATACACCAGAGATGAATAGTGGAGACGAGGCACTATTTGTAACCCCAACTGTTGGATTGATTAGTGCATTGATTGTAGCACCACTTATTTGAACAAACATTGGATTTGCAGAATTTCCAATTTGTGTTCCAGATTGATTAACTAGATTAGCAAAAACCCATGTACTTCCAGATGGTCCGAATACAGAAATTGCATCTTTTGTTTTGTTTAATGGTACCCCACCTGTAATTTCTACTTGATAGCCCGATGCAGTTCTAACATAGGCTGGTGCGCTTGATATACCAGTAACATAAACTGTTCCATCAACAGTTACTGGTGTTCCGCCAACTATACCCTGAACTGCACCACAGAAACCAACCAAATTTGCGGTAATACCACCAGCAACAACATTTACTGGCAGACCACTAGTTGAAGTAACAATTTGAGCCGATCCAGTTGGCCCGAATGCCAACTTTTGTAATTGGAACTGTGCCGTAACACCAGCAAATACTACAGAATCTGTGGCGACAAAGAATGTAAGACCGCCTGTTTCAATAATTACGTTATCATCTTGTGGGCCAAATGGTGATGGTGATGGCATATATCTTCCTTAAATTGGTCTAAATAGTTCTAGGAATATTTAGATCATTTTATTTATTGCTTTTAACATCTACAAGAGTAAACTGGTACCATGTATATAGATGACGCTGCTAAGGAAAAGTTTTCTAGTAAAGTTTTGGAAAGAGTAAAATCTACAAATTTATCTTTTATGGATTGTGTTTTAGAATTGTCCAATGAGATGAATTTAGAACCCTCTGCGGCTGGAAAACTTCTAACAAAACCTTTAATTGAAAAAATTGAGCAAGAGGCTCATAATCTTCATTTACTTAAAAAATCAAAAACCCGTAAACTGCCAGTTGACTGATCTGGAGTTTAAGGTATCATACATCAGTCATTTAGGCCAAGGGAGATCCTTGGGGAAAGAACGAATATGGCAAATTTTTCAGATTTTAAGAAGAAGAGTAAGAACTCAGTCGCAGCACTAACAGAGCGTCTTGATAAGATGACCTCCAAGGAGGGCTACAAGGATGAACGGCTATGGAAGCCGGGTATCGATAAGGCTGGCAACGGATACGCGGTTGTCCGATTCCTCCCCGAAGTTGATGGCGAAGATGCACCTTTCGTTGCAGTTTATAGTCACACATTCAAGGGCAAGGGTGGTTGGTTCTATGAGAACTGCCCGACAACGCTGGGTGAAAAGTGCCCTGTATGTGCGGCAAACACAGAACTTTGGAATAGTGGTATTGAGGATGACAAGAACATTGCGCGCCAGCGTAAGCGTAAGCTGACTTACATTTCCAACATTTTGGTCATCGAAGATCCCGCTAATCCGGAAAATAAAGGAAAGGTTTTTCTTTATCAGTATGGAACTAAGATCTTCCAGAAAATCCAAAGCCTTGCTCACCCAGAATTCCAAGATGAAGTTGCAGTAGATCCCTTCAACTTCTGGACTGGTGCTGATTTTAAGATTAAGATTCGGAACGTAGGTGGTTATGTTAACTACGACCGAAGTGAGTTTGCGACACCAGCACCTCTGTTTGGTGGTGAGGATAAGAAGCTTGAGGAAATTTGGAAGAAGCAGTATCCTCTCAAGACTTTTGTTGACAAGAGTCAGTTTAAGAGCTTTGAAGAGTTGAATGCACGATTTAAGAAGTCTGTCGGTGACGATATCCGTGCTCAGTTTGCTGAGAGCAAGAGTATTGAGGATGATGTTGAAGAGACTTCAGTTGTAGAAGACGTGGAGGAAAAGGATCCTCTGCAGTACTTCTCCGAAATGGAGAAGGATTGAAAAAGGCCCCGAAAGGGGCCTTTTTTATTTTAAGCCCACTTTGGGGCCATACTCATTCTATCTCGTCTATTTTCAAATATTAAATTTTGCGGTTCTGTGGTTGGTCTTTCCTCAAAATCATCTTTGTTATTATTAGGCAACCACGAATTCATCATATTGCTGTACATATCTAACATACCGTCACGAACTTCATTTAATCTTTTTTCTGTTTCCTCTGCCTTTGAATACGCTTCTTCAGCATCTACCTTGATCGTTACATCTGTATCAAAAGAGGAAATTTGTGGCTTAATTCTGCTATCAATGTCTATGTCTGTTGCTGTGTAAAAAACTGTTTCTGGAAGAGGAATATCTTTTAAAACGTTTACAACAGTAGACGGTTCACCTGTTAATTCTGAATCCAAATTAGATACCGAATCAACTTCTGCCTGTATGTCTATTGAAAAGTTATTTGATTGTTCGTTCATAGGTTAAAATAATCTCCGGTGGACATTTTTTGCATTTGTTTTTGTTTTTTCTTTTCCTCGTAATCGGCAACAAGCTTTAGATAAATGTCTCTCTCCCAGAATATACAGTTTTCTATATCTTGTAGAGACCAGTTAAAATTGTTTATTAAGGTAAAGTTTGTTATGAAATAACTTTTTAAATCAAAAAACTTTACCGAAAGATAAAAAAATTAAGTAAACCTGTCACCTCCTTTTCCTCATTTTCAAAGGACAGGTTTATGTATAATTCTGGTTGTCTTTTTAAAAAGTTGTCTAATTTTGGAACTACCGACATAGGCAAATTGTCCAAAATATTTTTTATTTCTTCTGAAAGAAATTTATTTGTATGGAATATTTCATTTTTGATTGAAATTTTTTGTATACATGCCTTTATTAAGTCTTCTTTATCCAAAGAGTGTAGTTTAATAAGATCTTTTACTGTTGGGGTGTGCAAATATAATACTATTGAATGTCCAATTTCTATTTTTTCTGACAATATGTCGTTTCTTGTTTTTATATCTGCTATGTTTACTTGAATTTTTTCATTATTTCTAACTAAATTCAATACCTCATCCACGCTTTTTGATCTAATTTGCAAAAACAAATATTCAGCATCAGCCAAGCAAACATCGTCTGCAACAAAAGTTGGTGCACATGTCTTTAAAAGATCAATCATGCACTTTAAAGCAAGCTTTTTATTATTTTCTTGCAATATTATTGCAATATTTTTTGCATCTTTTACCTTAAATGGAGTAAAAGATACAACTTTTTTAGAAAAAGGAAGAGTTGTTTCGTAAGAAGGAAGCGTAGAATTCAAAAAATTGACTATATTTTCCATTATTGTGCCTTAAATGTAAATTCTCTGTAGTTTAACAATACCTGATATACCATATATTTGTTTGATTCGATCATATTTAATTCAACTGGTATAGATTCAAGAGGATAAATTTCATAAAATGTATATACACGATTTGTGTTTCCATTTGGATCTAAAAGTTTTACATTTAACTTTGAATTGTAAATTATATCATCATAAAATGAGAGTTGAAATGGCGCACTTTGATTTCCCTTAATATTTCCACCGGAATAAATTAAATTAAACCAGTTATTAAAAAAATCTGTAATAAAATTGTCGTTGGTTACTGCAAAGGTTAACATTACTCCGGGCACAAATCTTTGAGATCGTGGAACAGCTCGTCCTGAACCATATCCAGCCAAGTTGTCTGCCAACGAGTCTATTGCTCTTGCTCCCATAGAGACGGCCAATACTTGAATGTCGTCTTCTTGTAATTGGGGCAGCGAACTGGGCAGTCCGGAAAAAGATAAAGAATATCTGTTGTTTCTTTGGAGACCTTTATGCCGTTCAAAGTATTCTTTAATGTTTACAATTGAGTTAGCCATTTGCAAATATCTCTTTTTCTGTTACTAGTTTGAATTCCATATTGTGTTTTTTGCAGTAACTTTCGGCTGCTTTCCATTTTGCGGTGTTTATAATCCAAGTTATCTTTTCTTTTTTAGAAGCATTTTCCTTCAAGTATGTTTGCTTCTTTGGCTTTACTTCCACCATTAATGTTTTTATTCCATCGTCATTTTTGACTTGAATTAAGAAATCCGGGTAGTAATTGTGAACCTTTTTATCTAATGGATTTTCATATGGAATGATTATCTCTTCAAATGACCACCTAATTATACTCGGAGTTTCATCGCAAAATTTACATACATTTCTCTCCCATAAGGAGCGACATGTAATTTTTGTACTGTCTCCTATGTATTTTTCTTTATTTATAGGTGTGTATTTGGTCCTATACGCCATAAAATTATTTAGAGAATTTTATCTAAATAGTATAGAAATGCCATCGACCTACAAGTATCCATTTGGTGTTTATGCAGCAGAACAGCCTTTATGGATGAACTTTTATGCTGCAAACTATTCTCTTAAAAATTTTGAGAGAACGAGATCTGGTGTAATAAACAGATCTTTTGCCCATTTACAGCTTCCTATGCCTAAAGAGCCGGGATACACCATTCAACATAATTATGGTGAAAGCAATAACAATCCTGTAGGCCCAATACTTAGCAGAGCTGGATTGGCAAATAGCGGGGGAGTCAATATGTCTGGTGCTGGAAATATGATAGCAAGAGTTATGCAACCAGCATTATTTTATCACGAAAGAATGTTTGCTACTTCAACTTATAGAAGATTTAGTAACATTGCAGAAATGACAATGATATCCGAGGGAAGAAAACAATATTTTTTCCAATATGTTCTTGTACCTAAAAGTGACGAAGAATCCATAGCCATAGAAAACATTGTTGGTACTTTTAGAAAATCTTCATATCCAACTGTTGCTTCAAATTTACCGGAAAGATCTTATCCCCAAAATTTATGGGCCTTGCAAGTTTCCCGTGGTAATGGTGTAGCTCTAGGTGGGGAAGCAAATCTAACAGCAAACTGGCTCGGTGAGCCTTTAGTTTGCGTTTTAAATACCGTAATAGTAAAAAAGAACGATGACGCAGATACTGTTATCAGATATCTTCCAAACGGAGCATCGTCGGTAACCCTTTTGGGTTTAGTATTCACAGAGTTTGAAACCGGAACTTATGTACCAGAAGCAAATGCAACGTGGTCTAAGTCTGAAATATCTTATAGATACTTTGGGTATAATGGATAATCAATATGAAGTACTTTGAAAACCTTCCAAAAAGATCTTTTGCATCTACAATTGGAAATTTTAATATATCAAGTTTTTTTACTTATATTGATGCAGATAAAGTTGCTCTTTCCACAGATAATGTTTTAGTGGATTCTAAAACAACATTACTTGAAGCAAGTTTTACCGTATACCAAGATCCAAATAACTTTTGGGCATTTTTACTAGCTGCTAAAAAAATAAATCCATTTGAGTTATTGTCTGACAATACAGTCTTGTTTACAAAGGCAAATGAAAATAAAATAAACTTTGCCAGCGTACAGGGTATGAGTGGTACAACTGGTATTGCGTTTCCAAAAGGTAGCATAATAGCTCCATATATTGCAAATACCGGATCTTGTTCAAGTTATAACTACATTGGAAATTTTGATTTAAATGGGCCGATCTCTATAATTGAGTCCGTTTCTTTTTACGACGGAAACATGGTAATAAAAGATCAGAAAGGTGCGACATACTCTTTCTTGAGTCCAACAGGTTCAACTGGTCAGCAACTTACAATAGTTTATCCAACTGCAACCGGATATGCTGTATATAACAATGCATATGTAAGCAATAAACAAAAATACCTAGACACAACAGTTCAAATAAAAGAACCAGAAGATGGAAAAGTAATTTTTAAGAATACATATTCTTCGAATACAACAACAGATCAGAAAAAAGCAGCACCAGTTCCAGTGCAGCCAACTGAAACTATTCCTGTCACGGTTACAAAATTCATCGAAGATAAGTCAAAAAATATTTTGTGCTTTCTGCCAAGTGAAATAGGTACTTTAAAAACCCAATTTATAACAGTTAAATATAGTTGACATGCCCAATACACAAGGTGAATTTAATCCAGCATATTCTACGGTTAAAGCAATCTACTTGCAGAGTAGCTATAATTCTGAATCTGTAAACATATTAATACAAAACACAGAATGCCAATTTGAAAGATTGGAACTAGTAGAAAACATAAATGATGTTTTTCCAAATGGTGTCGTAGTAGTACGAGACACAAAAGATATTGTTGGGCGCTTAAAACTTTATAATATTGATAAAGTTACCATAGAATTTTTTAACGGAAATAAATGGTTTACTACGATAACCAGCGTAAGTTATTTGAATAATGCCGCATCGGATACTGAAGAAAATTTTGTCGGAATATATATTTCAAATCAATATTATACTAAAACACAAAAAAGTTCTTTAAATACTCTTTTGAATATACAAAAGCCAAATGTCTATTTGGTAAATGATTTTGTCGATTTAGTAAAGCAAAAAGCATTCAATGGTGCTGGTGGTTATAATGACCCCACTTCAAATTATGTTTTGTATAGACCCCTTAATACAGTACATGACCGCCAAGAAGCAGTTGCTGACAACCCTATAGATTATTTGAATTATCTTGCTTCTGGTGCAGTGTCAACAGTCCATGCTGGGGTGCAATACGGCGTACCGCAATATATGTTTTGGACCGAATTTGATGGAAGTGTAAATTTTAAATATTTTCACAGAAATCCTCAAGAAGATCCTAGTGCGGCAACACTTGATGCTGACTATAGAAGAATTGGTATATTCGATGGTGATGCTGTAATTCAAAAGCTTTCAGATAGAAAAGTTTACAGAAAAGCTTACTTCTTTACCACAAATCCTGCATATCAATTTATATCTAAAAACTATTATTATATTAAAAAGACTCCAAAGGTTTTAGATCTTGTGCCTGCAGGGATAACAAATGCAGATGATATTGATTCATACAACTACAAATCATTAATGTATCAATTTCAAGATGAAGGACAAAAATTTAACATTGAACTTATAGATACAGATGGTACTGGGATTGCAGTTCCCGGTGCGGAGCAGATAATTTATGATTCATATTGGGGTTATTATGATGGTTTGGATAGCATAAACGATTCCTCTCACCATGCTTTGATTGGTCAAAATTTTGGCACACAAAATGTTTATTCCCAAATGAACTTTATGGGATCTTCGGGATTTATGCAATTTGTTGACAACACCGAAATGTGGAAAAACATGTTCGACATGACGGAGGTTCATCCAAATTATCCTGACAGCATAGGTTCAGCTGCATTGGTCCCCGGTGATTCTACTTACTTACAAAAAGTAATGAACATACGGTATAACGCATTTTTAGCAGAAAATGCTTCTGGTGCAAGCGGGGCCGCTGCGAGACTTGAAGAAATACGCAGAATCGAATTACAAAACTTCATAATGTATTCATTGTGTTGCATGGGAAAAAAGCAGGAAGAATGTTTCTTTGCTGCACTTTTAAGATACGAAGAAGACAGCAACTGCCCAACTGGGAATTCAGTTGGTAAAAAATACAGATATAAATGGAATAAATTATCTTTTGAGGGTACAACAGGTGCCACATCTGGATCGGGAGCATCTGGTGGTTCCGGTGCATCTGGAGGATCTGGTGCATCTGGTGGATCCTGTGGAATTCCTTTGTTTTACCAAGTTGAAAAATGGGGCTTAGATATTCTAAAGTCATCTAATACTCAAGATGATACGTGGGCTATCAATCTTAACGAACGTGGATTGACTACCGGATACATTCCAACAGGGTACATAAGTAGCTGCGCTCCTGCAGGATTTAAATTAAGACCTATTGGGGCAAAAGCAGCAACTCTTTCATCTGGAGAAGATATTTTCCATATAGTAAAACTATGTAAATATACTGATGGAAACAATGTTGTTTACTACTTTACTGCAGAAAATGCATTTGATGGTTGCTGTACGGTTCCAAGTGGAGGAAATACAGGTGGCAACACGGGTGGAAATACCGGGGGCAACACGGGTTAAAGGTTAAAAATGGCAACCAATCAAATAAAAACTTACGGTACAAATTATAGCCAAGAAGCTCTGTATGGATTAAACTCAAGAGACACTTATATCTGTGCTAACTCATCCATAACACGGGGAGTTACATCAATCCCAGATACTTTAGATAATTGCTTTGACCGTTTTAGCGGTATCAAAGACATAGCAACATATCTTGGTTTTATAAAAGGTGCATCCGGTACATCTGGATCTTCCGGTGCATCTGGTTCATCTGGGGCTGCTCAGAAGTATAATTACACACTTTGGACAGGATCAACTTTACCGAATCCAAATTTGACAAATACGTTTACTCCGGTAGACATGTATTTGGACAAGCCTTCTGTTGAATGTGATCAAATAACAACTACACTATCTCAAAGTTGGTTAGGATGTTTGTGGGGAAGCCCAGAAGCCTCTTTAAGCTGCACATGCCCGGACATAGGGCCAAACTTTGTCAATTATTTGAAGTTAAGACAGAATGTGGCTACCTTTTGGAACACCCCCAAAATAACTCCTATAAAAAGAATAGAGTTTTTAGATGCTTTAAAATACGGTCAAAAAGCTGATTTTACCGTTGCGGGAGATTTTAAACTAAAGCTAGGTCAAGTAGTTTATATCGATGTAGATGCTGCAAGCGGTTATCCTTATGCAAATACGTCTTCTCCTTTAAACGGATATTATTACATAATAGGATTGAAGCATGTCGTAACAACTCAAACACACGAAACGGCACTTTCCGTTTCCAAAATACCAGAAAATTTGTCTCCATCTGCTGCTGGTGGAACTTACGCAGCCGATTATACCTAAACTAAATATCTAGATGGCCATACGAGACTTTTCAATTTTATTAGAAAAAGTAGACACAGCACAAACCAAAAAAGATGTTGGTATCGTGACTGGATTCAATGCTATTTCACAATATATTGAACACATAATGAAGACTCAAAAGGGTGAACTCATTTCAGACATGAATATGGGATCCGATTACTTCAGCTACATTTTTGGCACAAACGATCCCGGTTTGTTGGAGTTGAATTTGGCAGCATACATTCAAGCCGCAATACCCCAGATAAGTAATGTTAGTGTAGATCTTTTGTCTCAAGAAGATGAACAACTTTCTTTTCAAATAAATTTTAGCATATTTGACGGAATCAAAACACAAAACAATGCTTCGTGCTTTGTTGAGGTAGATTTAACATGACATATCAATTAACAAATTTAAACGTAGCTTCTTTGGATTTTGATGATATCAAATCATCGCTTATATCATTTTTAGAACAACAAAGCGATTTGAAGGATTTGGATTTTAGAAATGAAGCTAGCTCTGTAAATTTATTATTAAATATTCTCGCTACTGTTACCGCATATAACGGAGTTTATGCACAATTTGGTTTCATCAATAGCTTTGCAACTACTGCAAACACTATGGAATCCATACTTGGTATTGCTGCAAACTCATCGGTATTGGTTGCACCTATACAATCAGCAAGAGTGCAGAGAACAGTAACAACAGCTGGAGTAACGCTACAAGACTACACAACCTTTAAGGCAAGAGCAACAAATGGTGCTGACGTGTTCTTTTTCAATACGGAACAAGTTTTACCAAACACATCTCAAAGCATAACTCTGTACTCTGGAACAGAAGTAGTAAGTTTTACAAATTACGATTATGATACACAAAGTTGCATTCTTCCATTTAATGTTGACCCATCTACAATTAACATGTATGAAACACAAATTGGAAGCAGCCAAGTTACAAAGTGGACCAGAGTAGATAAATCTAACACAACTGTTGCTGGTAACAATACACACTTCTCTGTGATGAATGCCCCACAAGGGTATCTTGTTACAAATAACTTTGCATCTTCCAGAGAAGTTTTAACAAATAGCAATATTTTAATTCAAGCTGTTCTATCTAATGGAAACGTTGCAAATAGCGCAACAATTACGTCTAGAAGCGACGTTACATTTGGAACATTTGATTTACCAAGCAGCGGTTATAATCAGATTTCTGTTGCAGAAGCTAGAGCAAAACTTTTGTTTAAAGCTACTGGTCAAGAACGATGTGTGACAATAAACGATTATAAAAATGCTATTTTAAGTTCTGGAATATCTGGAACAACGGATGAAACTTTAATTTCCGTAGGAAATACATCTTATCCGGGAGAAGTTAAAGTTTATGTTTCTGGACTTACATCTGAAAATATCTCTAAGCTATTGACATATCTTTCTGCGCTGACACCAGCAGGAATTACAGTGGTATATCAACAATGATCATATTTTTTAGTACACAGCCCGCTAGCGTAGACGGAAAAATTAATGCTCTAATAGAAAGAGCAAAAACTTTGTACAATTCTGATTACTATGACATCGAAAATGAAAAATGGCTAGCAGATAAACTCACAATAGAATCATTGTTTCCTTCTTGGATTGTAAAAGCTGCGGAAGACAATTCAGAAGTCTTAGTAACAAAAATAGTAAAAAATTACATGAGATGGTTACTGTCTCTAGAACATGGTTATGGTGCTCAGTTAGATTGGGAAAAGATAAGAACAATACCATTAGCAAATGAAATTTTTTTAGAAGCTTATATTGATTTTTACTTTCCGGGTGCTGATTTCAGTCAACAAAATTTTTCATCTTTAATCCCAAATGTTAGAAAATTTGCAATAAATGCAGATGCAAATTATTTTAATGTAAAGGGCACACCACAAGCAATAAGGTATCTAATATCAAATTTATTGGGAATTCCTTGGGATTCCGTATTAGTAAATACATCCACGGCAAGCATAATTACTATAAAAGTTGATTCTGCTTATTATGACACCATTTTGAATTATAAAAACTTTTTAGAAACATACGTTGTTCCTGCTGGAGTTTCTGTAATATACACCACAATATAATAATTTTGTCTTATGTTTAAAAAAATGATAATGTTTGCTGCATCTCTGGCTTCTCGCGGCTTATCAGACAACAAAACAGACTTACCAACAAAGCAACTTAGAGCTTTATCTTGTTTTGGCTTTGAGGATATACGCCCATGTCCATTTTTGAGAAATAGTTCTACACCGGGTAAGCATTATTGTGGTAAATGTGGATGTGGAGATAAGTCCCACACTTGGTTGATTAAAAATTCAGATGACTACTCAAAATTGGACTATCCGACACTAAATTGCCCTGTAAAAATGCCGGGATTTACAAACTACGATCCAAATTTTTCAACAATAGAAACGGCATTCAGAAAAGATCAGATAGAAAACTTCGATCCAGAAAAGCTGCAATACATACAAGTGACAATAGGTGGAAATGCAGAAAAAGAAAAATTTATGGATGAATTAAACAAAATAATTGATAATTCATAAATATTTCTAAGATGCCGATTACCACTCGCCAAGAATTTATAGATTACACCATGAGAAGTTTGGGTGCCCCAGTCATCCAAATAAACGTGGATCCCCAGCAGATCGAAGATCGCTTGGATGAAGCTTTGATTTATATGCAGGAAAGACACTTTGATTTTAATCAAAGAGCAATTTACGTATATCAAGTTACAGCACAGGATGTTGCCAGAAAGTATTTTGATACAACTTCTTTTGGTCCAGCTCTTGGTGCTCAAGTAAGGACAGATCCAAGTGGTGTAACTGGTTACTGGCCGAATGCTACAGATATAGTAAGCATTTCAAAAGTATATGCTCCAAGTTATAAGGTCGGAGACTATATGTTTGATCTTCGCTACCAGATGACCTTGTTTGATTTCTTTGGTCTTTATTTTAACCAGTCTGGTTATCCCAGTGGACCGATGGCATCTTACATGGAGAGCATGTCTTATGTAAAATTGGTAAATGACGTATTCAATTATCCTGTTTCATTTACATATACAAAAACTACTGATCGTTTATTCTTGGATACAGACCACAGTAAGGTTGATTCATCACGATTTTTGATGGTTGAGGCTTATGTAAAAATAAGCGAAGATGAATATCCAAAAATTTGGCAAGATCGAATATTTAAAAAGTATTTTGCTGCAGTATTGAAAAAGCAATGGGCACAAAACTTAATGAAGTTTACAGGAATGCCTTTGCCGGGTGGAGCGCAATTGAACGCTCCCGCAATAATGCAGGAGGCAATGAGAGAAATCCAAGAAATAGAACAGCAGCTACTCAAGAACTACGAGCTTCCAGTCGATCCGCTTATAGGATAATAAATGGCAATAAACCCATATATCAATCTAACCACAAATCAATCAGAGCAAAGACTGGTTGAAGATATCACCGTAGAATTGATACAGGGGGTTGGGCAAGACTGCATTTACGTTCCTAGACAATATTTTAATATAGATAGACTATTTGGCGAAGATCCTGCGTCTTCCTTCAGCCAAACATATGTGATCGAAATGTACATACAATCATACAAAGGGTTTGAAGGAACTGATGTTATCACTCAATTTGGAATTGAAATCAAAGACAAGATAAATCTTATCATGGCTCGCAGAAGATTTAAAGAGCAGGTAACTGATATAGACTCAACTATAATAAGACCCAGAGAGGGAGATTTGATTTATTTTCCCCTGTCGAAGTCTTTATTTGAAATTAACTTCGTTGAACATGAAAATCCTCTTTATCCTCTAGGCAAACTGTATTCATACCAGATTACCGCAGAGTTGTTCACCTACAGCTACGAGAAGATAAACACAACATATACGGAAATAAATCAACCGTATACAAGCACCGGAACGACCGCTGGTGTTACATTCGATCCTCTCAACAACATACTCGGTACCTCCGCTGGCATCAATACAGTGTTGGACGACGAAGCCAGCCTTTATGATTTTAATCCCAATGATCCAGCCGATGGCTGTGGAGGAGCTAGTTAATGTTTGGTTATTATTACAATAAAAGTCTAAGAAGGCTAATAGTTGGATTTGGAACTCTTTTTAGCAATATTTACGTTTCACATGACAATGAAACGGGACCAAATACGAGCCTAAGAGTTCCTGTTACTTATTCTTCACAAGAAAAATTTATTCAAAGACTTTTAAATCCTTCTTCGATAACTGACGGTACGAGAATAGAAAATCAGTTGCCAAGAATAAGCTTTATAATGAATTCAATTACACCAGATCCTTCCAGAAGAAGAACTAGATTTGCTTCAAGCTTATCACTATCTTCAAACCAAGGAGTCTGT
>Ga0209770_10001037_pt1 | contig 14573 bp, 10 predicted proteins | sample LauGreSu1BDMLBDD_2_FD_187572 | JGI IMG/M metagenome (GOLD analysis project Ga0209770, IMG submission 187572) | Freshwater lake microbial communities from Lake Michigan, USA - Su13.BD.MLB.DD (SPAdes) (version 2) | ecosystem: Environmental > Aquatic > Freshwater > Lake | place: Lake Michigan, USA...
AGGACCCCGACATGACCTACGTCGTGCAGGCGGTCGATGCCACGGCGGCGATCCTCAAGAAAGGCCAGCTGATCATCCTGGAGTCGACGACCTATCCCGGCACCACCGTGGAAGTGGTGCAGCCGGTGCTGGCGGCGAAGGGCTTCACGCCTGGCGTGGATTTCTACCTGGCCTTCTCGCCCGAGCGCGTCGATCCGGGCAACCCCCAGTACCAGACCAAGAACATCCCGAAGGTCGTCGGCGGCATCAACGACGACAGCACGCGGGCGGCGGTCGCGTTCTACAGCCAGGTGATGGATGCGGTCGTCCCGGTCAGCTCGCCGAGCGTCGCCGAGATGGTCAAGCTGCTCGAGAACACCTTCCGCGCCGTCAACATCGGCCTGGTCAACGAGCTGGCGCTGATGTGCCACCGCATGGGCCTCGACGTGTGGGAAGTGATCGACGCCGCCAAGACCAAGCCGTTCGGCTTCATGCCGTTCTACCCGGGCCCCGGCCTCGGCGGCCACTGCATCCCGATCGACCCCTTCTACCTGTCGTGGAAGGCGCGCCAGTACAACTTCGAGGCCCGGTTCATCGAACTGGCCGGCAACGTCAACGGCGCCATGCCCGAGTTCGTGGTGCAGCGCATCATCGACGCGCTCAACTCGCAGAAGAAGTCGCTGAATGGATCGCGGGTGCACATCATCGGCGTGGCCTACAAGCGCGACGTCAACGACCTGCGCGAATCGCCGGCGCTCGAAGTGCTCGAACTGCTGGCGCATCGCGGCGCCGAGGTCAGCTACACCGACCCGTACGTGCCGGCGTTCAAGCATGCGTCGCTCGACCTGACGAGCGTCGACGAGAAGCAGGCGCACGTCAACGTCGACTGCGGCGTGATCATCACCGACCACAAGGTGTTCGACTATGCGGCGATGGTCGAGCGCTTCCCGTTGCTGGTGGACACGCGCAATGCCCTCAAGGGCGTGACCGGGTCGCACATTTTCCGCCTGTAGCGCCAGGAGGGCGGCACTTCAGTGCCGCCGCAATCTGAATGACGTTCACCGAATCGCGCATCCCCGGCGCCTGGGTCATCGACATCACGGCGATCCACGACGACCGGGGATTTTTCGCGATGACGTGGCTGCCGGACGCCTTCCGCCAGCGCGGCATCGAGCCGGCGCTGGCGCAGTGCAACCTCGCCTTCAACCACAAGCGCGGCACCCTGCGCGGCATGCACTTCCAGAAAGCGCCGCACGCCCAGGCGAAGATCATCCGGTGCACGCGGGGCGCCCTGCTTGACGTGATCGTCGACCTGCGGCCCGAGTCGCCGGCCTACTGCCAGTGGGAAGCCGTCGAGCTGACCGCCGAGAACCGGCGCATGCTGTACATGCCCGAGGGCATTGCCCACGGCTACCTCACGCTCACCGACGACGTGGAGGCCTACTATCACGCGTCCGCGCCGTGGGAGCCATCGGCCGAGTCGGGCGTGCGCTGGGACGACCCGGCTTTCGGCATCACGTGGCCGTTCGGGCCGTCAGTGATTTCGCCGAAGGACGCCGGCTGGCCCGATTACGTTCGCACGGCCTGACGCCGGCGCAGGGCCGCGAGCGACACTGCCACCGCCGCCACGAGCACGCCGACCCCGGCCCACAATCCCTCCGGCACGAACGAAAACGAGAACGTCCCCGTCTGTCCGGCGGCGAGCGTCACGCCCCCCATCGCCTCGGGGGTGGGCGTGAACGGCCCCGCGTCGCTGCGCCAGCCGCGGGCGTAGTTCTGGTTGAGCGAGATCCGCGACGGCTCGCTGCCCCCCATCACGGTGAAGTCAATGCGGTTCGGCGAGAACGTGGAATCCACCACCTTCGCCTTGTCATCCGAGAAGACCAGGGGATGCTCGGCAGTGGCCGTGTGCTTCAACTGCAGCGACTCATAGCAGTAGTAGAACGACTGGTCGTTCATCAGCGCCGTCAGCATCGGCGAGCCGTCCTTGTAGGCGTTCGACTCGCTGTCGGTCACCAGTTGCCGGGGGCCGGCGAGCGGCTTGAAGTTCGTCGTCAGCGGCGGCTGCGAGAAGATGTTGGCCAGCAGTTGTCGGTTATGGCTGAGCAGGTGCGCCGACGCGGCCAGGCAGACCATGGCCACCGCGATCCGCGCCGTGCGCGACGAGAGGGCATCGATGCCGAGCGCCCGTGCCGCCCAGCCAGCCGTCGTGGCGCCGCACAGGACGAACGCGATGCTGTAGCGGCTGGGAATTCTGAAGCTCGAGAACAGCGGCAGATGCGAGGCGATGGCCGCCGGGGCAAAGCGGCTGAACTCGCCCAGCGACCAGACGAAGAAGGCGATCGTGGTCAGGGCCAGGGCTGCGCCCATCGATCTCGCCGGCGCCTTGCGTCCGCCCAGCCCCCACAGCACGCTGACGAAGATCACAACCGCGGAGAACAGGCCGATGTAGTTGCCGTACTCGTGCCAGCCGTGCCTCTGTTCGGGCAGTCGAGGCTTGGTCATCTGCGCCGGATCCAGGTAGATCCGCGCCGCCATCTCCCAGGTCGTGCGATCGGGCTTCTCGATCGGTGGGCGAGTGTCCCAGAACTGCTCGCTGTTGACGTACGAGACCACCGGCAGCAGCTTCGGCGCTGAATAGGCAAGGCCTGCCACGCAGCAGACCGTCCCCACGATCAGGGGCCGCCACTGCCGGAGCATCGCCGCCGACACGACCGCGAGCATGCCGATCGCGGCCATCGCCATCGGCAGGATGTGCGTGCCGCCGTTGTAGACCATCAACGCGATCGCAACGCCCGCCAGCAGGGCGCCGTGCGGCGTGCCGGTGGTCAATGACCGGAAGAAGAAGTAGAGGACCCACGGCAGGTAGAACGCCGGCAGGAACACGCTGTGTCCCACCAGGAAGTGAATGGCCGGCGCGCCCGACGCCGTGAACATCGTCGCCAGGAAGAACACCATGGGCCGCGAGCGCAGGCCAGTCACGCGCGCCAGCAGCAGGTGCATGCCGATGAACCCAATCCAGTAGTGGAGCAGGATGTTGACCTTCATCGCCAGCGCCAGCGGCATCAGCGCGGTCAGCGGATACACCGGGCTGAGCAACGCGATCTGCGGGTTCTGCCACAACACGTTGCCGCCGCAATACCAGGGATTCCAGAACGGCATCTGCCCGTACTCGACGACGTTCTTGAGCACGGCGCCGTAGTAGAACAGGTGCTGATCCCAGTCGAAGACGCCGAGCGCGGTGGGCTGGGCGAAGAGCGGCGAGCAGAACGCATAGCTCGCGACCCCGTACAGCGCGATGACCGCGATGCGGGGCCAGGCGCTAGCCATCAGGATCCGACGACGCCCTGCAGCGGGCTGCTCGCCGTCGCGTAGGCCTTTCGCGGAATGCGTCCGGCGAGATAGGCCAGCCGGCCGGCTTCGACCGCCAGCCTCATGGCGCGTGCCATCATCACGGGGTCGGTTGCGCCGGCAATTGCCGTGTTCATCAGCACGCCGTCGGCCCCGAGTTCCATGGCCACGGCCGCGTCTGACGCCGTTCCCACGCCGGCGTCCACGATTACCGGCACCTTGGCCTGCTCACGGATGATGCGAATATTGTTGGGGTTCTGGATGCCAAGACCCGAGCCAATCGGCGCGCCCAGCGGCATGACCGCCGCGGCGCCGGCCTCGGCCAGCTTCCGGCACATGACCGGATCATCGTTGGTGTAGGGCAGCACGATGAAGCCCTCCTTCACCAGCACGCGGGTGGCCTCGAGCAGGCCCTCGTTATCAGGGAACAGCGTCTGCTCGTCGCCGATCACCTCGAGCTTGACCCAGTTCGACATGCCCGCTTCGCGGCCCAGCCGCGCCGTGCGAATCGCGTCCTCGGCGGTGTAGCACGCGGCGGTGTTGGGCAGCAGGAAGATTTTCGCCGTGTCGATGTAGTCGAGCAGCGACTCGGTTTTGCGCGAAATGTCGACGCGGCGCACGGCCACCGTCACCATGTCGGCGCCCGACGCCTCGTGCGCCGCCTTCATGATGGCGTGCGACGGGTACTTGCCGGTTCCAACGATCAGGCGGGAGCGAAACGTGCGGCCGGCGATAACCAGTTCAGACATGTCAGTGTTCAATCTGTGTCAATCGGGGGCTTACCCGCCACCTACGAAATTGACGATTTCAACCTCGTCGCCGTCCTTGACGATCGACGTGTCGTACTCGGCCTTCTTGACGACGGCCAGGTTGTGTTCGACGGCGACGCGGCGGGCGTCGATCGCCAGGGTGGCGAGCAGGGCTGTCACGCTCAGCGGCTCGAGAATCTCGTGCGGATCGCCGTTCAGCTTGATGGTCATGGCTTGTCCAACTGCGATCGTACCATAGCTGATCACATATAATTGAGAGTTGGAAATGGCACCGCACACTGCACCTGAAACCACCCTCGGAATTCCCGGATTCTCGTTCGCCGACCTCCACCAGCCCGCGCGTTTGCGCGACCTCCACGACCGGTTTGTGGCCGAGGTCAAGGCGTCCGAGCCCGAGCTGTGGGCGCAGTGGGAGCAGTACCGTGAGGTGCCCGATTCACTGGGCGCGGTGGCCCGCGGCAACCTGGTCGTGGCCATGGCGCCGCACCTCAGCCGCTTCATTACGCGGCTGTTTGGCGTGGGGACCGAGGCCGACGAACTGATCGCGGCGACGCGCGCCTACGACGTCCTGTTCCGCTTCAAGATCGACTTCGTCCGCCGCCGCGCCCTGCCGCTGCTCAAAGGCGGCGCACACGTCACCGCGACCGCCGAAGACCATGCCTATGTGGAGTCCGCCTTCAAGCGGACCGGCGCCGAGGTCCGGCTAAAGCCGGACGCCACATCTGAAATGGCGCTGGCGCAACTGGGCTGTGCGCTGCTCGATCGCGACGAGACCCTCCGCGCCGGCGGGTCCGATGCCGACAAGGCCGCGCTGGCCGCCGAGATCGACTCGCTCAAGCGCTGGTGTGCCGCGCACCTGCACAGCCCGGAGTATCGCGGCTGGGTCGTGTTCCGCTTTCCCGAGAACCTTGATTACGACCACCTGGTCCAGATCCAGCGGCCCGACCTGAAGCTGCCGGAGCAAATTCTCGGGCCCGACAGCAAGCTGCGCCGGCGCCAGGGCTTCCAACTGACCGATCCGCGTTATGCGCCGCGCGAGGTGCTGAGCGAGATTCACTACTGCGTGCTCTGCCACGAGCGCGACAAGGACACCTGCTCGAAGGGCATCAAGGACAAGGAAGGCCAGGTCGCCGCCAACCCGCTTGGCATCCCGATGCCGGGTTGCCCGCTCGACGAGAAGATCTCGGAAATGCACACGCTGCGCAAGCGCGGCGATGCCATTGGTGCGCTGGCCATCGTGACCGTCGACAACCCGATGGTCCCCGGCACCGGCCACCGCATTTGCAACGACTGCATGAAGGCCTGCATCTACCAGAAGCAGGAACCGGTCAACATCCCGCAGATCGAAACCGGGGTCGTCACCGACGTGCTCAACCTGCCGTGGGGCGTCGAAATCTATGGCCTGCTCACGCGCTGGAACCCGCTCAACACCAAGCGTCCGTACGCGTTACCCTACAACGGCCGCAACGTGCTGGTCGTCGGCCTCGGTCCCGCCGGCTATACGTTGTCGCACTACCTGCTGAACGAAGGCTTTGGCGTCGTCGCCATCGACGGCCTGAAGATCGAGCCGCTGCCCGAGGATATTGTCGGCGGCGACGGTGTGGCGCCGCGGCCGATCAAGAGCTGGAGCGAGATCTACCGCCCGCTCGACGAGCGTGTGCTCGAGGGGTTCGGCGGCGTCTCCGAGTACGGCATCACCGTGCGCTGGGACAAGAACTTCCTCACGTTGATCCACCTCACGCTGGCGCGGCGCGACAAGCTGAAGATCTACGGCGGCATCCGCTTCGGCGGCGCGCTGCCGATCGAAGAGGCCTGGGCCACCGGGATCCATCACGTCGCGATTGCCGCCGGCGCCGGCCGGCCGACGATCATCGACATCAAGAACAACCTGATTCGCGGCATCCGCAAGGCCAGCGACTTCCTGATGGCGCTGCAGTTGACGGGCGCGTTCAAGCGCGACGCCCTGTCGAACCTGCAGGCGCGCCTGCCGGCGGTGGTGATTGGCGGCGGCCTGACCGGCGTCGACACGGCCACCGAACTGATGGCCTATTACCCGCTCCAGGTGGAGAAGACGCTCGATCGCTACGAGGCGCTGGTCCGCGACCTGGGTGAAGCCCGCGTGCGCGGGATGATGGATCCGGAAGAGCAGGGCATTCTCGACGAGTTCCTCGGGCACGGCCACGCCGTGCGCGCCGAGCGGGCGCGGGCCGCGGCGGCGGGCGAGCTGCCCAACTTCATCGACCTGATCCGCTCGTGGGGTGGCGTGACGCTGGCCTACCGCAAGCGCCTCCAGGATGCGCCGGCCTACCGGCTGAACCACGAAGAAGTCGCGCTCGCGCTGCAAGAAGGCATCTCGGTCACCGAGAACATGAACCCGACCGAGGCCGTCCCCGATGAATTCGGCCACGTCAAGGCGATGTGGTTCACCCGCGCCGACGGCTCGGCCATCGAACTGCCGGCCCGCACGGTACTCGTCGCCGCGGGGACGGTGCCCAACATCACCTACGAGAAGGAACATCCGGGTTCGTTCAGCCTCGACGGCAAGCAGAAGTTCTTTCAAGGCTTCAAGGCGGTGGCTGTGGAGGGCGATGGCTTCAGCCGTCGCCAATTCCGGCTGGAGCCAGACCCGAACGGCTTCTTCACCTCGCACGAGACCGACGGCAAGTTCGTCACCTACTACGGCGACAACCACCCGCGCTACAACGGCAACGTCGTCAAGGCGATGGCCTCGGCCAAGCATGGCTACCCGCACGTGGTGGCGCTGTTTGCCGACGAGATCGCGAAGCTCGACCCGGCGGATCAGCCCGCGCGCGAGGCGGCGTGGCAGGCCGTGGTCGCCCGTTTCGACGACCAGTTGCTCGCCCGCGTCGAGCGCGTCGTGCGGCTGACGCCGACCATCATCGAAGTCATCGTGCGCGCCCCCGCGGCGGCGCGCCACTTCCACCCGGGCCAGTTCTATCGTCTCCAGAACTTCGAGCGTTTGAGCCCGCACGTGCGCCTGGACGATCACGTCGCCTCGATGTTGATGGAGGGCATCGCCCTCACCGGTGCCTGGGTCGATCGCGAGAAGGGACTGCTGTCGCTGATCACGCTCGAGATGGGTGTCTCGAGCCGGCTGTGCGGGTACCTCAAGCCGGGTGAGCCGGTCGTCGTGATGGGGCCCACCGGAACGCCCACCGAGATTCCGGAAGGGTCGGCCGTGCTACTGGCCGGCGGCGGTCTCGGCAACGCCGTGCTGTTCTCGATCGCCAAGGCGCTCAAGGCGCAGGGCAACAAGGTGATCTACTTCGCCGGCTACAAGCACACCGGCGACCTCTTCAAGCGCGAGGACATCGAAGCCGGGACCGACCAGGTGATCTGGGCCAGCGACTCGGGCACGGCGATCGAGCCGCACCGCCCGCAAGACGCGCACTTCCGCGGCAACATCGTGCAGGCGATGGTGGCCTATGCCGAAGGCAAGCTCGGGGTGCAGTCCGTGCCGCTCAAGGACGTCACGCGCATCATCGCGATTGGCTCGGACGGCATGATGAACGCCGTGCGGCTGGCGCGTCACGGCGTGCTGGCGCCGCACCTGAACCCCAAGCACGTCGGCATCGGCAGCATCAACTCGCCGATGCAGTGCATGATGAAGGAAGTGTGCGCGCAGTGCCTGCAGCGCCACGTCGACCCCGAGACCGGCCGCGAGGAGTTCGTCTTCTCCTGCTACAACCAGGACCAGGAGCTCGACCGCGTCGACTTCGCGAACCTGCGCGCGCGGCTGCGGCAGAACAGCGTCCAGGAGAAGATCTCGAACCTGTGGTTCGAGCACCTGCTGGATCAGGCTGAATCAGAGCTCGTTCACGTATAAGCTGGTCGCGTGCTGGCGCCGGGAACGCGGATCGACGACCGCTACGAGATCATCGACGTGTTGGGCTCGGGCGGCATGGGCCAGGTCTATCGTGCCCGTCGCCTCCGGCTGGGCGACGAAGTCGCCATCAAGGTGATGCACACCACGCACACGGCGCCGCCGGAGTCGCGCGAGCGCTTCCTGCGCGAGAGCCGCGCCTGCGCCCAGCTGCGCCACCCGAACATCGTCGGCATCCTCGATTTCGACTTCGACGCCTCGAACCAGCCGTTCATGGTGATGGAGCTGCTGAGCGGGCCGAGCCTGCGCGAGGAGATCGAGCTCGAGGCGCCCATGGCGCCGGCCCGCGTCGCCGCGATCCTGGAACCGGTGGCGGCCGCGCTGCAGCTGGCGCACGATCGCGGCATCACCCACCGCGACCTGAAACCCGCCAATATCGTCGTGCATCGCTACGAGTCGGGCGAGCGCGTCTACAAGGTGATTGATTTTGGGTTGGCGGCGATGAAGGCTGCCAGCGACGAGACCCGGCTCACGGATCCAGCGATGTTCGTGGGTACTCTGGCGTATGCGGCGCCCGAGCAGGTGCGCGGCGATGCCGTGACGCCGGCCACCGATGTCTACGCGCTGGGCGTCATCGCCTACGAGATGCTGACCGGCGCGCGGCCGTTCGACGCCGGCAATCGAGTGACGCTGATCAACCAGATGCTGACGGTGCGGCCGGTCAGTCCGGCCGTGCACCGCAGCGGCCTGTCGGAGACCATCGACCGGGCGGTGATGCGGGCGCTCGACAAGGACCCGCTCGAACGCTGGCGGAGCGCGACCGACTTCGTGAATGCCTTGCGGGATGCCGGTGGTGACGCCGAACCCGAGCGGACCGAAGGCGGTGGCGGGCTCCTGTCTCGCTATGAACTGGGCGGCCTGGTCGGTCGGGGCCGGCTCGGCAGCCTGATCTATCGCGGCACCCATCGCGCCCTGGGCATCCCGGTGGCGATCCGCATCCTGAAGCGCGATGAACAGCCGCATTGGGATGCCGTGCGCGCGCGGTTCCTGCTCGAGGCGCGCACGCAACAGGTGCCGCATCCGGGTCTGTTGCAGGTCCGGGACTTCGGCGAAGACGACCAGAACGTGTTCCTGGTCACCGACTTCGTGGAAGGCCCCAGCCTGCGGCAGGCGCTGGCCGAAAGCGGCGCCTTTCCGTGGCCGCGCGCATCGGCGCTGCTGGCCCAGGCGCTCGATGCCATGGCCGCGCTCCATCGCAGCGGCGGATTCATCTGCGGCGTCAACCCCGACATGGTTCGCCTTCGGAAGGTCGATGCTGGTGGAGGCAACCCTTTCTTGTCCGCCGAAGCGCGTAGCGCGAAGGTGGAAGGGTTGCCTGAGCAGATCGTCGTCTCCTCCGCCGGCATCCGTTCGGTCCAGGACGTGCTCGCCACCATGCGCGAGCAGGAACTGCGCGGCCAGGAGGCCAGCGAACACGAACTCCCCTATGTCGCGCCCGAAGTGATGATGGGCGGCGCCCCCGACGTTCGAGCCGACGTGTTCACAATTGGGGTACTGGCTTACGAAATGGTGACCGGACGCCAGCCGTTCCGGGCCGCGTCAGTACCCGAACTTCTCGGGCAGATGCTGCAGGCGAAGCCGGAGGCGCCCACCGCCATGGCACCCGGCCTTCCCGCCAACGTGAGCGATGCGATCCTGCGGGCGATGGCGGGGACGCCGACCGCCCGTTTCCAGACAGCAGAAGAGTTCCGGCAGGCGCTGGCCGCCCCGGGATGATTACTTCAAGGCGAGGACGATGCGGCCGACTGGCGCGGCGGCTTCGAGCCGAACCGGCTTGAACGTCCCATCGGTGGCCAGCCACAGGACGCTGCCGGCGCCGACCGTCTCGCCTTTTTCGTCGGTCGCGCGGGGCGTGATGCGGAGGCCCTGGACCGTCTGTCCCGAGGCGACCTTCACCGGCTCGGCCTGGCCCACCGTCCACAACACTTGGTAGAGCCAACCGCTGTCGCTGACCGGCATGGTGAACTTCTCGCCGGCCCTGGGGGCAATGGTTCGCAAGGCGTAGATCGCCGAGAGCAGGTCCTGGGTTGCCGAGCCGAGCGCGACATCCTTGACCATCTTTGACGCGGTCTGCATTTCGAAGCGGCCCTGCTTTCGGGGATGGTCGAAGGTCGTGATCTTCATGCGCTGGCGCCCACCTTCGCGGCTGTACACCGAGCCGCGTTGCGGCAGCATCGTGAAGGAATCGACCAGCGTGTCGGCCTTGTAATACAACGTGTAAAGCTTGGCCAAGAGGCCTTCGGTCTTTGCCTCGGCGACGATGTAGTACGCGGTCGAGCTGTACGACGGCCGTTTAGCCTCGACGGTCAGGACGACGGTGCCGGCCGAGAGGTAGTTCGACCACGATACGTCGTAGGAGAGCCGCTCCCCGGTGGCATAGGGAACCTTGCGCTCCACGCGAGGCGCCGGACTCTTCTTTGCCGTTTGGGCCTCGGTCGCACCGGTGAGGGCACACAAGGTCAGGGCGATCACACTCAGGAGGCGCATCGCAGCCAAGATAACATGTGCCGCGTTCTCACGACCACGTCCTGGCGTTTCGCGGGTTCTTCTCGCCAGCCGTTGTCGTCCTGTTGTATCGTGAAGTCGATCGATGCCTGACTTGCCATTCGATCCGCCGAACGCACCACCGCTTCGTGGCGAAACCGTTGTCTTCAGCGGCAAGCTCTGGTCGTTCGGCCGCAAGGAAGCGCGGGCGCTGGTCGAAGAGCTCGGCGGCGCGACGGATGAAGAGGTCACGGTGCGCACCACGTTGCTGGTGGTGGGGGCCGCGAGTTATCCCGACGGCGCCCCGGACCTGGCCGTGCTCCTCGACGACACCAGCACCCAGAGCCAGAAGTTGCGGCGCGTCGCCCAGATCAATGCCGACACGCCGGGCCGCATCCGCGTGTTGAGCGAAGACGAATTCTGCCGCCTGGCCGGCCAGCCCGCCGTGGCCGAACGCCGCACCCAGCACTACGGCCAGAAAGACGTGCTCGCGATGTACCCGGCACTGCGCCTCGATCATCTGCGCTACATGGAGAAGTGCGGCCTGATCAAGCCGGCGTTCAAGAACAACGCCGACACCTTTTTCGGGTTCGGTGACCTCACTGCCATGCGTCAAATGGCAGGCGAGCTTCAGCAAGGCGCCGCCTTTCGCGCCGCGCTGCGCAGCCTCCAGGCGTCACGGGTCGGCCAGCTGGCTTTCGACTTCCGCCTCGACGCGCAACCGGCCAGGATCATCGACCTGAAATCGCGCACCGGCACCGGCACCAGCACCCTTGGCACCCTTGGCACCCTTGGCACCAACCCCCTTGGCACCCCTGGCACCTCAGGCACCCTGGGCACTGTATCGAGCGGAGGCGTGCGCGAGCTCTCGTCCGCCGAACAATATTTTTTAATGGGTTCGCTCCTGGACGATGGCACGCCGGAGCGTGTGGATGAGGCGGTCAAGGCTTACCGCCGCGCGCTCGAGGAGGAGCCCGACCTGGTGGCGGCGCTGATCAACCTTGCCAACATCCGCTACTCACGCGACGAGCTGGCCGAGGCCCAGGCGCTGTACGAGCGGGCGATCGTGCTCGACCCCTCGTATTTCGAGGCGCACTTCAACCTGGGCAACATCCATCACGACCACGCCCATTACGGCGAGGCCGAGGCGTCGTACCGCGAGGCGCTGGCACTGAACAACCATTACGCCGACGCGCACTTCTACCTGGCGGTCACGCTCGAGAAGATGGGCCGGTCGGTTGATGCGCGCGCTCACTGGCGAGCCTACGAACGGCTCGCGCCCCAGGGTGAGTGGGTGGAACTCGCCAAGGAATTTTCTGATTGAACCGTAGGACAGTGGCCGCGCGCGCGGCCATTGGGGGGCTTCTGCTCGCGGCAGTCGCGGCGATCTACGCCACGGGTCTCTCCCGCGCCCCGATCTACCTCATGCACGACGAGGTGAACTTCGCGCTCCAGGGGCACGCGATTGCCGATTCCGGCCGCGACACCAACGGCCGTCTCATGCCGGTCTACTTTTCGGAGGCCGGCTTCGAAGCGGGCCGGGACCCGGTGCCGATCTACGCCATGGCCGCCACGCTGCTGGTGTTGCCGTTGTCAGAGGCAGCCGTGCGTCTGCCCATCGCGCTCATCGGCGTCCTCGATGTGCTCCTGATGTGGGCGCTGGCCAGGCGGATCTTCGCCAGCGAACTCCTGGGAGTGCTGGCGGCGCTGCTCCTGGCGCTCACACCCGGCCACTTCATCAACGCCCGCCTGGCCCTCAGTATTCTTTGCCCGCTGCCATTCATGCTCGCGTGGCTGATATGCGCGGAGCGCTTCAGCGCGCAGCCCTCGCGGGGCGCCTCGATTGGCGCCGGGCTCGCGTTGGGGCTGGGGATCTACAGTTATCTGGCCGCGATGGTGATGATGCCCGTTTACCTGGCGATCTCGCTGGCGACGGTGTGGCGCGATTGGCGGCGGCCGCCGGCGCGCCTGATCGTGTTGGGCTTCGTGGCTGCGCTTCTGCCGCTGGTCGCCTGGCATTGGTGGCACCCGGAGCGTTTTGCTGAGGTCTTCGCGGTGTATCGGCCGGCGGGCGAAGCTCCGGCGCTGTCCGCACCAGGTGTGCTCGGAATGCTCCGCGATCGCCTCAGCGTCGGGTGGAGTTTTTTCGACCCTGACCTGTGGTTCGTCAGCGGGTCAGGACGCGTGACCAACTCGACGCGCATGGCGGGCTTGTTCCCGCTCGCGTTTGCCGTCCTGCTGCCGGTCGGCGTGTACGCCACGCTGCGCGGCCGGCTCGGCCGGCTGGGGCCCATCGTGTTGATCGGCTGTGTGAGCGCGCCACTGGCGACCGTCTTGTCCGGAAAGCTGGAGGTCAACCGGATCCTGTTCGTGCTGCCGTTCGGCGTGTTGATCGCCGCCGCCGGCCTGGCCCAGCTTTGGGAGGCGCGCGGAATCAAGCGGGCGATCGGCATTGGCCTGGTGGCCGTGGTGTGCGGGCAGTTCGCCGCCGTCTACGTGGATTACATGGGCCCGTACCGCGAGCGGTCGAGCGCATGGTTCGGCGGCAACATGCGCGGCGCGGTGATGGCCGCCATCGCCAGCAAGGAAGCGGGAGGGGGCGAGGTCTGGCTCAACGCCAAGACCCCGATCGAGCGCTACTGGAAGTTCTATGCGATTGCGACGGGTCATCAGGACTGGGCGACGAGTCCGAGGTACTACGACCCGGCGCACCTGGTCGCAACGGCGATGACGCCGCCGGCCATTCTCGTTTGCGGTGCACAGGATGCGGCCTGTCGAGCGGTGGGAGGCCGGGCCTCATGGCGCGAGGTTCAGCGAATTCGGGAACCCGACGGCCAGGAGTCCTTCTCGGTCTTTGCGACCGGCGGTCAGTAGCGGTAGCGCCAGTCGTCCTGCGGCTGGCCTTGTTGCGGCGGCTGCTGGTCTTCCCGCTTCCGCGGCGTCCGCTTCGCCTTGTAGAGCGAGCAGTCCGCGCACCACGAGTCGGCGCTGAAGCCTTCCTTGCCGGCCATCGGCAGCACGTCGCGGTGCGTGCAGTGATCGGGCAGGCCATCTTCGGCCGGCTTGCGCCACCGGCACGACAGGAAGCGGACGACGGCGGGCGAGTTAACGGGCCCGGAATCCAATGGCAGCCTCCACAGCGCTCCAATTGCGCTGTTCGTTCGGCGACACCAGGGTCACGGCGTGGCCCGATGCGCCTGAGCGCCCGGTGCGCCCCACGCGATGCACGTAGGTGTCGGGCGAGTCGGGTACTTCGAAGTTGATCACGTGGGCGATGCCTTCGATGTCGAGGCCGCGCGCCGCGATATCGGTGGCCACCAGCACGGGATGCTTGCCCGAGCGGAACCCTTCGACCGCTGACAGGCGTTCCTGCTGCGTGCGGTCGGCGTGCAGCGCCGCCGCGCGAATGCTCTTCGCGACCAGCGAGCGCGTGAGGCGATCGGCGTCGACCTTGCGGCGCACGAACACCAGCACCGGGCCGTCGGCTTCGCGCTTGGCGAAGTTGGCGAGCCACTCGGTCTTGGCGCCGGTGTCGACCTGCACCATCTGGTGATCGATGGTGCGCGCCGCGCCGCCCTGCTTGCCCACCTGCACGTACTTGGGCGAGCGCAGCATCTCTTTCGCCATCCGCTGGATCTCGCCCGGCAGCGTGGCCGAGAAGAGCAGCGTCTGGCGATCGGGCGGCAGCGCCGACATGATCTTCTGGACGTCAGGCCAGAAGCCCATGTCCATCATGCGGTCCGCTTCGTCCAGCACCAGGAACTGCACCCGCACCAGGTCGGTGTTGCTGTGGCGCATGTGGTCCATCAGCCGGCCCGGCGTGGCGACGATGATGTCGACGCCGGCCTGCAGCGCGCGTTCCTGCGGGCCCATTTCCACCCCGCCGAACACCGGCGCGGTGGTGACGGGCGTGTGATACGTCAGGCCGACCAGCGAGTCTTCAATCTGCACCGCCAGCTCGCGGGTCGGGGCCAGGATCAGGGCGCGGGTAAAGGCCTCGCGCGCCGGGTCGCCGTAGCCCGGCTGTTCGGTCAGCAGCAGTTCAAGGATGGGGGCGGCAAACGCCAGGGTCTTGCCGGTGCCGG
>Ga0209770_10001040_pt1 | contig 14564 bp, 22 predicted proteins | sample LauGreSu1BDMLBDD_2_FD_187572 | JGI IMG/M metagenome (GOLD analysis project Ga0209770, IMG submission 187572) | Freshwater lake microbial communities from Lake Michigan, USA - Su13.BD.MLB.DD (SPAdes) (version 2) | ecosystem: Environmental > Aquatic > Freshwater > Lake | place: Lake Michigan, USA...
ACATCCACCCGGTGTTCGGGTCGATATCGGACAGCGGGAAACCATCGTCGGCGAGTTCAGATTGTGGGTCCATTCCGTTTCCTTGTTGGGCCGGGGTTATTCCCGGCATGCGTTTCATATCGGCGTTTTGTGGACCTGTCTATAGGTCCGCGGCACCTTTATCCTGAAACGGGACGATTCTGTTCAGCGCCTGCCGTCGGCGTTCGCAGCCCCCGCACGGGGTAAACCCCAGCGCCTTCGTGACCTTAGCCACGGCATCGCCCAGCCCAGCCATCGGCTCGATGACCTTGATCAGGTCACCAATGACAGGCTTGCCGTCGATGACATCCACACGGTAGATGTCCTGACGCCCATCGGGCTGCTCCAGTGTGTACGTCCTCAGCATAGACCGGGCCTTTTACGGAACGTGATCGAGCCTGAGGCAGTGCGCCACTGACACTGACCGGGAACGGTCAGGAAATCCAGCCAATAGATTTCATCCGCGTCCATATTCTCCAGGCAGCATCCGTCGCCGCAGCTACGGAACCTCACGCCTAGGTAAATGTTGGATGACACTAGAAACGTACCCGGGCATTCAGCGGAATACACGGTTGCGCCCATCGTGATCGCCGCGACCATATCCCAGGTCTGGGTTGTGATCGGGTCGCAGGGGTCAAATATGTCAGCCAGGACTAGGTTGCATCCCACCTTGATGGCTGCAACGTCTGGCGGCGTGAACGTGCTAGCCCCAGCATCAACGGGACAGCACTGACCATCGCCAGTCACTACTTCCGTCAGACTCCAACTGCCGCCAGGCAGGTTGGGATCGGACAGCGGAAAATGACTGCCACCGTTCAGCCTGGGGATCGGCGCGACCGGATCGCATGTGGGTGGCAGCCAGTCTGTCCTGAACGTCGCTTCGCAATTGAAGGTCTGTTCCCCGCAGGGCAGTTTCAACTGCAGATCGAATTCGCAGATCAGATCCTTACAGCACGTCGGGTCTTCCGGCCAACTGTGGTTGCATCGGCACTCGGGCGCGCATTCCCCGTTTTCCTTGCACCAGTCGATGCATTCGAACGTGCCAACGTCGGCGTTGCTGCATTCAACGATGTCCTGAATGTGAAACGGTTTCTGGTATGCAGGGCCGTACCCCGTTCCGCGGGACTTCCATCGCCCCATATCCGCGAAATAGCGCAGCGTGCCGGCACCAGTCAGGTACCAGTGCTGCCCAGTCCCGTCGGCGCATCCGGTCAAATTGTTCGGGCTGGTTCCCCACTTCGCCAGCAGTTTCTGGATCAGGGTCGCGCCGCGCACCTCAAACCCCAGCACCGCAGCCCAGCACAGCGCTAGATCCTTATTGAAAATGGGGTAGACCAGTTCGCAGTACCCGTTAGTGGGATCGTTGACCGCGAAAATGGGAACGCTGTAGTTATTCGGGAAAATAGGGGTCGGTGGCAGCCCAGGCGCTGGCGCCGGGTACGGGTACTGCTGCGGATCTGGGAATCCACAGAATGCGTCATTCGTCGCCGGGTCGATCGCCTGCGTGCTGCCAACGTATGAAAGCGTCAGACCTGTGACGCCACTGTTCCACTCGATCTGGCTGTTTACGAATACGCCAGTGCGGTACTGCGCGTACCAGCAGCCACCTTCGCAGGTATCGCCATCGAAGCAGTAGACGGGGTAGTCAGCGCAGCACTGCGCTGGTTCTACCCCGTCACAGCAACAGACCCGCTGGTTGTGCATCAGATTTTCTTCAGCTTCGCGACGTAATACCCCGCGATGAAACCAGCCAGCCCCAGCATCAGACCGAACCAGATCCCGCCGATGAAACTTGCCATATCACTTTCCTTTCTTAGTCCGGCTCGGGGTGCGAATTGGGGCTGCGCGCCGGAACGCAGCATCGAACGTCGGGTCAGCCCTGCGCAGTTCGGCCACCGCGGCGACCGCTTGCTCGGGCGTCAGATCGATCAGGCTGGCAGTCAGTTCAGCCGCTCGGCGCTCGGTGGGCGTCACGATGCCCAGAACGCCCTTGATGAATCTGCCCAGCCCCGTATGCCAGATCAGGAAACCCACGCCCAAAATCGCCAGTGCGATGCAGATCCAGACCAGCGGCGCTACCCACCAGGGAACCTGGTCCTCGACTCCAGTGAGCGCTAGGTAGATGGTGTCCACAGCCGACAGGATACGGTCCTGCTCGATCCTGCCCTCAACTGCTTCGCCTTTGATCACCGGGAGGCTAGGGGTGGGCGCATCAGCCTCACTAGCGATGCGATCGAATCGCTGGCCGCTCGAATGCGCAAGCCTGCGTACCTGGTTGCTGCTGCTGGCGATCTGGCTGCTCGGGCCTGCGCAGCCGATCAGCGCCAGGCACAGAACCGCAGCCCTCACGGCAGACCTTCCGTGAACTGGATGCCGTCATAGATCCAGCCTGGTCCGCAGGGCTGGTCATCATCGAGCTGCACCACGGTCGCCCCTACGGGGGGCTGCCATTCGGCCTTGCCGTCCCACTCGATAACGTTTTCCACCACGCCAGAAACGATGATCGCATGCCGTGCCATCAGTAGTAACTCACGAAAATGACCACCCCTGGTGCGCCAGCGCCGCCAGCCCCGCTGGCGTAGCCGTTCTCGCTGGCCGCCCCACCACCACCACCACCACCGTAGTTCCCGCCAGCGGCACCTGCCTGACCAGCCATAGCCAGTCCGCTGCCGCCACCGCCACCCCCGGTAGCGACGATGCCATTAGAAAATCCAGGAATTGGATCCTCAGCATCATCCGTGCTACCGCCTGATGCCGACGTACCGACTCGGGCAGTTCCCGATCCCGCCCCGCCGAATCCGTACAAATCCGCCGCAGTCAGGCCAGCACCGCCGCCACCGCCACCGGATCCCTTCGCGTACAGCGGCGAGTTCGTCCCGTCGCTAGTTCCGCCAGCACCGCCTGCGCCGCCGTCAAATATCCCGCCAGTCTGAGCCGCCCCAGCCGTCCCGCCAGCCATCGTGCCTGCCTGTCCAGCGGATCCGCCCACAGCGCGCCCATAAACGCCTTGTAAGGCGCCCAAACGCGTGCTGCTGCCGTTCGTGCCGTTCGCCCCGTTTGTGTTATTTGTGGTGCGCGATGCGCCGCCAGTCCCGCCCGATCCAATCGTGACCGAAATGGTGGCGGGAAGATCCGCAGCACGCCAGGTGGTTTCGGTCACCGCAGCCCCGCCGCCGCCGCCGCCGCCACCCCGGGCGCTGGATGCAGCCCCGCGGCGGCCACTGCCGCCGCCGCCGCCGCCGCCAACCATCACCGCGTAGATGATCCGCGCGCCTGCTGGCTTCGTCCAGGTGCCGCTGGACGTGAAAACGTCCACCTTGCATTTCCTGCCGTCGATCTGGGCGATGGCGGGACCAGTGACTTCCAGATAGATCGTGCCGTCCGCCGTATTCAGCGCCAGTTCGCCATCAATCAGTTCACCCGTCGTGGGCGCTGTTCCCGATACGTTCGATCGCTTCAATCTGATGATGTCAGCCATTAGGACGCCCCATATACGCCACCGTCGATGGTCTGCACGAACGACGCTCCAGTAGGACATTCGCCGTCCCACGGGTTAGATCGGCTGAAAACCAGAACCTGACCCCCCGTGCTGTGTTTCATGTAGAACGTAATGACCAGCGTGCCAGTCGGTATCGGAAGCATGCTGAATCCCAGCCCATTCGCACGGGTCGCATTGATGCCGCCAGCCGTTGACGCAGTGTTCTCGAATTCAGCAAGGTTGTATGCCGTTTCCGCATTGAATGTGCTGCCCGTCGGTGATGTCGCCCCGGCCAACTGATCCTGCGCCAGGACGGACTGAACCGTATACACCCACCGATTCGATGCACCGCTGATGGGGCTGCTCGATGTCACCTTAGTCAGCAGTCCAGTCAGGCGCGAATCATCCTGCGCGTTCACCAATTCGTTGAGGCGCGCCGAATTGGCGTAGACGAACCGACCAGCCTCCACCATCCGGTTCAGGCTGGTGGAGTCGATTCCGTTGAAACCGTATAGGAATGGTTCGCTGAACATTACCAGGTGGGTGCTGGGGTGATGAACAAAGCCTCGATGCCAGGTGGCAGCACGTTCATCGTGCCATCGAATGCGACTTTCCCAACGTACGGCTGCCGCCAGATCACCTTTGATGTACCACGCTGCGCGATCGGGGTAGATGGCGATGCACCGACGTTGAATGCCGTATCTAGCTGCGGTTCGCCAGTCTGCAGCCTGATCATCACCTGTTCTAGGTGGTACCAGGGGTCATAGATGAACGTATGCACGAACGCCGATACCTGCTCAGTGATCTGACGCTGCTCGGCAGCAGCGAATAGGAACCTTCCAGCATCACCGACCTCCAGCCAGTCGCCATCATTCCGCTTCCCGACGTTCCCGATGAACTGACTCATCGGCAGGCCAGCGGTGTACCCTATGTCATCAGCCGGACGATGGACGGGGAATTCCACGGTGTAGATCGTCTGTGGAATGTTCAGCGTGAATGGATTTCCGCTGATGTTATAGACAGTCCCGCTAATGAATGGTGTCGTGTTCCAGGGGTCAACGTCGCCATAGGTGGGAAAACTGGATGGAGACATCCACGCCTGCACGGACCGAAGGCGGGTCTGCTGGGTGATTTTCGTGCCGCGGTACGCCTGCCCCGCGATCAGCGGCGCTTTGCTGGTCTGCCTGACGATGTAGGTATTAGCCCTGTCCGCGTGCGGGGTAACCGTCAGATCGGAAACGATGAACTGCGCCTTCAGGGCGTCACTAGACCCCAGCGCGATGCGTTCCCCGACCTTTTCGATTTTGTTCCAGGGCGCGGCACTGGCCGAACGCACCGACAGGTAGACGTTCCAACTGCTCTCCGTGGTGCCAACGTACGCGGCATCGTCATTGAACACGATGAACGTACGGGTGAACGTGCTGGTGTCCATTTCCCGTGAAATGACCAGTGACTGATCCTTGCCCTGTTCTGTGACCTGCCACGCCATTACGGGTTCCTCGTCTTCTGCTCGATGCTCTTCAGGACCATCAGCATCTGCTGGTTCAATTGGTACAGCTGATCCGTCTGACCCGTACCCAGCGCCAGCGCCGTATCAAATTCCAGCCGGGCCAGTTTCGCTTGATCCTTGTCTGAGTAGATGCCTTGCCCGATGTCCTGGAACGCCACGTCGAATGCGTTCCCGATGATGGCTGGCGTCTGCTTGATCAGTTCCCAGATGCTGCCGAACGCCTTTTCGGCGTCGCCCGTGGGCTGCGCCTGCAGCCCCTTCGCGATATCCACCTCAGTTTTCCGCTGTTCGGAGCGTGCCAGGAATTCATCGAGCCCCAGCGCGGTCATCTGCTGGCCGACGTCCAGCCGCCTGCCGACGTCATAGGCTTTCGCCCCCTGCAGTGCCTGGCTGAATGGCATCATCAGATCTTTAGCCATATCCCGGGCCTCAGACCGTGCCTCCACAATGGATGTCAGCATGCCGATGGCTGGGAGCGCCATCGCCGAAGTCATCAGGCCGCGAATGGTGCCGAACTGAGCCGCCATCGTGTTCAGGCTGCGATTGACCTGCCCACGGACAGAACCCAGACCGCTGGGATCCGCTTCTACACCGACGCGCACAATTGCTGTTTTAGCCATTGATCACCTTCTGCAGCTCAGTTTCCCAGTCGCCGGGCTTCACTGTCCAGGGCGCGATTTTCCCGGGGTCGCCCTTGACCATCGATAGGACCAGAATGGTCAGCAGCCGCTCGATGCGTTCGGCTGATGACCAGACCAGGGGTTTCGCATCACCCCCTGGATGATTGCAGCCCCCAGGTGCATGTCGATCATGCTGGGGGTGACTGGCTGCCCGTCCAGACGCGCGCAGTGGCGCAGGATCCAGTCCTGCTTTTCGTACTCGCCCAGGGCGTCCAGTTCGCGGTACTCCGCGACCGTGATGGACCGAACTTCCACCAGCAGTGGGTACTGCTCGATGCCTTCAGTGAGTTTTCGCCAGATCATGCGGTAGGCCGGGTGACGTTCAGGGTTCCGGTGTACTGCCAGGTGACTTCAGCGGTCATCACGGCATCGTTATCCCAACTGGGATTGAACCCAGTGATGATTGCGCCGCCATCGTAGACCAGTCCAGTGGTCGGGCTAGTGATCGCAATATCGATGGCCGTACCGCTGGGGGTTGCTTCGCTGAACTGGTGCGCCAGCGTCAGCCCCACTGCATGACTGCTGAAAATGGTGGCCGATCCAGTCACCGTTGGGCGGCCAGCGATAGCGCTGGTCACCGCTGCGTTGATCTGGGTGGTGTCCACCGCATTTTTTGCCGACGTGATGCGGCAATTGGTAGCCAGCGCCTCAGTGGTTCCGAAAACAATCGTGGTCCCGTTCGTCAGTTTCGCAGCCATAGTCAGCCTCCAGTAGCCCAGACGGTGTACCCCTGCTGGATGGCTCGGGGTCCGTCATCATCCCCCGAACCATCCTCAATGCGTTCTACGTCCTCACTCGTCAGATAGCCGCACGCAACGGTGGTGCCACTTGACGTATATGCAGTGTTAGTGTCCAGCGCTGCGCGCACGGCATCAGCCACGCTGCGCGCACTGCTCATTGTGTCGGCGATCGTGGTAACCGTGATCGTGAACGTATGCAGGGTCTGTGATCCGCCGAACGTGCGCACGGGTTCGCGGGAATCCACGCTGTAGACCAGCGCTGGGAGGGTGGTCCCTTCCCGTCGCCATTCGGGGCTGATTCGGTTCCCGACCGCAGCCACCTGGGCGTCCAGACGTGCAAATAGTGCCTGCTCGATGGTCATCCCTTGACCTTTAGCCCTTTCTTACGGCACTCGGTGGCGAACGTTTCCTCGATGGCATCCGCGAACTCGCGCTCGAAACGCGATCGGGGGAACTTCGCAGCCATTTTCTCCTGCGTCTTCCAGTACAGCTTATTTAGCGGTCCGGCCAGCCTGGCGCGGTACGCACGGTTGACCTTGACGCCCGTGGTGGCGACGATCAGACCAGCGCGCACGTCGGCGCTGTGGATGATGGCTCGGGCGATGTCCTTACGGACCTTGTTTGTGGGCCGCTTCGGGCGCTCGGCTAGCCACAACTGCTTATACAGCGCTGCCGCTGGTTTCATCACCTTTCGTCCCAGCCGCTTCGCCAGGTTCCTGCCGACGTTCAGGGGCAGGTGCCGCAGGACATAGTCCATACGCTTGACCTGCTCGATAAATCGCGGGTCGGAATCGGCGTTAGCCAGCAGGCCGAATTCGGTAGCCGCGGCCATCTTGCCGACCTGCCGATCGAAGTAGGCAGCCAGGTTGCGCTGGTGTACGGGGTTCATTCGATGATTTCCCGCGCTTCGATATTGAGTTCAATGCGCCGCAGGCCGACATCGTTGACTCCCATCACCTCCAGCACTCGATCCGACTTCCCCGTTTCCTGCAGCAGCAGTCTGGACTTCGTGGTCACCGAATCCAGCCAGGGCAGGGCGATCCGGTAGGTAATTTCGCCACGGGCGACGTCCACGGTTTCGAGTTGTGAAGGGTCGGCAGTTTCAATATGTCCCAGCACGGTCGCTGCCGTAGTCCAGGTCTTCGTTGACTGCCCGTATGAATCGACGCTGGTGGCGTAGTTCTGCACGGCAAACTGGTGCCGGAACATGCCGCGCGGCGTCATACCACGGGCCTTTCATGCATCAGGGCCACCAGCATCTGTGCTGCCTTGCCCTCGATGGCGCTGGTGCTGTCTCCGCGATCCGCGTACAGCCGTGTCGCCAGTTCCAGCACTGGCAGGATCGAGTGTGAATCCTCATCCGTTGACCAGGACAGCGTGACTGGGCGCTCGGCGTCCTCAGGCACGATCAGGACGGTCCTGTCGCCTTCGTAGTGAATGTCCAGCGGTACCTGCGTCAGGCTGCCGGATTCGGTGTAGTACGGCAGTGCCAGCGGCGTCAGCACCAGTGGCTGAGGGTACGGGTAGAACGGCACTTCGCCTTCCTCACTGATCACCGCTGATCGGACCCCATCCAGCGCGGAAACGCCAGTGGAAGCCTCCCAGACGCGAATGGCAGCAGGCAGCAGAATCGTGTTTATGTACGAATCATCCGCGCTGTGGTAGATGCGCGCATGAGCCTTGAAGTTAGCCAGGGTGATCAGTGCTGCTGCCATCGTCAACCTCAAACGGGGCTGGGGGTTTTACCCCCCAGCCCCGCGGAATGGAGTCCTGCGGATTACGCCTTGTTGACGATCACGCCACCAGCGCGCTTGTCGACGATCTGGGCATCAGACCGCATCGAACTGCGGTAGTGCGTGATGCCGCTGCCGCTGCTGGTGTACGGATCGACGATGAACTGCACTTCCTTGCGATCGACGATGCGGTAGGCACGGGCCAGATCACCGAACCAGATCTGCAGACGGGCAGACGCGGCATTGTGGACGTCAGCGAATTCGCTGATGTAGACCGGGCGACCCATCAGCATGCCCGTGGCGCCGTTCTGCAGCATCATGCCCTGCATCCCGTCGTACATGTAGTTCCCCGTGGTCGCTGCCTTTTGCTTCAACAGGAACGCCCAGGTCGCCTGGTTCATGATCCAACTGCCGTTCTGGGAATACCCAGTGGGGACCAGATTGAACAGGTCGATGACGTCATCGAAGTCAACCGTATTCGCGGTAGCGCCAGTCTTGACGACGTGCTGCCAGTCCGAATCGCTGTACATGATGCCCTGTTCCTGGGCAGGAGAACCAGCAGCGCCCGCGCCAGTGATATGACGCTGGGCGCGGAACTTGCCGTGCGCGCGCGCGTGATCCGCAACCACTTCCGCCGCCACGTCGATGTCCGAATCGAACAGCAGTTCCTCAGTGACCGGGGTGGTCGCCGTCGCCTTATACGCAGCGAACGTCTTCAGGATGGTGGTGAAGTTCGATTCGGTGTAGGCCACCGTTTCGCCCGTCGCCGCCACAGTGGTACGGGAATCGATGACCGGAAGCCGCAGGGCAGCCGGGACCGTCTGCACGGTCGCCAATTGGCGCACCGGGTCGGCCCAGTCCAGCCACTTGACAAACTCGCCCGTCATCACGGACTGGGGGACCGTGTTCCCAGCGGTAGCAGCAGTGCCAGCCGTCAGGGTGGTGCGCAGTTCCAGGTTGCCGCTGCCAGACTTGCCACGGGTCGCGAAGAACTTCGAGAGTTCCGCATCCTGACCGCCACCGCGCTTTTCAGGGCGGATGACCTGTTCACCAGCCAACTTCAGACCTTCCAGGCGACCACGGACAGCCATCTGGCTGAGGCTGGCGTCGATGGCGCGGATTTCCTCTTCCACGGCATCGAACGCCTTCACAGCCTGCGGGGTGGCTTCCGTGGCGTAACGCTCGGCGTCGGCAACGAGTTGCGCGCGCTTTTCAGTCAAAGTCTTCACGTCCATCGCTTCAATTCTCCTAACCGCAGCCGTAGAAAACGCCCCACCAGGGCGTTCTGTTGTGCGAAGCCTCGGACGCTGGCTGCGGTCGTGGCGTAAGCCGGGCTATGAACCAGAGACACTTCGAACAGGCGCGCGCGGGTAACGAATCGCTTGCCGTCGCGCCATTCGTCTTCGTCGGCGATAAAGCCGAAACTCATGTTTTGGTAGATGCCGTCGCGAAGCAGGACGCGCATGTCCTGCCCATCGCGCGTATCGGGCAGGCGCGCGGCGAACCGTACACCTTCGTCCGTTTCTTCAAGGGACAGGGTGCTGCTGCGGGTGTCGGCGAGAACGCGCCCGCCGTCGTGTTCCACCAGCAGCGAGACATTCCGCGCTCCCAGATCCGCCGAGAACGCGCCGCGCTGGATCTGCTCGATGAACGGAAGTGGCTGGCTGTCGGCCCCGTAGGGAATCGCAAGACCGGAAACGGTGTTCCCGGTGACATCAGCGCGGATGGCGTAACTGCGACGCTCAGTCTGCATCGGGCGACTCGCTTTCTTCGTCTTCCCGGTCTGCGTCCGCCTCGGCCTGTCCAGCAGTGGTGTCCAGGCGGACGCGTAGCTGGTCGGCGGTCGCATCAGCCACCGGGGGCATGCCGATGAACCACCGCGCATCGTTTGGGGTCAAAATGCCCGACTCGACAAGCTTCGTCAGTTCCTTCGCTGTGTCCTTCATCGTGCCGCGCAGCAGTTCCTGCAAATCGTGCTCGATGCGGTAGCCGGGGAACAGCTTCATCTGCAGTTCCGCCTCGATCCGGCGCGCCCAGGGGCGCAGCGTCTGATCGACCAGGGCGCGCTGGGCATCCAGCGTGATCTGAGTGCCTGCCTCACTCGCCGCCAGGAATGACAGTGGGACGTTCAGCGCACGTGCGATCTCACCCATTGCAGCCGTCCTAGCCGCCGTCAGGGCAGCGAGATCGTCCGTTCCGCTCACACCCTCGATGCTGCCGCCACCGTCGATGATCAGTGGCTCGCCGCTGCCGCCTGCTCGGGCATGCTTCGCCTTCCAGCTAGCCAGGATTGACTGCTTCGCCGTTTCGCTGATCGGGGTCGGAAACTTGAAGCTGAGCCGTCGGCTGGTCCCGGTCTTCGCCATCACCGACGCCCACGCATCGAGATTTGCGACCAGTTCCAGCTGCATCGCGCACTTGTCCAGGGGGCTTTCGCCGATCATCGCCCAGCGCGAATAGCCAGACTTGACGTGCAGAAGATCGGTGCTGGCGATCGGCTGGCCATCCAACAGGTAGCGATAGGGGTCCGCGGACCAGTCGATCGTGACTCGGCCACGGTCGATCGGCAGCAGTTCTGCTACTTCGCCGCTGTAAGTACGGGCCAGATAGACGTATGCATTCCCCTGGCTGAACGCTTCAGTGACCATCCAGCGGCGCAGATCCCAGCCGTTGATCATTTCCGCCGCCCGGCCAGTGAACAGGCCCAGCGCGGCAGGCTTCACCTCGGTATCGGCACTGTCATAGGCGCACAGGCTGACGCTAGCCAGCATGCTGCCCACGCCCTCGATAGCGCGCTGGACGCCGGGAATGGATTCGATCGAGCTGGCGGACGAATCCACCAGCATCGAAGCATCAAATCCACCGATGAAGTATCGGCGCAGCGATGAAAGAAGTCCCATCGCCTGCCCAATTCTGAGTGTGGTTCTATTCTGTCAATAGGTAACTGCGCCAAATTTTGGCACTTCGCGGGAATTCTTTTCCCGTCCGCTAGATGCCGGACGCTGTTAGATCGTGATGATGCCGCTGGGGGCAGTCCACTGCTGCGCCCGGCCACGCAGTTCATACAGGCGCGCCGCGTTCACCGCCGCCACCACCGCGTCTATGTTCTGGGTGGTCTTCCCCTTCACGGGCCGCTGTCCGCCGTTGTTGTCGGTCCACAGAACCGCGTTCTGGAGCTGGTGCAGCAGAACCGGATCGTCGTGGTAGCGCAAATTCTTCCCGTTCAGCAGCACTTTGAACGTCGCCCAGGCGGGCGCAGCCTCGCGCTGGGCCTGCGAACGGGCTTCCACGGTCAGTCCCAAACGGTCGATCAGGACCGCCCGGACCCAGTGCTGGGTCCATCCCACCTCATCTACCCCCACCGTTTCCAGCTGTAGCGTTTCCTTCAGCATCATCAGCCGGGCTTCCACCGCCTGGAAATCGATGACATCGCCGCCGGAATGCTCCACCAGACCGCTTTGCACCCAGTCATACAGCCAGGGCCGCTCGGCGCGCATCTGGTCCAGATTTCCCGCACAGAATGACCAGGTGCGCAGCAGGCCGAATTCCCCGGCATCCACCACCACGGCGACGCTTGTCAAATCCGCAATGCCGGAATGCGCCACGCCCAGGGACAGGTCAACGAACGCCCAGGCGCGCCGCCCGCGCACGTCCTCTAGTGACCAGTCAAACCGCTGGCGGTCCAGAATCGCTTTGTCCAACCCCACTTGCATCAGGCCACCGCCGGGCAGATTCAGGTACTGCGTCCTGAAATCCTCGATCTGGCTGGCCTGATCGCCGAGCGTGGCGACCAGACCCACCAGGGTGCTTTCGGTGATGTTCCCATCGATCCACAGCTGCGGATTCGCCTTCCGCCACTGTGCCTTATCCCTGATGTCACAGCCGGGGTCCGCTGCCCAGTGATGCACCGCCCAGTCCTCGCGCAGCCCAGTGCCTACCAGCGACTCTTCAGCCGTCCGCCGCCAGTGCGCCCAGGGCAGGCTGGTGTCCCCGTCCGCCGTCGTGGTCATCAGCATCTGGCCGTGCGGCAGCTTCGCGCTGGCCGTAATCAGGCGGGACAGGAACGTGCCTGGCAGGCGCGCCGCCTCATCCGCCAGGACTAGATCCGGGGTCCAGCCGTCCGCCCGTTTCGGGTGGGTGGCGATGATCACCAGTTTGGACTGGCCGTGGTTGATGCCCGGCTGGTTGTTGTTGTTGACCTGTTTCCACCTGGTGTGCTTCCCGTCGGCTGGGTGGTGGAATCCCGCCAGGACATCCGATGCCATCCGGGCCTGCTGAAGCCCCGTAGCCGCGCTCAGGACCAGCCGCGTCTGCTCGGGGTCACGCATGACCCACCCGGCCAGCAGGGCCGCTAGCGTGGTCTTGCCGTGGCCGCGGGGGACGCTGAAGCTCACGATCCGGCAGGGGTCGGGACGGCACAGGGTGTCGGCGACCACAGGCCACCAGTACGGGTAGCACTCGATCGAGTCCGGCAGTTGCGCCGCAAACGCTTCGGCGATATCTTCCCTGTAGCCGCCTGCGCGCGCCCTATTGGCGAACGCGACAAGGCTGGCCGCAGTGACAGCCGACACTTCGCCGCTGTCCGCGACTCGCTCACACCAGTCGATCGACTCCCTGAATCTCACGGAAATCCGGGGTGGGTAGAGAGTTTCCGAGGGGCGTTGGCGGTAGCCCTTAGGGGGGTACCCCCCCCACCTATGCCGGGGGGCAAGTTTTTGCTGTGTCTAGACTTATGACATTCACGACACAAGAAAACCACGTTGCTCGGGTCCAATTCTCGCGTCGGATCGACCGAAATTGGGACGATGTGGTGTGCTTCCAGATTGTCTGAAACGATTCTGCAATCCCTGCACCTGAACACACCGTGCGCCAGCCGCAGCTGCTCACGCAATCGATGCCACGAACCTGGGCGCTTGTGCTTCAGGCTCTGGTCCTCTGTTCTGGGAAGCACAGGATCCCACTTCCTAGGTAGTCCCATTCGCCTTCCTCACTCCATCGATGAAAGATGGCATGCTGTCCAGGCGAAGCACGATCAGCCACTCGCAATCGTCCGCCCGCATAAGCAGTGCAGCCTGCCTGCCATCGAGCGCAGCATCTAGTTCCGCCTTTTGGAACAGGCTTTCCACGGTCAGCCGCGCGTATCGCTTCACTTCCCAGTTCCAGCCATCGAGGCTGGTATCTAGGTCGCTTGCGCCATCGACCCCATTCCGAGCCGATCGGCTGGCCTTCAGACCTAGAACGGCCCTCAGCCGTTCTGCCGCTTCCAGTTCACCCCTAGCCCCCTTCGCTCGTTGCGCCCTACCCATTGACACCCCCTGAAATCAGCTGCCCCTGGTCCGTGTACAGCGAGAAATGCCGTAGATCGATGAACACGCAGGGCTGGATGTCGGCTGGGTCGCCTCGATCTTTCCTGCCGTTCACCTCCAGCGGTTCCCGATCCGGCAAAATGTCTAGCCTCGCCAGTCCGTAGATGTCATCGGACCACTGAACCCACAGGCCAACGGCCAGCCGATGTTCAGTAGCCAGGGCGCGCAGTGCCTTCCATTTGCGGTCGAACAGCAGGACGCTGGCAAATCGATCGTGCGGGACTTTCCTGCATTTCACCTCGATGAACCACAGGGGATTCGCTCCCCTGTACATGCAGAAATCCGCCGCATGCATGCGCGGCAGTGGAACGGCTCGGGCCTGTAACGCGATGTTGCATGCCTGAATTGCGCGCGTGGCGTTCGCCACGTCGCGTTCCTGTTCGTAGACGGGGCGTTCGTTCATCCCTCACCCCGCATCAGGTCATCCCTAATCGCATCTGCTTCGAATTCGGCCAGTTTCGCCCGTAGCCGCTTCGTTTCAACCGCCATCATGCGTTCTCGCACGATTGACGATGCCAGAAGTCCCTGCAATTCGTCAATCTTCGCCGCAGCATCGAGCATCAGCCGGGCCTTACTGCCCGGCGTCAGATCGTTTCTGGCCGTGCAGATCGATGCTGCCCATTCGCGCAGCTTGTCCGTGATGTCCTTCATTCCGTTCCCTCCTCAGCGAGATCGCCGGGTGCGGTCGCCCCTAAGGGCGATCCGTCATCCCGCCGATCGAGCGCGTCAAATGCCTTTTCGATCTGCCCCACCAGGTGTGGTGGCAATCGGTGCTTTGGCAGTCTCAGTCCGTTCGCCTCATTTACTCCGTAGGGGGGGCTTGACAAAGCCCCATTCTGGGAGGTATCACGCGTCCTGCGGCACGACGCTTCGCTAGTGCTTGCGCGGTCCTCGGGCGCGTGATCCTCAGTCTGGGGGGGTTCTAGGGGGGGTTTCGCAATCCCCTCCAGAATGGTCGCAACGGCTTCCGCGTATACGCCAGCCTCAGGAACATCCCACTGCTCACTCTTCTGGTTGATTCGCGGCAGGGCGATCGCCA
>Ga0209770_10001042_pt1 | contig 14556 bp, 2 predicted proteins | sample LauGreSu1BDMLBDD_2_FD_187572 | JGI IMG/M metagenome (GOLD analysis project Ga0209770, IMG submission 187572) | Freshwater lake microbial communities from Lake Michigan, USA - Su13.BD.MLB.DD (SPAdes) (version 2) | ecosystem: Environmental > Aquatic > Freshwater > Lake | place: Lake Michigan, USA...
TTCTGGTAACGGCATCACCGGCGGTACGATCACTTCTACTGGCACACTCTCAGCAGTGGCAGGAACTGGCACGGTAGTAAACGCTACCGGTATTCACGTCAACGCATCTTATATCGCTACTATCTCGGCTAATAACGCTTCTTTTCTTGGTGGAACCGCGGCGGCCTCGTACGTTCAGAACACAGAAAGCAGAACTCTATCAGGTAACTTGAACTTCACTGGTTCTAACACCACTGTCAATGCAGTATTCCGTGTAGTCAACACGTCTGCAAACGTCTTATTCGCAGGAGCAAATGGTAACATCGGTATAGGCACTAATTCGCCGGCAATTTCTCTAGATGTTAGAGGCGTGTTACAGGGTCAGGCATACGACATGCCTGACAGCGGTACAACGGCAATGTGGGTAAAACTTGGCACATTTACTCCGGGTTCGACTCCATATGGAAATTCGATCAGAATACGCATCAATTTGCACGGCGGTTATAATGCCGTCAATTCACAAGACTCCTATGTAGACATATTCTTCAAGACTTCAAATGGTAGCAGCGTAGATGGAAACGGATTCGCTGGAAACAGCTTCTACGCTAGTAGAGGATTTAACGCTCATAATATAACTCCGAAGTGGGTGGGTAACGCAGCCGGCGCAGCAGCTACTTCATATGATCTCTATATCTACTTGCCAAATTACACTCTGAAGTCACACTACTTGGTTGAGATTTCACAGGGAACCACTTGGACAAATCTTGGAACTCTTTCGCAAACAGATCCGGGAGCTGGAAGTTCTACAGTATTGTTATCTACTGCTGGCTACAACGTCACTGTAGGTAATGTCGGCATTGGTAACACCACTCCCGCACACAAACTACGTGTAGAAGGTACTACATCTCTAGCCGGTGCAGTCTCTGGCATAACTACGCTTGCGGCCGGAAATACTACCATCACTGGATTCGTCAATGCGAGTTCTATTACTACCAATGGTGGTATTTTGTTAGGTACTGGCTTATCTTATATGAAGCGTATCATAACCACTTTAGATCAAGGAGTTAGCAACTCTACTTATGAAATAGCCCGCATATCTAGAGATACTGCAAATTGGTCTACTCAATTCTTAGAGATAACCGCCTTTAATCATTATTATAGGGGTGGAAAGACCAAGTGGAATATTACTTATAATCAAGTAGATGCTGGAACTATAACCTGTGAGCATGCCTCGGGTACTCTCATGCAAAAAGTATATCTTGGTGCAGAAGTCCTGGTATCCGGCACCATATACTATAAACCCGTACTCATAGACCTACCTCAGTATTCTCGAGCAACTATAGAAGTAAATCACGGATACGCAGAAGCTAATCCTATTACTGCTGCCAGTCAGATATCATTTACCAATACGTATACGGCAAATGCCAGCGCTAGCGCTTATTATGGCGGCGATATTCATTTAAATCCTAACGGTGGAAACACGGGTATTGGAAACACTTCTCCTGCGCACAAGCTCAGAGTTACCGGTACGACATCTCTAGCCGGCGCAGTCTCTGACATAACTACTCTGGCTGCCGGTAATACTACTATCACTGGATTCGTCAACGCTACTTCCAGTGTTAACGCGGCATCACTCGCTGTCGGCACGGCATTCACAGCTAATGCGACCGTAGTCAACGCAGTCTCTTACTATGCAGGTACTCTGCTAGTAGCAAACACGACAGTCATCAATGCTACTCATCTCAGTGGTAAGACAGAAGGCAATCTCAACGTCAATAATGCAACGACTGCATATGGCAAGACAGAAGGTAATCTTAATGTTAATGCTGCCGCTCAGTTAGTCACTACTAGGTCTATCAACGGTGTCAACTTCAATGGCACCGCGAATATCCTGGTGCCGTCTCTATATGACGCTAACTATCGTAGAATCACGAATCCGGGTGGTGCTGAATATGTAACTTCGGCAGGCACAATAACAGGTGCAATTCAAGTTACTCTCCCTGTCGCTGCGACCAATACGATGATTCGTATGACTATTAAAGTTTATGAGTATACGACGAATGAAAGTTTTGAAATACATTGCGGTGGCTACGCTTATAACGTAGGCAATACTTGGGCAAACAACCCGTTTGCGTACATTGTTGGTAACCCGAGTATAGATCGCAGATATACTGTAAGATTCGGATACACGGCTACCGGAAAGATGTGTGTTTATATCGGCGAATTAGCATCTACTTGGGAGTATCCTCAAGTTTTTGTGACTGATGTACAGTTAGGTTATGGTGGGCAAGCTGCATCTTATACTACTGGATGGGCCATCAGTTTCCAAGCTAGTGCATTTGAAAACGTAACCGCGTCTATTACAAGCTCACAAGTTGGTTATGCCACTTCTACTAGCACTGCTAGCGCTGTTGTTTTAAGAGACGGCAGTGGTAACTTTACTGCAGGAACAATTACTGCTAACTTGACAGGAACTGCAAGCAACGCTTCGTTACTCAACAATAAATCAGAAGGCAATCTCAACGTCAATAATGCCACTCAGCTAGCCACGACCAGGACTATCAACGGCGTCAACTTCAATGGCACCGCGAATATCCAGGTACCTTCTCTATATGATACAAATTACAGAAGATTCACAAATCCGGGCGGCGGTGAGTATGTAACAGCTTCAGCAACTTTAACAGGTGCTATTCAAATAGTATTTCCGAATGTATTTGCAGCCGGCATGTATAAAATGACGGTTGAGGTCTTTGAATACGTCACAAATCAATCATTTACTGTTGTTATAGCAGGACACACTTCTGGTACATTATGGTATAACACTTCTGCTTATATTATTGGAAATCCATCAATTGATAGAAGATTTACTGTAAGATTTGGTAGAACTGCAGCAAATAAAGCAGTCGTGTACATTGGAGAACTAGCATCAACTTGGTCTTATCCTCAAGTATTCTTAACTGAATTTCAGTGTGGATATTCAAGCTTTGAAAATAATAGTACAGGATGGGCGATTAGTTTTAATACAACAGGTTTTGAAAACGTTAGTCAAAGTATTACCAATAGTCAAGTTGGTTATGCCACTTCTACTAGCACTGCTAGCGCTGTTGTTTTAAGAGACGGTTCGTCTAACTTCTCCGCCAATACCATCACGGCAAATACGACCGGCATTCATACTGGTAACGTCGTAGCTACTACTATCACAGGTAACTTGACCGGTAACGTCGCCGCTACTAATTTGACAGTATCGGGAAATGCACTATTTGGTGGTTATGCACAGATAGGCGGATTTGCATCAACAGTAGGTATTAAATTCCCTGGCGCGGGTACTCAATATGGTCTTGCTCTTCAGCCAACCGCTGACAGCACTAATATGATTACGTTTTTTAATGCTGCCAATTCGTCTGTCGGTTCTATCACACAAACCGCAACGACTCTGGTTTATAATGGCACCGGCGCATCATTAACCTATGCAAACGTATCGGGTCAAGTCAATACTGCTACGCTGTATGCGACTACAAGCGCTAACATAGCATCTGCTGTACAGGCAAATGCGACTGGTGTATACACCACCGGTATAGTCAATGCGGCCGTGCATTCTATAGGTACGACGTTTGTGGCAAATACGACTGGTATCACTAGTCTAGTAGGAGCCAACGCAATTGCTTTTACAAACACGACTTCGAATTGGATAGCATGGAACCAATCCGGCGTCGCTGCACCGACTAATACGACTAGAAGTGCCGGCACTAAGATGGTGATATATCCGAATATAACTTCGGTCGACGTCGACTTTGCTATCGGCATAGAAGGTTCACATCTATGGTCCAGCGTCGCTAATCCTAATTGTGGTTTTAAGTGGTACGCTAACACCACTAACTTCATGGGTGCCAATACGTCCGGCCTCTATCACAATGGAACTATCAATGCAGCTTCTCACACCGTAGGAGCCTCGCTAGTAGCAAACGCTTCTGGTGTCTATTCGACTGGCACCGTCAATGCGGCCGTGGTGTCTTCTACTAGCGCGACGTTCACCCGTGTCACTGACATCTATCAAGGTGCCGGAGATGTTCGTAACAACCTAGGAAATCCAACCGTCGAAGAAAAAGCGCTCTTCCACGGTCAGATGAATAACAAGCTTAGATTCGTCGCGCCTACTTCTCAAGAAGAGTCTACCGATAACATAACTTGGACTGCTTCCACTCGAGCTACTGCCGCACAGCTGGGAGACCTAATGATCGGCGAGGGGCAAGGTACTAGCTTCATTGCTATACCTAGCGGTACAGTAGGCACCGCTGGCTACTACAGACTCACTTGGGATGTATACAGTACTATTGGTTACAACTTCTTGAACCATCTCTACATCTACTCTGAGACTCAATCTCTCAACGTTACTGTCACGGTAGAAGCCTTTAACAACGCAACGTCACTTTGGGAGACCTTCGCATCAGGGCTAGTGAGCAACTGGCCGGGTCACACTTCTATCAAGCACAATACTATTCCGTACAACACTTCTACCAGTGCTGGCTTCTATGGAAAAGTCAGAGTGACTTTTGCAGTACCGAGCAGAGGTAATACGAATGCTGTTTACTTATCTGCCATCGAGTGGTTCGGTGGGTATCCAGTTGGTAGAAGAAACGTAGAGTATTACGACAGATTAAAGAACGTCACGTTCCCAGCCATCTTAGGTGCCGCGTCGTTGTTTGCTGGTAACACGACAGTTAACGCTGTACATAACCAATTTGGATTATCGGTGCAGGAATCTGCTAGCACCAATGCTACTTACAGCACGGATGTGTATATGTCTGACTCAACTCTTGGGTCTACATCACTACAGCCTGCTTCTGTAGTGATGACCGGACTCGGCGCCTATCCTAATACGGCTTCTTTTTATCCGGGTGGGTTATATTTTGGAAATTCAGCAGTAGTATTTAATGCAGGGCCCGATCGACTAACTCTTACTAACTTATCGTATGTTGCTAATCTAGTGGCAACAGGTCTTAAGATGAGTGCGGATGGTGGAATTACCGGTAGCACTGTCAATGCGACTATGGTTAACACGAGCATAGTGAACGCATCATCACTAACTGTTGGCACGGCATTCACTGCCAACGCGACAGTGGTTAATGCAGTCTCTTATTACGCCGGCACTCTGCTAGTAGCTAATACTACCGTCATAAACGCTACGCATCTTGCAGGTGTCGCTGGTTCAGGATATGTAAGGAGAGCCGGTAGTCTTGGCAACATCAATCTGAACACTTCGACATACTACACGGGATCTCAGATAATTGGATTTGACGTCGCGACTAATAGACCTGGTCAATCGTATGGTACTATGCTCACCATGCAAGAGCGTGGTGATACTGCGGCTCAACTCGTAATTGATTATGACACTGGTCAGCTGTATACTAGAGGCATATACACTCCTACTCCGACTATTACTGCTTGGCAGACTTACATATCTACTACGGCTAATAAGACGATCAGCGGCGGTTTCAATTTAACTGTATATAATGCGGGTACTGTATCTTTCCAGTTAAATCCATTGCTTGGCAACTATCAGTACTTCACAAATAATGGAGGATCAATTACAATCACTGCTCCTGCTACTGATTGCGCTATAGATCTACTAATTATAAACGGATCGACGCCAAGCTCTATTGCCTTTAGCGGCTTCCAAATCGGCGCAACAGGAGGCAGTCTTAACACGACAGCAGGTCACGAATTCATAGTATCGATTCGACGCATCGCTAATTATTCAACTTATTCAATCTATGCAATGCAGTAAGCCATGATCATATTACCTGATAAGAATATCTGCCCGACTAAATTTCTAATGTCCGTTCCAAAGAAAGAATGGATGCCTTCATCACAGGCTATTCCCAAGGATCAGTTTGGTAATGACTGTGTAAGAATTAGATTTCGAGTCAGAGCCAGGTTGAATGATGGATTCGTCAAGTGGACCGGCTGGTTCGATGATAGAAATGACATGGACGCCTTTCTATGGGCGATAGCTAAAGGCACCCTAAAGCATGAAAAATACTTATGGGATCTGTGTCTCCCGAACTGGAATCCAGATATAGGTGAAAATTTATCTTATGATTTTCTTACTGTTAACTATCTTACGGGTCCGCCGGGATCTTCCCTAGCTTACAGTAGACCCGTCGACTGGAACTCGACTAACAACGTTGCATATGCGATAGGTGGAGGTGGTGGCGGCCGTAGACAGGCTACTAGCGGTGTGGCTGGTGCAGGAGGTGCTGGCGGAGGAGCTTGCTCCGGAACAGCAAATATTAATTTAGTAAGCTCGGTAACATATCAAGTGGGCACAGCCGGCATTGGAGGAACGACCGCGGCTACGAGTGGTACGGCAGGTGGCGATACTTGGTTCAATGCGCCTGTCGCTTCGCCAGCGTTTGCTTCGGCGAACCCTGCGGCTAAAGGAGGTTCGGGGTCAACCAATGCCACTGGTGCTGCAGGAGGCGTTGATACTTCGGGTATAGGGAGTGCGAGATTTAGTGGAGGCACTGGCGGCAACGGACAAGGAACCAACGGTGCAGGCGGTGGTGGTGGTGGCGCTGCGGGACAAAATGCTGCCGGCGGTAATGGAACCAACGGTGCTAGCGGTAACGGCGGCAACGGCGGTGCAGGAAATGGCGGAATAGGCGGCGGTGGTGCTGGCGCGACACCTGATGGTGGAACCGGCGGCGCGGGAACAAATTTTGGAAGTCCTTATGGAAGCGGTGGAGGTGCTGGCGGAGGAGGTTCTGCTACTACTGCTGGTGGAGTAGGCGGCACATATGGCGGTGGTGGTGGCGGAGGAAGAACGACTTCAACGGGATCAGCTGCCGGCGGAAACGGCACTCAAGGATTTATATACATTCATTATGAACCACCCACTTTAAGGAACAATATACCAATGTTAGGAATGTAAGATGTTACAAAAAATTGGATATTCGCATATCGATAGCTCGAACACTGAAATAAAGTTCTGGGGTAACACTCTTGGAGTAGACTTCGCTGCTCCTAGCCGTGTCATCTTAGAAAATGGTGACATCGTAGAAGCCGCGATGCCTTACGTGTCGTTCAATGACGGGTCGATGGTGGTCGAGCGTTGGATCGAAAGCAATCCGACCACGGAGATAGACACGAAGATCGGAGAGACTATCGAATTCCGTGAAGATAAGATCGTGGTAGTGTATCAGTACGCTCTGCCAGAACCTGAGATTTTAAAAGAACATTTGAAATCAAAGCTAGCAACGAGAAGATGGACAGCCGAGACAGCAGGAATAACGATAGACGATCTGATATACTCTACCGATAGAGAATCTCAAATAAAGTACACTGCAATAGCCGTAGCTATATCACAGGCAGATCCTCAGACTTGGTCAGTCAACTGGAAGACTAATGACGGCCAATTCATTACGTTAAACTCTACTCAGATGATGTATAGAACGAATATCGTAATGGGATACGTTCAAGGTTGTTTCAACAGAGAATATGCTATACAATCAGAAATAGAAGCATGTACTACAATAGAAGAGTTACTTCTAGTAGATATTGACAGCGGATGGCCCGAAGTAACGTATTCGATTCCATAAATAGAAGTACAACAATAATAAGAACCATAGGGGACAGGGAACCGTGGCAGACAAAGATTTCGTAGTAAAGAACGGCCTAGTAGTCAATACCAGCATACTGGTTGCAAACGGCACCAAAGTAGGCGTAAATACCGCCTCTCCAGATGCGGCACTGACAGTGGCCGGCACTGCCAATCTCCAAGGTAACGTCAGCTTTACCGGTAATGAGATCATCACTGTCGCCAATTCCACTTTCTTTGGCAACGTCCATACCAAAAATAGCGTCTTTATCGACAAGAAACTCTATGTCGGTAATACAGAGACTATGGTTCAAGACCTACCGACTATCATTCAGGCCGTTGATAACTTCAACGGCTTCGTCATGGTCAGCTCTCAGAACCTGTCTGAGCTAGATGATGCCTGCGCCGATCTCTTAATCTATGCCGACGATACCAATGGTCTCAGTAACTTCAACGACCTCGGTATCAATAACTCCAGGTTCGACGGTCGCATTCAGAGGATCATCGTAAACTCTGTTGCTAATTCTTGGTCTCTTGGACAGACTGTCTATCAGAGGAATAGCGCTGGAGCCAACATCGCAGTCGGTGAACTCCGTGACATCGTTTCGATAAACTCTACCGCCGTAAGCCTCAAGATCAGAATAAGTGAAGATGACGGCCTGCCGACATACGTTGGCATGGCTGACTTCTCTAATACTACTGGCTCAAACCTCTCGCTGTACGCGGTTACCAGCGCTGCTAATTCTAGCATCATCGCGGCAGTTCCGTTCTTCTCTCCTCAGGCGAACACTCTCACGCGTAGAAATTACGCATTTACCGTAGGTAAGCGTGGAGACGGCTATCTGTACAATGCTAACTCAGCTCTGACCATAGGTACTACTGGAGGTGGCATCAGGTCTATTACTGAGACTATCTCGACTGGCTTCTCGTCCGGTGTGAACACCATAGTCCTCTCTTCTGGAAATACGAAGAACATCAAAGCGGACATGAATTTAACCGGTACCGGAATAGATACCGGCACTTACATCACTTCCGTAATCAACAGTACCGCGTTCAGGATCTCCAAGCCGACTATCACGCTTAGCTCCGGTAGCATAACTGCCAGAGACGAGTTCTATGACATAGCCGACATCAATAACCCGATCATCTTCCACACTGGTGGAATGATGGCCAAGAACGAGATTTCCAGGTTCACGGGTAATGGTAATTTCGTCATCGGTCCATTCACTACTTCTAGAGCGGCTAAACTCAACGTCAATGGCACCGCCAACATCGTTGGGCAGACTAACGTCAGCGCAAACGTCAATGTAGTAGGCAACATTAATGCCAGCGCTAACGTCATGGCGCCAGTCGGTATGTTCTCTACTTCTGTCAACGTCGGCGCGGCGTCTACGAACTCTACGACTTTCGTAATCGGAAATGCCACCGTCAATGCTGCCGCCGTAAACATGGCAGGCAATTCTTCTGTCTCTACTGCAACGCTTCGCTCATCCAACTTAACCATAGGCAATACTTCGGTCACCGATGCCGGCGCGTTCGTAAGAATTCAGAACTCTACAGTCTCTTCTAATCTGACTGCAGTCGGCCTCGCTGTAGGTATCTCGACTGTGAATTCGACGATGATGAGTGTGGGTGCAAACGTATCCACCAATGCTTCTACCGTCAGCGTAGGCAACACTACGGTCAAAGCCGTATTGTCTCAGAATGCTACCGCAGCTCTACAGGTGACTGGCAACGCGACGGTCTCTGCTAACCTGACCACTGCTAACCTGATCATCACCAATTCCGTACTTGGCCAGGCAAACTTCGCCGGTAACGTGGCGATCTCCGGTAATACTAACGTCACCGGTAATGTCTATGCTCCATCTGGCATATTCAGCACTTCGGCAAACATCGGCATCGTTAGTGCTTCTACTACCGACTTCAATGTCGGCGCCAACGTCAAGATAGATGCAGCTGGTCTCGCTATCACTGGTAACAGCAGCGTGGCTTCGGTTAACGTCGCTGCGGCACTCGTGGCTCTCGGCAATAGCACTGTCACTGGTTCTCCTACTGTTCAGGTCTCTAATGCTTCGTTTACGGCTAACGTCATCCCAGGATCTTTCGTAGCCGGTATCTCTACTGTAAACACTTCTGCGATGTCTGTAGGCGCAAACGTAGTAACTAACGCTTCTACTGTCAGTGTAGGCAATACCACTGTCAAGGCGGTACTCTCTCAGAATACGACTGCTGCTCTGCAGGTCACTGGCAATGCCACTATCTCCGCTAACCTGACTACCGGTAACCTGATAGTCACTAGCGCAGTTCGCGGAGACACCACATTCGCTAACAGCCTCAACGTTACCGGCAACACCAATGTGACTGGTAACGTATACGCTCCGTCAGGTGTATTCAGCACTTCTGCTAACGTTGGATCGGTCTCTATCTCGACTGCAGACGTCAACGTAGGTTCTAACGTCAAGGTAGACGTGTCTGGTCTCAAAGTGACCGGCAATAGCACATTAGCTTCTATCAACGTATCCTCAGGTGACATCACACTCGGAAACAATAGTGTGGTCGACGCGCCTTATATGCAGGTGCAAAACTCTACCGCTTCTGCTAACTTGACGTCTATCGGATTAGTAGCCGGTATCTCTACTGTAAACACTGTCGCCATGTCAGTAGGTGCTAACGTAGTAGCTAATGCTTCTACGATATCCGTTGGTAACTCTACCATCAATGTAGTAGCTTCTCAGAATGCTACCTTGGCTCTTCAGGTGAGTGGCAACGCTTCTGTCTCGGGCAACCTGACGACTGGCAATCTCACTGTCACTTCTGCAGTTCGCGGAGATACCTCATTCGCTAACAGCATCAGTGTCGCTGGCAATACCAATGTTACTGGCAACGTCTACGCTCCGTCAGGCGTATTCACTACTTCGGCTAACGTCGGAGCAAATGTAGCGATATCTACGTCGGCAGTCACTGTCGGATCTAACGTAACAGTAGATGCTGCAGGTCTAAGAGTAGCTGGCAACAGTACGCTGGCCTCGATCAATGTATCTTCTGGAGATATAGTCCTCGGAAACAACAGCGTAGTTGATGCGCCTTATATGCAGGTGCAGAACTCTACCGCTTCTGCTAACTTGACTTCTATCGGCTTAACCGCTGGCATCTCGACAGTTAATACGACTGCGGTCTCAGTAGGCGCAAACGTCATCGCCAACGCTTCTACCGTATCTGTCGGCAATGCAACTATCGGAGTCGTAGCTTCCCAGAACGAAACTCTGGCCCTTCAGGTAAGCGGTAATGCTTCTGTCTCAGGTAACTTGACGACTGGTAATCTTACGGTCACTTCCGCCGTGAGGGGTAACCTGTCTCTGGCCAATAACCTGGCTGTGACAGGCAATACTAACGTAACCGGCAACGTCTATGCTCCGTCAGGTGTATTCACTACTTCGGCTAACATTGGTGCAGTCGCTATATCTACTTCAGCGGTTACCGTCGGATCTAACGTAACTGTAGATGCCGCTGGATTCAAAGTCGTAGGTAATAGCACGGTCGCTTCGATGAATATCGTCAGCGGCAATGTCATAGTCGGTAATTCTTCTATCGCGGCTACTCCTACAGTACAGATAATAAACTCTACTTCTTCTGCGAATGTCTCTCCTGGATTGTTCTCTGCTGGTATCTCCGGAGTAAACACGACAGCGATGTACGTCGGAGCCAACGTAGTCTCTAATGCTAGCGCGGTATCCGTCGGCAATAGCACCGTAAACGTGGTGCTAACTCAGAATGCTACGGCAGCTCTGCAGGTCACTGGAAACGCTACAGTCTCTGCAAATCTAACCACGGGTAACCTGATAGTCACTAACGCTATCAGAAATCAGACTACCGTGGCAAATAACTTGATTGTATCTGGCAACATTTCTATCACTGGCAATACTAGTGTTACTGGCAACGTCTATGCTCCGTCAGGTGTATTCACTACCTCTGCTAATATCGGCACTGTCGCGATCTCTACTTCTGCTGTCACTGTCGGATCTAACGTAACTGTAGATGCAGCAGGTCTAAGAGTAGCTGGCAATAGTACAGTCGCATCGATGAACGTAATCAGTGGTAATATAGTAATCGGCAATAGCTCGATTACTACGGCTCCGACTGTGCAAATCTCTAATACCACCGCTTCGGCGAACCTGTCTCCTTCTGGTGTCAATGCTGGCATCCTCGGAGTCTTCGGTAATACTACCACTGCCGTCATTAACGTCGGCTCTAATGTCACGATCAATACTTCGACCATTGCTATCGGTAACTCGAGCGTCAACGTAATAATTAAGCCAAGCGATCCTAGCTATCAGCTCAATCTACAAGGTAATGCCTACGTCAACGGCGACGTGATCATCACCAAGAACTTGACTGTCAGTGGAACCACTACTTACTCTGGTACCACAGTAGCGGCCGGTAACTTCATACCGAGCACAAATGCGACGTTCGACATCGGTAACTCGAGCGTCTATTGGAAGACGACTTATGTCAGAGACATCGTGGTGCCTAACAGCGGTATCGTCTCTATCGGTAATAGCACCGTAAACGCGGTAATCAATAGCAGCTCGGCTGTCATCGGTAATAGCACCGTAAACGCGGTAATCAATAGCACATCTCTGCTAGTAGGCAATATAGTCTCGACTTCGGTAAACGCATCTGCCAACGTCAGAGTCGGTGCCAACGTATTGATGAATTCCACATCTCTAGTAGCTACCAATTCTACTGCGGTCACTGTACAGAGCGCTGGCGGAATCACCGTAGGTAACAGCTCTATCGTATCTGCACCTCAGATCTTAGTTCAGAATTCGTCAGGTACTACTACAATCAATTCGAATTTCATCTCTACTACGAGCATCTCTGGTAACTTAACTGGTAACGTAATTGCGACTATTGTCAACGCTTCGGCAAATGTCAATATAGGTAATTCTACAGTAAATGTTTACGCGAACAGCAGCTCATTCGTAGGTAACGTATCTGCTACCTCCGTATCTACTACGAACGCTACCGTAAGTGGCACTATCGTCGCTAGCAATACGGAAGCCAACAGCACGACAGCTGCAGCGATGTGGCTAAGTGGTGCTTCAGGTTCGCTTTCCATGGACGGTAACATGGCCAAGAGAATCTCTTGGAATGATATGTCTGGTAGCAGCTTGAGTATTAGAGCCGGTCACTTCTCAAATGGCACCACGAATATATTCAGGTCTGAAGGAGCTGGAAACAGCGGCGCTGCAGCTATCACATTCACGACCGATGGTGCTACTACGAATGGTGTTATAACCCAGTCAGTAGCCGCAGCAAACAGTAGCGGAAACTCAGTCGTATGGCTAACTAATACGACTCTCAATACTACATCTTTTGGTGTCGGAGCAAACCTCGCTGTAACCGGTAATGCTTCTATCTCTGGTTTCGCTGCGATCAGTGGTAATGCGACGATCGGCGGCAATGTCACGATCACCGGTAACCTCACTGTTCTTGGATCGACGACTACTCAAGACACCGCTTCGCTGACCGTCACCGATCTCGTTATTACGGTGGCCAAGAATGCGGCTACTCCTGCGGCTGCAGATGGTGCAGGCCTAAAGGTCGACACTGCCAACGCGACTCTGCTCTATAAGAATGCGAGCAACACTTGGTTGTCGAACGTCAACTTCACAGTCGGCAACAGTACTTCTAACGTATTCACTAATAGCACTGCATTCGTAGGTAATACTGTAGGAGTTCATACTGGCAATGTAGTAGCGAGCACTATCACTGGTAATTTGTCAGGTAATGTGGTAGCAACGAATATTACTGGTAACCTGACTGGTAACGTCGCAGCTACTACTATCACCGGCAACTTAACAGGCAATGTATCTGCAACTACTATATCAGCTTCGGCTAATGTCACTGTAGGTGCCGACGTCTTAGTCAATACTAGCGCGCTAGCCATCGGTAATTCTACTGCTAATATACTTGTTACCGCTGCTGCTGTTGCGATCGGTAATTCTTCAGTGAGAATTACAGCAAACAGCACTGCATTCGTAGGCAATACCGTAGGCGTTCATACAGGCAATGTAGCCGGTAACGTAGCAGCTACTACTATCACGGGTAACTTGACTGGTAACGTAGTTGCAACTACTATCACGGGTAACCTCACCGGTAACGTAATAGCTTCTACTATATCGGCAACAGGCAGTATCGTAATTGGTGCCGTCTTAGCCAACTCTAGCACTTTAGCAGTTGGTAACTCTACAGTAGCCGTATTCACTAATAGTACTGCATTCGTAGGCAATACTGTAGGCGTTCATACTGGTAACGTAGCTGCAACCACTCTCACCGGTAATCTCACAGGTAACGTATCGGCCACCACTGTATCAGCTTCGGCTAATGTCACTGTAGGTGCCAACGTCTTGGTAAATTCAAGCGCGCTGGCTATCGGTAATTCTACTGCTAATGTGCTTGTCACTGCTTCTAGCATAACTGTCGGTAACTCTTCAGTAAATGTTTTCGCAAACAGCACCGCATTAGTATCAACTACTGTAAACGCCTCATCAAATATCGTGGTCGGCGCTAACGTCTTGGTAAATTCAAGCGCACTGGCTATCGGTAATTCTACAGCAAATGTACTTGTCACTGCTTCTAATATAACTGTTGGTAATTCTACAGTAGCCGTATTAGCTAATAGCACTGCATTCGTGGGTAACACAGTAGGTGTTCATACAGGTAATGTTACCGGTAATTTAACCGGTAACGTATCGGCCACCACTATATCAGCTTCGGCTAATGTCACAGTAGGCGCTAACGTATTAATCAATACTAGCGCACTGGCTATCGGTAATTCTACGGCGAATGTACTTGTCACTGCCACTACTGTAGCGATCGGTAACTCTACGATAAATGTTTCCGCGAACAGCACAGCATTCGTAGGCAATACTGTAGGTGTTCACACTGGCAATGTAGTTGCTACGGCGATCTCTGGT
>Ga0209770_10001043_pt1 | contig 14548 bp, 14 predicted proteins | sample LauGreSu1BDMLBDD_2_FD_187572 | JGI IMG/M metagenome (GOLD analysis project Ga0209770, IMG submission 187572) | Freshwater lake microbial communities from Lake Michigan, USA - Su13.BD.MLB.DD (SPAdes) (version 2) | ecosystem: Environmental > Aquatic > Freshwater > Lake | place: Lake Michigan, USA...
CCTTTGGCCGGGTGCCGCGCACCGGCGCCATGGCGCTGTGCTGGTCGCTCGACAAGCTCGGCCCGATGACCCGCGGCGTGGAAGACGCCATGCTCGTGCTGCACGCCATCACCGGGTCCGACGCCGGCGATGCCTCGAGTGTGCCGAGCCATTTGGATTTCGACGCCGGGGCGCCGGTGCGCGGGCTGCGCGTTGGCGTGTTTCCCGCCTGGATGGAAACCGCGACGCCGGTGGACCGCGCCGCCGTCGAGGCGCTGGTGGCCCAGGGCCTGCAGCGCGTGGACTTGACGTGGCCGGACCTGCCGCAAGGATCGTTGCTGCCGGTGATATTCAGCGAAGCGGCCGCGGCCTTCGAGGAACTCACCTTGAGCGGGGCCGACGATCAGCTCAAGGTCCAGGTGCCCGACGCCTGGCCCAACCTCTTCCGCATGTCGCGCTTCTTCTCGGCCGTGGACTTCGTGCAGGCCGATCGGCTGCGCCGCCGCTTCGCGCGCGAGCTGGCGGCGATGTTCGAGAAGGTGGACGTGCTGCTGGTGCCGTCGCTTCGGGACGAAGCGCTCACGGTGACCAACTTCACCGGCCAGCCGTCGCTCACCGTGCGCACCGGCTTTGTCGAGGTCGGCGAAGCGCGCAGCGACTGGGCGCCCGATCCCGCCAACCCGCTGCCGAAGTTCGACCCGCCACGGCGCGTGCCGCACGGCGTGACGCTGATCGGCCGCCTCTTCGACGAGGGCACCATCGCCCGCGCCGCCCTGGCGCTGGAGCGCGCGGCCAACGTGGCCCAAGAACGTCCCGCGGGCTTCGAATGAGCGGCTATCATTTCACCATGCGTCGAACTATCGCTCTCCTCCTGCTGATCACCTCGATCGCGTGCGCGTCGAACCCGGCACCTGTCACTTCCGCACCGGCTGCCCCTGCCGCACCGGCTGCCCCGGCCCCAAAAGCAATCCAATGGGTTCGCAACTCCGCCGAGTATCACGCGGCGCTCTACCAGGTGTACCGATTGGCAACCGCCCGCGTGGAGCAGGCCGTGACCAGGATGCCGGCCGGCAGTTGGGCGGTGATTCTCGATGCCGACGAGACCGTGCTGGACAACTCGCTCTACGAGGTCGAACGCGCCAGGCTGGGCCTGGGCTTCACGCAAGACACGTGGACGGCCTGGGTCAGGCGCCGCGAGGCCACACCGCTGCCAGGTTCGGCGGCGTTCCTCGCGCGGGTCCGCGCCCTCGGCGGCAAGATTGCGATCGTCACCAACCGCCTCGACACCGAGTGCGACGACACGAAAGCCGTGTTCGACACGTTCAAGCTGGCCTACGACGCGATGCTGTGCCGGGCGACCGGAACGCCGTCCGACAAGAACCCGCGCTTCGCCGCTGTAGCCGAGGGCCGCACGCCCGCCGGCAGCTCGAAATTGGAAATCGTCGCCATGGTGGGCGACAACATCCTGGACTTCCCGCAGCTGTCGCAGAAGGCCAAGGAGCAGGGCGCCCCCGCCTTTGCCGACTTTGGCGTGCGCTATTTCCTGGTGCCGAACCCGATGTACGGCAGCTGGCAGTGACAGCTCCTTCGCCGGCGCGAGCAGCCTCTTGCCAGGCCTCGGAAGGCGATGACGCTACTGCAACAAGCGCTGCACCGCGGGTAACTGCTCGAGAATCCTCGCCAGGGTGTCGGCGCTCAGGTTCTCCCTGAAGCGCCACGCGGCGTGGCCATCCTGGCGGACGAACGAGGCCTCGGGTCCCCATGCATCGAGTTCCCGCATCTTCTCCGGCGTCAGCCAGCGCTCGCGATCGATCGGCTCGCCGGTCACCGTCCAGCCGCCCGGCGTTTCCACCTCGAGGTGCCCGGCCCGCGCGGGCAGTCCCACCGCGTCGGCCACCGCGCCCCTGACCGGATCCGTCAGCGCCTTCGCCGCATCGGCCAGGAAGCGGGGACCGCGGCCGCGCAGCATCACGATCCGCCCCTGGGCGCCGGCCACCGGCCAGGTGACGACGGTGGCCCAGACCCCGGATTTCTTTCCCGGCTCGGAGCTTTCGTGTTCGGCGATGGTGACCGGCACGCTGTCAACGGTGCCGGTCAGTACCATGCCCCAGATGCGGGCGCCATGAGTGGTGACCTGCGACACGAGACTGCCGGCCGGCTGCGGCCCGCCGGCTGGCAGCGGGAACAGGCGCGCCAGGCCCCTGGCCTTCGCCAGCGCCTCGATGCCCGACACGCGCCGCCGCTCGCGCAGCAGGCCGACGGCAATGACAATCGCGAGTACGACGACAACCGAAATCCAATTGCTCAATTTGGGGGCTCCCCTGTCCGGCACAGGCGGTTGACGAGTGTGGCCAGATGGCCGTGCAGCCAGCCCTGAATTCTACCTGCAGCCGCAGTAAGATTCCGCATGCAGCTACCCATTCGTGCGGCGCTGGCGGGCCTGGCGTGCTCGCTGGGATTGGCCGTCCTCGTCGCCGCGCAGGCGCCCGACCGTGGCTGGCCCATGCACGGCGGCACCGACAACATCCGCTATTCGCCCCTCGCGCAGATCAACAAGGCCAACGTCACGCAGCTGAAGGTGGCGTGGACCTACGACTCGAAGGACGCGTTCCCCAACTCCGAGATGCAAAGCCATCCCGTGGTCATGGACGGCACCGTCTACGTGACCACGCCCAGCATGAAGGTGGCGGCGGTCGATGCCGAAACCGGACAGGAGCGCTGGACCTTCAGCCTCGCGCCGGCCGACGCGCCCCGCGCCCGCTTCCGCCACCGCGGCGTCACCGTGCACCAGGACCGCGTGTTTGCGACCTATCGCAACTTCCTCTACGCGCTCGACCGCGCCACCGGCAAGCCCATTCCCACTTTCGGCACCGGCGGGCGCATCGACTTGCGCGAAGGTCTTGGCTTGCCCGTCGAGCGGGCCAGCGTCAGCGCCAGCACGCCCGGATCGATCTTCGAGGACCTGATCATCTTCGGCAGCAGCGTGCCCGAAACCGTGCCCGGCACGCCCGGCCACATCCGCGCCTTCGATGTGAAGACCGGCAAGCTGCGCTGGATCTTCCACACCCTCCCGCAGCCCGGCGAGCCTGGCGCCGACACGTGGCCACAGGGACCAACCATCTCGGGCGGCGCCAACGCGTGGGCCGGCGTGACCGTGGACCAGGGCAACGCCATGGTGTTTGCCGCCACGGGCTCGGCCTCGTTCGACTGGTACGGCGTCAACCGCCACGGCGACAACCTGTTTGCCGACTCGGTGCTGGCGCTCGACGCGCGCACCGGCAAGCGCGTGTGGCACTACCAGGTGATCAGGCACGACTTGTGGGACTGGGACCTGCCGACCGCGCCCAACCTGGTGACGGTGATGCGCAACGGCAAGCCCGTCCAGGCCGTCGCGCAGCTCACCAAGCACGGCTACGTGTTCGTGCTCGACCGCAAGACCGGCACGCCGCTGTTCCCGGTGGAGGAGCGCCGCGCCCCCGAGTCGGCCATCGACGGCGAACAGGCGGCCGCGCGCCAGAAGCATCCGCTGGCGCCGCCGCCGTACACGCGGCAGCAGATGACCGAAGCCATGGTCACCACGCGCACGCCCGAGGCCCACGCCGCGGTGCTGAAGCAGTTCCGCGAGCTGACCAGCGGGCCGCTGTTCACGCCGCCCACCGGCGGCCTGATCGTCTTCCCGGGCGTGGACGGCGGCGCCGAGTGGGGCGGGGGCGCGTTTGATCCCGACACCGGCCTGCTCTACGTCAACGCCAACGAGATGCCGTGGATCATGCGGCTCATCCCCAACACCGACACCGCGCTCTACGGCAGCAAGTGCGCCTCGTGCCACCGATCCGATCGCACGGGCGGGCCCCAGGCGCCGTCGCTCGTGGACGTCGGCAAGCGGTTGTCGCGCGACGACATCGCCGGCATCATTCGCACCGGCACCGGGCGCATGCCCGGCTTTCCCGACATGGGCGCCCGCAACATCGCCGACGTCGTCGAATTCCTGGTGACCGGCAAGGACCAGGCCGCCGACCCGGCCGTGGCCAACGACCCCAACCGCCTGAAGTATCGCAACGACGGGGAGGTGCTGTGGCGCGATCCCGATGGTTACCCGCCCATCACGCCGCCGTGGGGCACGCTGAGCGCGGTCGATCTCAACGCCGGGACCATGAAGTGGCAGAAGCCGCTGGGCGAGTATCCCGAACTGGTCGCCAAGGGCATGAAAGACACCGGCAGCGACAACTACGGCGGCCCCGTCGTCACCGCCGGCGGGCTGCTGTTCATTGCCGCCACCAACTTCGACAGGAAGCTGCGCGCGTTCGACAAGCTGACCGGCGAGTTGCTGTGGGAAACCGTGCTGCCGTTTGCCGGCAATGCGACGCCGTCAACCTATATGCTCAAGGGCAAGCAGTACCTCGTGATTGCGTGCGGTGGCGGTAAGAATGGCGCGCCTTCAGGCAGCACGCTCGTTGCCTTCGCGCTGCCGTAGGGAGGCACCATGACGAGCGCAGAAATCCACGAGTTCCTCGATCGCTTCTCGCGGGCGTGGGAGGGCCAGGACGTCAAGGCGCTCGGCGCCTGTTACGCCGACGAGTGCACGGTGGTCAGCCCCATCTTCGGCACCCTCCGCGGCCGCATGGCGGTCGAGAAGTCGTACGCCGACCTGGTCCGCGTGTTTGGCCTGCAGCAGGTGCGGGTGGACGATGTGGTGATTGGCAACGAGGAGCCGCCCCGCGCCGTGGTCGTGTGGACCGTGGAGTCGACCCCGTGCTGCGCGCCAAGCCGCACTGAGGCCCGCATGAAACCGGTTTCGAAAATAGTGGAGGCAACCCTTTAGGGTTGCCTGGACGTCAGAAACGCCGGCCAATTCACGATCACGACCACGTGCGGCGCGCCCTTGTACCGAGTAGTATTTCCCCCATGCAACTGACGACCCTTGACTGGGTCATCGTCCTCGTTTCGATCGCCCTCTCGTTCGCGCCCGCCATCTACTTGATGCGCCGGGCGGGCTCCAGCACCACCGAGTTCTTCACCTCGGGCCGGGCCGCGCCGTGGTGGCTGGTGGGAGTCTCGATGGTGGCCACCACCTTCAGCACCGACACGCCCAACCTGGTGACCAACCTGGTGCGCGAGCGCGGCGTGGCCAACAACTGGGTGTGGTGGGCGTTCCTGCTCACCGGCATGAGCACGGTGTTTTTCTACGCGCGCCTGTGGCGCCGTTCCGGCGTGCTGACGGATCTCGAGTTCTACGAGATCCGCTACTCGGGCAAGGCGGCCGCCATGGTCCGCGGCTTCCGCGCCATCTACCTGGGCCTCTTCTTCAACATCGTGATCATGGCCACGGTCAACCTGGCGGCGGCCAAGATCGCCAACGTGCTGCTTGGCTGGCCGATGTGGCAAACCCTGTGGGTGTGCGCGGTGATCAACGTCGGCTTTGCATCCATTGCCGGCCTGTGGGGCGTGCTGGTCACCGACATGTTCCAGTTCATCATCGCGATGGTCGCGTCGGTCGCGGCCGCGTATTTTGCCGTGCAGCAGCCGCAGGTGGGTGGGCTGTCTGGGCTGTTCGCGCAAGTTCCGCCCTCCGCCTTGCAGCTGCTGCCCGACTTCAACGACTGGACGCTCACGCTGTCGGTGCTCGTCCTGCCGCTCACCATCTCGTGGTGGTCGGTGTGGTATCCCGGCTCCGAGCCGGGCGGCGGCAGCTACATCGCGCAGCGCATTCTGGCGTCGCGCAGCGAGCGCGATGCGCTTGGCGGCACCCTGTTCTTCAACCTGGCCCACTACGCCCTGCGGCCCTGGCCGTGGATCATCGTCGCCTTGTCGTCGATGCTGGTGTTCCCGCAGCTGTCGGACATCACCAAGGCATTTCCCTACGTCGAGCCGGGCATGATCGGGCACGACATGGCCTATCCGGCCATGCTCACGTTTTTGCCGGCGGGCTTTCTTGGCCTGACGGTGGCCGGCCTGCTGGCCGCCTACGTCTCGACCATCTCAACGCACCTCAATTGGGGCACCTCGTACCTGGTCCACGACTTCTATCGGCGCTTCATCAAGGCCGACGCCACCGAGCATCACTACGTGTGGATGGGACGGCTGGTCACGGCGTTGCTGATGCTGCTGGCGGCGGGCATGACGTTCCTGCTCGAATCGGCGCGCGCGAGCTTCGAGCTGCTGCTCTCGATCGGCGCCGGGTCCGGGCTCCTGTATCTGCTGCGCTGGTACTGGTGGCGCATCAACGCCTGGAGCGAGATTGCCGCCATGGGCGTCTCGTTCTTCGTGGCCATTGGCTTCTTCGTGGCGGGCAAGATGGGCTACGCCGTCGGCGCCAACCTCGTGCTGCTCGTCACCGTCGGCGTCACGACCGTGGCGTGGGTGGGGACGACGCTGTTGACGAAGCCGGAGAGCGAGGCCACGCTCGTCCGCTTCTACAAGCTCGTCCGCCCCGCCGGGCCCGGCTGGACCACCATCGCGCGCCAGGCCGGCGTCGGCGCGTCACCCGACAGCCTGCCGCAGCAGTTACTCGGCTGGATCCTTGGCTGCACGTTCGTCTACGCGAGCCTGTTCGGCGCCGGCAGCGCGCTATATGGGTTGACGCTGCAGGCGAGCGTGTGGGGCGTGGTGTGGGTGGCGAGCGGGGTCGCCTTGTTGCGAGTGTTGAATACCCAGTGGAGTCGCAGTTAAGGCTCGATTTGCTCGTGGGGCTCGGCGCTCCGCGCCTTCGCAGGGCTCGCGACGCTCGCAGGGTCCCACCAACGACATAATCCCGAGTAGCGAAGCGAGCCCCTGCAGCTCTTCCGTAGTAACCTGTCGCTCGGAGGCCCTACGTGAATCGATCCATAGCAGCTATTTCTGCCGTCGCCCTGTGTCTTGCCGCTGCGGCACCCGCGTTGGCGCAGTCGAACACCTACAAGATTCTCGCGACCAGCAAGACCTCGACCATGCAGAAGGAAATGCAGGAGGCGGGCGATGCCGGCTATCGCTTTGTCGCCGTCATGGGTGGCGAGACCGCCGTCGGTGGCAAGGAAGTCGTGGTGCTGGTCGAGAAGGCCGCCGACGACAAGAACACCTACAGTTACCGGTTGCTGGCGACCAACAAGACCTCGACGCTGCAGAAGGAACTGCAGGAGGCCGGTGATGCCGGGTTCCACGCGGTCGGCCAGACCGTGTTCGAGAGCCTGTTTGGCGGCAAGGAAACCGTGGCGATTGTCCAGAAGGGTTCCGCCGATCCCAGCACGAAGCGCTGGGAATACAAGCTGATCGCGACGTCGAAAACGTCGACGTTGGAAAAGGAGTTGAAGGAAATCGCCGATACTGGTTTCCAGGCCATCGACCTGACGGTCGGCAAGACCGCGCTCGGCGGCAGTGAAATCGTCGTCATCACCCGTCGTCCCGCCCAATGAAGCTCGTCGCGGTGGCGGTGCTGGCGGGGGTCGTCGCCTTGGCGCAGGGCGAGGACGAATCCTGGTTGCGGTGGGATGCCGTCCGCGCGCAGGCGATTGGCAAGGCGGCGTACGTCCAGGGCCGCGTCGGCGGCATCTTCGATACGCGGCTGCTCAAGACCGAGCGCTCGTACAACTACAAGCTGGCGGCGACCTGGTTGCATGGGGACGTCATTCGCGCGACCGGCCGGACGCTGCAACTGGTCCAGCGCCTCTCGGACGAGAATGCCCGGAAGCTGGTCGCCGAGGCGTCGGCCGCCGGTGACACCGTCGTGATGGTCGAGATCGATCCGCGTGAAGGATCGGGCGTGATTCCCAACGACTGGTCGGCGTTCCTCCAGCCGGCCACGCCGCGCGGAGCCGAGGCGCGCGCGGTGCGTGGCGAGAGCCGGCCCGAGCTGCGGGACGTCAAGGCATTAGCGGGCGTGATGCGCCGCAACTATGACTACGACCGGTTCTGGGTGGTGTTCCCCCTGAAGCATCCGGATGGCACAGCGCTGTTCGGCCCCGGCGATGACGGAGCCGAGCTGGTGGTACGGATTGCCGACCGCGAGGGCCGGGTGAAGTGGCCGATTCCCGCGTCGCTGAGGCGTTAGCGCCGCCCGCGAGGGCCGGCGGTCAGACGTATCGCTCGCGTAGCGCCTGGTTCACGCGAGCGAGTTGGCTGTCCAACGTGACCAGCTCGATATCCCTGGCCACGGCCAGCCATAAGTAGCTGGCGTCATAAGCGGTGAGACCGGTTTGAACCGCGAGCGCGGCGACCTCTGTTGGCGGCACGTCGACGCGCCTGATGCCCAGGGAAGTGAGACCGGATAGCATCGTCAGCAGACCCGGGCTCGCCATGGGTTCTCGACGAATCCGCTTCAAGCAGATATTGGCGAGTTCGTAGTCGATGAGATGTGGCGCCAGGAGCGATTCGCCACGAACGTGAGCCCGAATCGTGTCCCCGTTCGGTTCCGCGAACAGCACCGCCGCGATGGCGGACGCGTCAACGACGAGGGTCATCGCGGTCTTCTCGAATCATCCGGACCGACTCACCGTCGACGCCCTTGATCCCCAGCCGTTTTGCCAGGGCGGCAAGATCGTCCAGTGTCGTGACGTGCGCAGCCTGCTCCAGGATCGACTGTAGTTCGCCCTGCAACGATCGGTTGTTGCGGGCCGCCCGCTCTTTCAGGCGCTTGGCGACCGCCGTGGGGACGTTCTTGACGGAAAGGGTGACGGTGGCAGGCATGGTTCCATTATGGATCCATTATGGAACCACCGCAAGGCACCCCCCACGAGCGACCTGTCCGCCGTAGCGCGAAGCGCGAAGGTGGAAACGCGCCTAACTCTTCCCGCCCAGCACGGCCACCGCGCGGTCGATGTCTTCGTGCGTGTTGAACACCGACACCGCCAGGCGGATGCGGTTTTCGTTGGCGATCACCGTGCCCACCACCTTGCCCGCCTGCAGCAGCTTGTTCGTTGCCGCCGCGTCCTTCACCTCGAACGCCACCGTCGGCGTCTCGGTGCCCATGGGCGTCAGCGGCTTGTAGCCGAGCGGCGGCAGTTCCTTCTGCAGGCGATCGGTCAACTGCTTCGCGTGCGCACGGATGTTGGGGAGGCCGAGCTTGTTCACGTAGTTGATGCCCGCATCCACGCCCGCCGCCATGATTACCGGGATGCCGCCGGTTTCGTACTTCGCCGCGCCGGGCAGCGGCTCCCACGACAGCTCCGCGCGGTTGAAGTTCGTCACCTGCCGGTGCCCATACCTCGTCGTCGGCAGCACCGTCCCCTGAAGATCTTCGCGGACGTACAGGAAGCCGAGGCCGCGTTCGCCCATCAGCCACTTGTAGGTGCCCGAGCTGGCGAAGTCGATGCCGAGCGCCTTGACGTCGAGCGGCACCGCGCCCACCGCCTGGATGATGTCGGCAAACACGTACGCGCCGCGCGCGTGCGCAATGGCGCTAATCGCCTTGGCGTCGTGCATGAAGCCGTTGACGTTCGACACCAGTGCCAGCGACACCAGCCGGGTGTTGGCGTCGATGGCCTTGGCCATGTCTTCCGGGTCGATGGCCCAGTTCTTGTGCTTGACGATGCGGAGCTCGATGCCTTTCTTTTCGAGCTCCTTGTACATGTAGAGCGAACTGGTGAAGTGGAGTTCGTCGATGACAATATTCCCGCCTCGTGGAGGCGGGCCTTTAGGTCCGCCGCCAGGCCCGCCTGCACCGAAGAGTCCAGAAAAGACGATGTTCTCGCCGTCGGTGGTGTTGGCGGTGTAGGCAATCTCGCCGGCCGAGGCGTTGATGAGCGCGCCGAACTTCTTCTTCAGCTCATCCTGCTTCGCCGCGCCGAAGTCGCTGCGCCCCTCGCCGGGGCCGTAGAGTCGATAGTCAACGACTTGCTTGATGGCATCGGCGGCGAACGTCCCGATGGGATGCATGGCCGCCGAGTTCAGGTAGGTTTCGCGCAGCACGGAGGGAAAATCGGCGCGCACCGACGCGGGAAAAACACCAGTCCGAGCAGCCTGTGCCGCTGAGGCCCGCGCAGGAATCTGTGGAGGCAACCCTTGCTTGTCCGCCGTAGCGCGAAGCGCGAAGGTGGAAGGGTTGCCTTTCAGCGCGAATGTTGTAGAAGGAAGAGCCGAGGCAAGCGCGCCGGCACCAGCAAGGAACTGACGGCGACCAAGAGTGGCCATGGAGCCTCCGGCGCCATTATAGGTGCACCGTAGGCACCCTAGGCACCCTAGGCACCGTAGGCACCTTAAGTCAGGTCTCTGGTCACCCACATAAATGCCTGGACATCGAACATGTCCTTGGCGCCGAGCGGCTGCAGGCGCTGCAGCAGGAACTGGCTCATGCGCTGCATGGCGTCGAAAGTGGGCCAGTTGGGCGTGGCGGTGTAGCGCAGGTCGAAGTTCATGCGCGCCGCCATCAGCTCGGTGTTCGTGGGCTTGAGGGCCATGAACTTCTTGGGCTCGGCCAAAAACGGCAGCAGCGTGATGTTCGGCCAGGTCAGCACCTTGCCGCCGTCCGACGGCAGCTGGGCGACGGCCTCGAACAGGGCCGCGAACTTGGTCGAGTCGGGCTTGGCGATGAACGCCAGCGCCGCCTCGAGAATCTGCGTGCCGGCCTCGTCGCCCTTCTTCAGGCCCTTGTGCACGGCCTTCACTTCGAACGTCGAGGGGATGTTGGTGGCCTTGAACAGCGCGTCGAGCACGTCGGCGATCTCGGCGTGCTTGCCCTGGTCGATCAGCTTCTGGCCGCGGCTGCCGCCGAAGTTTGCGACGAACACGTCGTGCGCCGCGCGCTTGTTGCGCAGGTCGGCGTCGATGAACTTCTCGTCCTCGAACTTGTCGGGATAGGTCTTCTCGAACCAGGTGATGGCTTCGTCCAGGTGATGGACCAGGCCCTTCGCCTTGGCCTTGGCCTTCGACTTCTTCGGCTTCGCGCCGCCGGTGCCGATCAGGTCGAGCTCGGGATCGCTCTGGACCTTGGCCTTGGAAATTTGCGGGGCGTCTTCGCGCAGCTTGCGTTCGGGGCCCTGGGGTGTTTCGACGAGCGAGGTGAAGTGGATGATGGCGTAAGGGGGGGTGACGTCGAGTACCTTGCCTCGCTGCCAAACCGTGTGTTCAACGAGAGTGCCAATGTCTTTCGGGGTCAGCAGCATCTCTCTATTGTAGTCCTTCTAACGGTGTTGGCCCAGATTTTGATTGATCGGGACAATCGCGTGCGGAAGTGCCACCCTTGAGAAGCATTCCGCTCCGGCAGGCTGCACCGTCCCGGTGTCGATAGCCCCTGTCGGCACGCGTGATGCATCAGTTTCAAGCTGGAGAATTCATATGGCCGCGAAAAAACCGTCCGGAAACACCAAACCAAAGAGTGCCGCCGAGCAGAAGGTGGTTGCGCTGGCCGAACAGCTCGGCTGGTTCCTGGGCACTGCCAGTGCCAGGGCCGAGGGGTGGATTGGCAACCAGCGGGTCCGTGACGAGCTCACCAGCATCCGCGACGGCGCCGCCCAGCTGTTGCAGCACCTGGACGCCGCGGCGCGCGCCGCGATGATCGAGAGCGGGAAGTCCAAGGCCGGCAAGCAGGCCCCGCTCGTCGCGGGTCCGGACGCGCGCAAGGCGGCCAAGCCAAAGCCGAACCGCGGGCCCGTGGATGCGCCCGGCAAGCGTCATCGCAAGCCGCCACCCCAGCAGAACTTCACGCCGGCCATGAAGCGGATGGGCGAGCCCGAAGGCAAGCAGATGGGCCAGAAGAATTTCAAGATGGGCAGCGGCCGCAAACGGAACACGGACTAGGCCACCGATTAGAGAATACGGCCACAGATCAGACACGGATTAGTCACAGATCTGGTTTCTTCAATCGGTGCCTAATCTGGGTTTAATCTGTGGCCGGCTGAGACCGACGATGGCCGCTTCAAGCAACGCCTTCTGATCAGCATGCGCCCGGTCGGTGTCGTCGAATCGGCGGCCCACTTCCTCGCGCAGCATCTGGGTGTTCTCGAAGCCGAGGTTGATCAGCCGCTTGGTGTCCTCGAACTCGATCGTCATCTTGTGATCGAGGGCGGTTAACTTCCCCTCGAGCGACTGCAACCTTCCGTCGATTGACTGGAACTTACCGTCGTGTGACTTGAGCATCGTGCCGTGTGACTCGAGCATCGTGCCGTGTGACTCGAGCTTCCTGCTGTGGGACTCGAGCATCCTGCCGTGGGACTCGAGCATCGTGCCGTGGGACTCGAGCATCCTGCCGTTAGACTTGACGTCCGACTGAATCGAGCCGAGCTGCGTGCTGATCTCGTCCATCGGCACGCCATCTCAGTGATGTTATGGTTGCGCGGCGTGATGCGCAGCGGGTCGGGATAGCCGCCGACGGTGAAGTAGAACGAGTGCCAGAAGCCGTTCTGGGCCTTGGTCAGGTATTTCGGGATCAGTCCCGGCGGCGTGTGGCAGTCGTTGCAGACGGCGACCGCGCGATGGCTCGATCGCTGCCAGGCGGCGAAATGATCGCGCATGACGTGGCAGTTGGCGCACGCCGCCGGGTCGTTGGTCATGTACGAGTAGCCCTTGGCGTAGACAAAGGTGTAGGCGCCAATGCCCGCCGTGAGCCCGATCAGGATGGCCGAGAGGATGATGCCAAACCGGAAGCGCGTCATGCGGTCTCGTTCAGCCTACCACTTGCACCGTTCAAGACCCGACGGCCTGCGCCTGAGGTAAGCATGTGGGCGCCGGGCAGCGTATGCCCTGCATGGACAAGCTGCTGGCCCCGTTTCGGCCCCATCTCTACTCGCTGCTGCGCTTCACGGCCGGGCTGCTGTTCTTCCTCCATGGCCTGCCCAAGCTGTTTGGCGGGTTCGGACGCCCGGCGCCGGTCGAACTGCTGTCGCAAATGGGCCTGGCCGGGGTGATCGAGGTGATTGGCGGGGCGCTGATTGGGCTTGGCCTCTTCACCAGCCCGGTGGCCTTCCTTGCCAGCGGACAGATGGCGGTGGCCTATTTCCAGGCCCACGCGCCCCGGGGCCTTTGGCCGATCATGAACGGCGGCGAGCTGGCGGCGCTCTTCTGCTTCGTGTTCCTGTATCTCGCGGCCGCCGGTTCGGGCCGCTGGAGTATCGACAGCCTGCGCCGATAAGACCGCCCGCAGTTCCAGTGGTTGACATCGGGCTAACCGGGCCAGATACTGCCCGGAGCCTTGCCGTCCCACGCCTCCCTGGAGCCAACCATGACCGTTCGCCGTGCGCCGGCGTTTTGTGCCGCCATTCTTGTCCTGTTCGCTTGCGTGACCACCACCTCCGCCCAGACCGACACCGGCGTCATCGTTGGCCGGGTGGCCGACGACAGCGGCGCGCTGCTGCCCGGCGTGACTGTGACGGTCACGCAGGAGGGGACAGGCATTGCGGCCACGATGGCGACCAACGACCGCGGGGAGTACATCTTCCCCGGCCTGCGCGTGGGCACCTACGCGGTTGCCGCCGAGTTGCAGGGGTTCCGCCGCGCCGTGCGGCGGGAGGTCCGCGTCAACGTGCAGACCCGCGCCCAGGTCGACCTGCAGCTCAGCGTCGGCGCGGTGGCCGAAGAAGTCGTGGTGGTCGGCCGGGCGCAGCTGCTGCAGACCCAGTCGGCCGACATCGGCAGCGTCATCGATTCGCGGCAAGTGCAGGACCTGCCGCTGCTCGGGCGGCGCTACTCGGAACTCGCGTTCCTGTCGCCGGGCGTGGTCTCGGCGCCGGCCGGCATCACCAGCCGGGGCGAAGACACCTTCTTCAATGCCAACGGCAACTACGCCACCTGGAACAACTACACCCTGGACGGCGCCGACAACAACTCGTTCTCCACCAACCTCCAGGAGCGCAGTCCGCAGGTCGTGCAGCCGCCGGTCGACGCGCTGTCGGAGTTCAAGGTGCAGACGCGCACCTACTCGGCCGAGTTCGGCAAGGCCGCCGGTGCCGTGATCAACGCCTCGGTCAAGCAGGGCAGCAACCAGTACAGCGGGTCGCTGTTCGCCTTCCTGCGGGACGAGTCGTTGAACGCCAACACCTGGGACAACAACCGCGCCGGCCGCCCCAAGGGCCCGTTCAACCAGTTGATTGCCGGCGGCACCTTCGGCGGCCCGCTGGCGAAGGGCAAGACGTTCTTCTTCGGCGACTACCAGTCGTCGCGCACCGAGCGCGCCCTGTCGCAGACCGCGACCGTGCCGACCGCGCGGATGCGCACCGGCGACCTCAGCGAACTGACCGGCAGCATGGTGGCGAGCAACCCGTTCGTGCCGGCCGGCTGCGTTGACGCCGTGAACAAGATCATCAACCGCTCGTGCTTCGACCCGGTGGCGGCGCGCCTGATCGGCCTCTACCCGGCGCCCAACGTCCCGGGCACGGGGTTCTTCAACAACAACTTCATCTCGAACGGCATCCTCAACAACGACGTCAACCAGTTCGACGTGCGTCTCGATCACAACCTGGCGGCCGGCGATCGCCTGTTCGTGCGCTACAGCTTCCAGAACACCAACCGGGTCGAGCCGCCGCTGCTCGACGACCCGGTGGCCTCGGGCGACTTCGCCAGCAACATCCTGAACCGCGGCCAAAGCGCCGTCGCCGGCTGGTCGCGCGTGGTCGGCTCGAGCCTGTTCAGCGAGTTCCGCGCCTCGTACAACAAGGTGCGAGATCGG
>Ga0209770_10001044_pt1 | contig 14535 bp, 22 predicted proteins | sample LauGreSu1BDMLBDD_2_FD_187572 | JGI IMG/M metagenome (GOLD analysis project Ga0209770, IMG submission 187572) | Freshwater lake microbial communities from Lake Michigan, USA - Su13.BD.MLB.DD (SPAdes) (version 2) | ecosystem: Environmental > Aquatic > Freshwater > Lake | place: Lake Michigan, USA...
CAATCGCAAACTCGCAAACGCAAAGCAAAATAGGGAAAAAGCAATAAACGATTTTTTATACAGCTCCGAGATGCCCCCGAGCCCCATCCATCATTTTGTCGCCACCAGCCAAGATCAGCCTGAACCAGCGCCAACCAACCATGATCGGCCAAGACTGGAAACGATCAGCCCGGACTACGTGAGCTCATTCGGGGGACTTGTGGGGGACATGGCCCAGAAGGTTCTTGGCGTGACGCTCATGCCGTGGCAAAAACACATACTTGAAAAAATGCTTGCAGTAGATGAGAACGATCACTTTGTTCATCGTTCAACGCTCTGTTCGGTGGCGCGCCAAAATGGGAAAACGACTGTGATCATGGCGCTAATTCTCGCTTGGTTAGTCGAGATGCCAAAGATACGTGGCACTAAACAAACTGTCGTATCTGGCGCGCACAGACTTGATCTTGCGTGTTTGTTGTTTGATGATCTGGCACCGATCCTTGAGGAGTATTACGGAGCCAAGATCGTGAAGTCTTACGGTCGTTATCAGGCCACCATGCCAGACGGCAGCAAATGGTGGGTCAAAGCATTAAAGCCAAACCAAGGTCACGGTATGAGCATTGATCTTGTGATCGTTGACGAACTTTTTGACGTCAACCCCGACTCGGTTGAAGGCGGACTCTTGCCGGCACAGCGCGCACGCAAAAACCCGTTGGCATGTTTCTTCAGCACCGCAGGCACCGAAGAATCAGTCTTGTTTCAGCGTTGGCGTGAAGCAGGCATTCGAGCAATAGACAAAGGTGAGCCGTCCACGATGTATATGGCGGAATGGTCTCCCGACCCGAGCCTTGACCCGCTGCATCCAGCGTCATGGGCGTGGGGTAATCCTGCACTTGGTTACACGTTGGACATGGACACAATTAGGCAAGAATCCACAAACCCTGATCGCGCGTCATTCTTGCGCGCATCGCTAAACCTTTGGGTGAGTGTTGTGCGCGGATGGATTGAGCCAGGTCGCTGGCCGTCCTTGGAATACACAGGTGACATACCGAGCGGTGGGGTCGTGGCGATCGAGTCTTCGCTGGACGACTCTAGGTACAGCGCGACCAGATGCGTCAACCTGTCAGACGGTCGGGTGCTTGTCACCGTCGCGTTCATTGCCGAGTCAATTACCGAGCTGTGGGACAACGTGCAAGAACTTGCTAAAGACCCCACAATCAGGTTTGCCCTGTCGCCGACCGTGGACGCAACCTGCCCGCCAAACATTGAGCGCCGCAGGGTCGTGGTCGGGTATGCCGAACTTGGACGGTTTACACCGCTTGCCAAAAACATGATCGCCGAAGCGCGATTGCTACACACGGGAGAAAAATTGCTTGCCGAACATGTTCAGCGCGCGGTTGCGGTACGCACCGACAACACCATAGTTTTGTCCAGTAAGCGGAGTCCAGGGCCTATCGAGTTAGCGCGCACAATGGTCTGGGGAATTGGGATGTGTGCCCGTCCTGTCAATAGCGGAAAGCCCATGCTTGTCGCGGTAAATAACTAAGATGATCGCGGCGACCGCGCACCTTGCCTTTTGTCGGAATCGGATAAGTCATGCGCGGTTGCCACTTATATGACAAAGTAGGAACATGGCGATCTTTAACAAAACCAAAAAAGCAGCAATAAGCCCAGCGCCAAGCAAGGCAGCTGCGGCAGGCGGTTTTGCTCCAGGCTATTCATCGTCCAATGTTGGCGTCAACATGATCGGCCAGTACTACACCTACCGCGAAGGCGAAGCGCGTAACGCGGCGATCAGCGTCCCAACGATCAACCGTGCGCGCGATCTAATGGCGTCGGTAATCGGCTCAATGAATCTTCGCTCATACAACGAATTTTGGAACGGCGAAGAAATGGAAAAAATTTACATCGCTCCACGTTCATGGTTGCGCCGACCAGACCCAACAGTTTCGTTCCAGTTCCTCATGAGCTGGACTCTTGATGACCTCATGATGTTTGGTCGCGCGTTCTGGTACATCACCTCACGCACCGCCGACGGCTACCCTGCCACGTTTACTCGACTGCCTGCTGGCTCAATTACTACTACCGACATGGCTGGCCCTGTGTGGTTTGCTCCATCGTCACAGGTGTATTTTCAAGGCGGAGAAATTGACCCAGCAAATCTTGTGCAATTCTTGTCTCCAGCACAAGGCCTGATCTACTCGGCACCAGGCGCAATTGAAACCGCGCTAAAACTTGAAGCAGCGCGCAACCGCAACGCATCGTCAAGCATTCCTGCCGGCGTACTTAAACAAACTGGTGGCGAACCACTTAGCGCGCAAGAACTTGCTGATTTGGCTAGCGCTTTTAACGCCGCTCGAGCAACTAACCAGACTGCAGCGCTTAATGAGTATTTGACATACACGGAAACAAACAGCACACCTGACAAGATGCTTTTAATTGAGGCGTCGCAATATCAGGCATTGGAAATGTCGCGCCTTGCAAACGTGCCACCGTATTTGGTGGGAGTTGCTACTGGCGCTTACTCATACCAGTCATCACAACAAGCGCGCGCCGATCTTTATTTGTTTGGCGTGAAATTGTATGCCGACGCAATTGCTGGCGCTTTGTCAATGGACAACGTGCTACCACGCGGAACATACGTCGAGTTTGACGCCGATGAATACCTAGAAGAAAACTTCATGGCCGACCGCGCAGACGATGAAGTAATTGTTAGAGAAAACACTCAAGAGGAGTTAGCACGATGATTAAGTTAATTGCAGGAGAATTCACGGTTGACGCCGCAATCGGCGAAGCACCAAAGCGCACAATCTCTGGAACCGCAGTTCCGTACAACGTGCCGGCAACAGTTTCGGATGGCACAGCTGTGATCTTTCGCCCAGGCTCATTGCCAGTCGAAGGAAAAGCGCCACGCCTGTTTATGTACCACGATGCCAGCCAACCAGTAGGCGTTGTCACCGAGCGCGTGGACACCGAAGAAGGCATGATGTTCAGCGCCAAGATCAGCGCAACGACCCTAGGCAATGACGCTTTGGTCATGGCCTTAGACGGCACCATTGACCAAGTATCGGTGGGCGTAAACCCAACCAAGTTCTCGTATGACGAAGAAGGCACAATGATCATTGAGTCAGCCGACTGGATGGAATTGTCCCTAGTTCCGATCGGCGCTTTTGGAGATGCCGCAAACATCACCAAAGTCGCAGCGAGTATCCACCAAGAGCCAGAAGAAGTAGTGTTAAATGAAGAAGTAACCCCAGTAGAGGAGAAACCAGAAATGTCAGAAGTAACCGCACCAGCAGTCGAGGCAACAATCCCTACTGCACCAATTTTTGCACAGGCTAAAAAAGAATTCGTTTTGCCAAGCGCAGGCGAATACATGGCCGCTTACCACATCGGTGGCGACACGTTTAAGAACATAAACGCTGCAGTCGCTGAATACACAGCATCAAAGCGCACCGCATTGCAGGCAGCTGCAGGCGACGTGCTCACCACCGATACACCTGGTTTGCTCCCTGTTCCAGTTCTTGGGCCATTGGTTCAGGACTTGAACTTCTTGCGTCCAGTAGTCGATGCTGTAGGCGCTCGCGCTTACCCAGACAACGGACAGTCGAAAACCTTTATCCGTCCAACAATTACCACGCACACGAGCGTTGCATCACAATCAGAACTTGGTTCAGCATCAGCAACAACCATGGTGATTGCATCCAACTCAATCAGCAAAACCACACTTGCTGGTCAAGTAACGCTGTCAGTTCAGGACATTGACTTCACTTCACCTGCAGCAATGCAATTGATCTTGAATGACCTCATGGGCGAATACATGATTGCTTCTGACAACTTGGCTGCAGACAACTTGCTCACCGCAGCAAACTCGTCAGGCGTTTGGGACGGCACCGTAGCCGACTTGCTGAAGTCTGTTTATGACTCGGCAGTTGACATTTCATCAAACCGAAACTGGACACCTACCCACATGTTCGTAAGCCCAGACGTATGGGGTCAACTTGGACAACTTGCCGACACAACTGGCCGTCCAGTATTCCCATTCATCGGCGCTGGCCTCACCGGTCAGAACGCACTTGGTGGCGGTCAAGCATCTTCATGGAACGGCAACCCACTCGGCTTGCAGTTGGTAGTTGACAGCAACTTCGCTGCCAAGACCATGATCATCACCCGCGTTGGTCAAGGTGCAGGCGATGCTTACGAGTTCTACGAATCAATCCGTGGCCTCATGAGCGTTGAACAGCCTGCAGTTTTGGGACGCAACATGTCATTCCATGGCTACGTTTCAACCTTTGCAGCAATCGGCGGAATGATTCGCAAGATCACCCAGGCCTAGTCGAGAGCGGAGCAACCGCTCATGGCTACTTACACAGTTACTAACAAGTACCTGATTGACAACTTTGCCGTACTGCAACTCCTGACCCCCAGCGAGATTGCAGTCGGCAGTTCAATCACGGTCGCTGGAGTTGACGCAACATTTAACGGCACTTACTCGGTGCGCGCATTGCCACAGTATTTGTTTTTGGGCATTGATACGCAAGGCGATCTGCTTTACGACTATCAGGTGCCAATTGCCGATCAGGTGCTTTACGCCAAGACCGCAAGCGATGTTGAGCGTGTCGCCGCGTCTGGGACTGTTGCCAATGACCCTGTTTGCACTTGGGTGACGGCCGCGCAAGTCATGTCGTACCTTGGCATCACGATCACAAACCCGTCAGACGATTACACGTTGCTCACGCAATCCGTGTCGGCTGGCAACCAGTTCTGTTATCGCAGGCGTCAGGAATCGGGCTATATCGACTCCCTAACGACCTCACCAGGCGGTGACGCAACATTAGGCACTTTGATGTACTGTGCGGCTCTGTGGCGCTCTAGGGGCTCAATAGAGGCAACGTACGCCACGTTTGACGGCATGGGTTCGGCACCACAGCAAAGCCTGACCCCGATCGTCAAGCAGATGCTTGGCATCCCTCGTCCAGCGGTTGCTTGATGTCGTACACCGACCTGTTCAACGAAGCGATTGATGATGTCACCGCAACGCTGACCGCGGTATCTGGTCTGCGCGTTGTAAACGACCCAACAAAACTTGCACCAAATTGCGTGTATTTAGATGCACCGAACTTCACCACGTTTGCTGGCAACGGCAACATTGTGCGCCTCGAGTTTCCGATCAAGGTCATTGGCTCTGGGCCTGCAGGTCTGCCGGTGCTCCGATCAATTTTAAGCATTGTGGCAACCGTGCTTGCCTCGCCAATTATTGTTATGGGTGGCCGTCCGTCAAGCCTTGAAATTGGTGGCGCGTTGTATCCGTGCTACGACCTTGATTGCGCTATCCAAGCCCAGACCGCATAATCCACAACTACCGAACACAAATCATCTACTATCAGAACAGAACTTAAGGAGCAATCATGGCAACTAGCACGTATCTCTCAAACCCAACAGTCAAAATTGGAACCGCAATCGGCACCATTGTTGATATCACCGATCAGGTCAGCGCAGCGACGTTGACTGTGACTGCAGAAGCTCTTGAAGACACCGCGTTTGGCTCCACGTCGCGCACGATGACTGCAGGATTGTTCAGCAACTCATTGACCTTGACTGTGTACGCGTCGTATGCAGCATCAGAGTCGTACGCAGTTCTTGCACCGTTGCTTGGCACCAAGTGCACCGTCAAAGTAAACCCAACAAGCGCCGGTGATTCGGCAACTAATCCAGGGTTTATTTTGACAGATACTTATTTTTCTAGCCTGCCTGTCGTGAACGCGTCCTTGGGTGAGCTTAGTGTTTACGAGATTGAGCTCCAGGGGGGCACGTACTCGGTTGACACAACCGCATAATCAACGGCTCCAAGCCGACATAGGAGAACAATGAAAATCAAATTGCAGTTAAAGCGCACCGCCGACAGCGCACCCGAGTATTACTACACGAACCTGTTTGTGGTTACTGAATGGGAACGCCTCGAGCGACGCAACATTCAACAACTATCAGCAAACCCGTTGTACTCGGATTACGCCTGCTGGATGCACACGATCTTGAAGATTAAAGGCGAGCAAGTTGGTGACAACTGGCGCGAATGGCTAAGCAAAAACCCTGACATCGACATTCTGCCGGTACTGGACGAGACAGACCCAAACCCTACGGACGCGGCACCTACCGCCGCCAACTAGCAGAAGTGTTAGTCGCGGTCGGTTGGTGGCCCAGCGACATTGTGTTTGACTCAAAAGACTTGGCAACGGTCATTAAAGTGCTTAACGAGGCAAACAAAAAACGGAGATGACGTGAACCAAGTGTCAACAAAGATTGAGGTCGTCGGGCTTAAAGAAGCCTTAAAGACCATCAACAAGATTGACAAATCTTTGCGCCGTGAAATCACCAAGGATTACAAGAAAATTGTTCAGCCTGTTATTGACGATGCCAACAAACTTGTGCCGTCAAATGTGCCGTTGTCTGGTATGGCTCGCAACTGGAGCACTCGATCAGGGTTCAAAATGTTGCCGTGGATACCAGGAATGAAACAAAAAATCGCCGCCAAAATCAACACCCGAAACATCAAAGAATACGGTGGAAACAAGTCAAATGTCGGCACGTTTGTCATCCAATGGCAAGGCGCTACTGGCACCATGTTTGACACGTCCATGGAAGGAGCGCTTGGTCGCGCGTTGACTTCCCGTTATGGGAGCCGTTCGCGAGTAATGTGGAAGGCATACGAGCAACGCCAAAACGATGTCATGTCCGAGATGGAGCAACTGGTTAGGCGCGTCATGGAAGAAGCGAACAGAGAGACCGCGTAATGGCAATCAATATCCCGATCATCAGCGAGTTTGACGGCACAGGGGTAAAGAAGGCTGTCAAACAGTTCCAGCAACTTGAGACCGTCGGCGAAAAAGCACAGTTTGCTATTAAGAAAGCGGCGATTCCTGCAGCTGCGGCGCTCGGCGGTTTGGCTATCGCGCTTGGTGACGCAACCAAAGCCGCAATGGAAGATCAGCAAGAGCAGGCGGCCTTAGCGCTTACTTTGCAAAATGTGACTGGAGCAGGCGCTGCACAGACCGCGCAAGTAGAAAAGCAGATCAGCGCGATGAGTCGAGCATCTGGCGTTGCTGACACCGAGTATCGCAAAGCATTAGAAGCTCTTGTGCGCGGTACCAAAGATGTTGGCATTGCCATGAACGACATGAACCTTGTCATGGACATCAGCACGGCCACCGGCATGGACAGCGCCAGCGTCGCGGACGCATTGGCAAAAGCATATCAGGGCAACTTTAAGGCGCTCCGATCATTGAGCCCAGAGATGTCAACGATGATTAAAGAAGGCGCAAGCCTCAACGAAGTCATGGACGTGCTGGGCGGAACCTTTGGCGGTGCTACCGCTAAAAGTGCCGAGACTGCTGCAGGCAAAATGAAAATCTTTAAGAATTCCATTGGCGAAACCAAAGAGTCAATCGGTGCAGCACTCCTGCCTGTGCTCGAGGCTGTGCTACCCGTGCTCAACAAGTTCGCTGCATGGGCTCAAGACAACCCCAAAGCATTCTTGGCTATCGCTGCCGCTATTGGCGCGGTCGCCGCAGCAATCGTTGTCACCAACATCGCTATGGCACTCAACCCATTCAGTCTGATTGCTGCAGGCGTCGCTTTGCTGGTCGTTGCTTTGGTCGCCGCATACAACAAATTTGAGTGGTTTCGTGACGGCATTAACGCAATTGTGAACACCGTGATCGGTTTCTTTGCTGGAATGGTTAACGCTGCGATCGGCGCGGTAAACGCAATTATTAGTGCTTACAACTCCATTCCGTTGTTGCCAGACATTCCGAAAGCACCAACAGTCTCTGTACCTAAATTGGGTGGCACACCTACAACACCTGTGCCTGGTCGCATGAACATTCCACGTCTAGCCGAAGGTGGCATTGTCAGCTCCCCTACTCTTGCGCTTATTGGTGAAGCAGGCCCAGAAGCCGTGGTGCCATTAGACCGCATGAATAGTGGCGGGGGAGTGACCGTCAACGTGACTGGCGGGCTCTCGACTAGCGCCGAGATCGGTCAAGCCGTGGTCAACGCGTTGCGCGCCTACTCACGGAGTGCAGGGCCGTTGGCTCTGAACATTGCCTGATGCCCGGCACAGCTGTCGTTGATTCAGGCAACTATGACCTGCAGATCGCTACGGGGTTTATTGTTGACGCGTTTACCCTTGATGACACGCTAAAAGGAGTTTTAGACAACACGAGTTATGTGCTGGACGGTACGACCGAGTTTGCCAGCGTCATGGAATCAACGACCAGCATCACGGCTAAGCGCGGCAGACGCGACATTGGTGACACGTTTAGCGCCGGCACAATGACATTCACCATTCAAGACGTGGACGGCATCTTTAACCCGTTTGACGAAAACAGCCCGTACTACGACACCGCTGAATCTAAGCCTGGTCTTGCACCAATGCGCGAAGTCAAACTGATCAGATACAGCTCTACGAATGTGGCCGAGTTGCTGTTTTCAGGGTATGTCGTTAACTACGACTACAACTTTGCGCTCGGCGGTCTTGACACCGTGACCGTTTATTGCGCTGACCAATTCTATTTGCTGTCACAAACCTACTTAAACGAATACAACGTCAGCGCTCAACTATCTGGTGCTCGAATCACCAGCGTCCTTGATCTACCAGAAGTAGCGTTCCCAGCCTTGTCGCGCAGCATTGCCACAGGCACCGTCAACCTTGGCCACGACGCCGCATACACCGTGCCGGCAGGAACCAACGTGTTGCAATACATTGCCCAGATCAACGACACCGCCGAGTTTGGCCGTCTGTTCATGTCGCGCGATGGGGTGCTCACATTCCAAGACCGCATCGGCAACACGCTTTCGGGGTCTGTTGCTGACTTCCATGACGACGGCACCGAATACAAGTACAACGGCGTAGGCATCTCATTTGAGGCGGACGCTGTAGTCAACCGCGTGGTCGTAACAGGCTTAGACGGCACAACCGCAACCGCAACTGACGCTGCATCCATTGCCCAGTACTTCATCCAAACAAACAGCATCACCAACAGCCTTCTTCATGAAGCAGGGTCAATTACTACCGCGGCGTCCTATCTGCTCAACCCTCAACCCGAGGCAAGATACACGTCGGTGGAAACCGCGTTCCTGATGTTGACTACAGCCCAAAAGGACACGCTGGCGACCCTTGAAATAGGCGACACCATTACCGTGGAAAAGACATTCCCGAGCGGTGCCGGCACAACCCAGTTAGCGCAAGAGCTGTCTGTTGAAGGCATTGAGCATTATCTGGACTTTTCTACTGGCCACCGCGTGCTTTACAGCACCGCGCCAACAACGATCGTTTACGAGCTGATATTGGATGACGCCGTGTATGGCACACTCGACGCAGAGAATGTTTTAGGATAAGGAGCACTTATGGCAACACAGACTTTTACCGCCGGTCAGGTTTTAACGGCCGCTCAATTAACAACTTTGCAGTCTAATTCGGCTTTGCAGTTGGTCACAGCGGAAACGGCGTTTACAGCATCTAATGCTGTCAATTTGGCTGCAAGCACCTTTACATCAAAATACCGCAACTATCGTGTTGTTTTTCAGTTGTCGGCAGCCTCAACAACTTTGACTATTACTTCAAGAATGAGGGCATCTGGAACCGACAACTCATCTGCTGTTTACAACCAAATGTCAACGGGTATTAGTCAAACGGCAGCAGCATCAAATAGAACAGAAAACAATCAAACCTCTTGGACAATTCAACCAACTTTTACAAGCGGATATTGGGGTCTTGTTTTAGATGTGCTCAATCCTGTTACAGCAACAGCAACACAAATTCAAGGACAACTGACTGCTGATGATGCCTCAACATATGTTGGCCGAAGCGTAAACGGACTTCACGCCTCAACAACATCATTTGATGCAATGAGTTTTATTGCGTCAACAGGAAACATTACAGGGACTTACGCAGTATATGGATACACAAAATCATGAGTGCTGAATACATTGTAAACGAAGGCGGAATCAACCGTCCAATGACAAAAAACGAGATCGCGGAATATCTTGAATTATGTTCAACAATTCCACCAGTTCCAACCAAAAAAGAACAAACAGAAAAAGCGTTAGCAAAAGAAGCCGTCCTTGCCAAACTTGGTTTGACTGTTGACGAAGTAACCGCGCTGCTCTCGTAATGAGATGGCGTTACCTCATCGGCTACGTCGCGCTAATAGCGGTCGTTTTGTGGGGATGCGCTGGCTGTTCTGATCGTGAGCGCGTAAACTGCATTCGACCAGACAACACAGCTGTCACAATGACATCAGACATTCAGGTTGGCGGTGGTCGCTGTGGCTAAATATACAAATGACGAAATTAAGGCTCGACTAATTTTAATAGTCGGAATTGGTCTCACCTGCGCGTTCGTAGGCTCAATTTTTACGTTGCTTTATGGCCTGCTATTTGTGACCCAACCGCTTGAGCAAGCACCAAACGACGCAGAAGCATTTTCGGTGCTTAACCCAATGCTCATGACCTTGAGTGGTGGTCTTATAGGATTACTGGCATCCAACGGGTTAAAGAACAAATCAAAGGACGGACACGATGAAGGCTAAAGACAAAGCCATGCTTGCCAGTTATGCACGTTCACTTGTCGGAGCGCTTATCGCCGTTTACACCACAGGAGCAACCGACCCACGCGACTACGCAAAAGGCGCGATCGCTGCAATAATCCCACCTTTGCTTCGTTGGGTTAACAAAAACGATGAGGCGTTTGGTCGTGGCAGTAGCCAAGGCTAAGGCTGGCGTGCCCAACGCACGCGACTACATAGGCAACGCTGACGGTGCATCACCAGCGCCTCGTGCCGGCATGAACGAGTTTATTAAGCAAGTGACCGCTTACTCGAATGGCGCGTTTGTCAATCTTGGAAGTTGGGGCCAGCGTGACGTCAAGGGGAAGCCAGGAACGCTAAGTGTCCATGCAACAGGTCGAGCGTGGGATGCTGGATTTACTACAAGCGAAAAACACCCAAACGCAACACGCAAAAACGCTAAAGAATTCATTGACAAAATGATCGCTCATGCAAACGAGTTGGGCATACAAATGGTGATTGATTATTTCCCAAAAGAATTTGGCGCGGCATGGCGTTGCGACCGACAGGCTTGGAAGAACTACGACAGCAAAACCGTGTCAGGTGCACCTGGCGGTCGGTGGTTTCACATTGAAATTTCTCCACAAGCTGCCGACTCGGTGATCTGGGTAAAAGCCGCATTCTTAAAGGTGTTCGGGGAAATCCCACCTAAGGCTTGATCTATGTTCTAAGGTCGGAGCACCGACAAAAGGACAGGCAATGACTGACATCCAGATATTTGACTACAGCGTCTATACGGGAGTGATGGACAACGGTCAAGAAATCTTGGTGCAAATCTTCACCAACCCCGACTCGGGAAAGTTCCTTATGGGACAAATCGCATTCAGAATGGCATCCTCATCATGGGGCATGCCCATACCTTTGGAGAAAAGATGAACTATTTTGCAGAGAAAATTATTGGGTTAGTGCTTTGTACGGTTTTCGGGTTTACGGCGCTCACAGGGGCTCCTGACACGTCTGGTAGCCCGTCTGGGACTATTGCGCTGGCACCGTTTGACGTCCAGCCATATCTGATTGAGCCGACCACAACGACCAGTTCCACGATTTACATTGACCCGTACAGCTCGGCTTGTGAGCAGTTCAGCGCGCTTGCTGTCAACTTTGGTTGGCCGCGTGACCAGCGCACCGTCTTGGAGTCAATTATGAAGCGCGAGTCAAATTGCACGCCTAACGCAATCAATCGCAAAGACCCATTTGGCGGTTCGCGCGGCCTACTTCAAATCAATGGGTCATGGACTAAATGGCTTATTGGTAAAGGCATCATCACACAGGTAGAAGATCTGTTACACGCCGAGACTAACTTGCTCGCTGGATTAGAAATATACAACTACGGAGTCGAGCGCTACGGGTTCGGCTGGGGGCCATGGAGTGTGAAATGAGCGAAGGTGTTGCATGGAATCAAGGCGAACTATCAGAAGAAACCCGACGAATGGTATTGGAGCAAATGATGACAACAAGACACGACATGGCAATCTTTAATTTGATTAACGAAATTGCAGACATAAGCACTAACCCGCATGCGAGCATCATTCAGCGTCTTAAAGGCATGAAAAACTCGTTGTCATTAGAAGACCCAATGCCATTGCACGATGTGACTACACTCGATTTAGCAATCAAAGCACTACAAGCACATTCCTAACCGACAGGAGATTCCGACAATGAAAACTTGCACGATCTGCAAAGAAACAATTGCTTACCCTGAAATAACAGGCAAAACACATTTCGTTTGTGATGGCCGTGTGCCGGCACGAAAGAACGCCCCATTCATTGAAGGCATGTTGGCATCACAATCATCAGCTGATGCGCGCTGGACACGACCACAACAAAACGAAGTGGACGCTGCGATCGTGCACGTTGCGCGCACAAAAGGATTTTTTACATCTGACGACATTTGGAAACACCTGGGCGATCAGTTCCCTGTTACCAAAGGCATTGCTGGACGGCTTAACGCTGCCGCTCGACGTGGCATTATCCGAAACACAGGCGAACTGGCATACGCCCAGCGCGGTGGCGCCCATGACCATGCACAACGTCTAAGCGTCTGGGCAGGCATCTGATGGGTTTTGACCTAAGCAACTACGAGACAGTCGAGCAACGGCTTGTGCGCTGGTGGGCTGCATATCCAAACGGGCGCGTCTATACGTGCATGATGAACTACACAGGTGACGCTTGCGTGTTCTATTGCGAACTGTACGCAGACAAGGACGACAAGGTGCCAGTCGCAACGGGTTATGCGGAAGAAATCAAAAGCGACCGCGGTGTCAATGCCACGTCGTTTGTTGAGAACTGTGAGACGAGCGCTATTGGTCGCGCTATTGCCAATTGCCCGTTACAGGCTCCTGCAAGTGGTCCAAGGCCGTCGCGCAATGAAATGCAAAAGGTTGAGCGCCTAACAACATCACCACAACCGCAAGAGCACATACCCCGCGGTGCTTTTGCCACACCTAAGCAAATTGGTTATATCAAGAAACTTGCCAAGGATGCAGGGTTAGATGATTTGCGTTTGTTAGAGACGATTCACCGTGAACTTAACGATGACAGCGCCGTGCTTGAGCTGCTCAAATCACATGAAGCGTCAAAGATAATTGAAGCATTGAAATGATGCTGTTTGCGCTTGTCAACATTGCTGGCGTGTTGCTTGGTCTAATGCTGACGCTATTTGTAACAATGTTTGATGACCCTCGCAGGGTTGCTGGTCGCAAGCGCGGCAAACAATGAAACTTGACCCGAAGATCAGCGAAGCCGATTTCAAGGACATGGTGATCAGCGTCGCCAAGCGTTACGGCTGGCTTGTGCATCACGATCTGCCGGCACAGAACACTCGAGGACGCTGGATGACGAACGTGCAAGGCGATGTGGGATTCCCCGATCTGTTCATGGTGCACCCATTCCAAGGCGGTCGTCCGCTGGTTATTGAGTTAAAGGCAGAGAAAGGCAAGTTAACGCCTGGACAGAAGATTTGGTTAAACGCTTGTGAGATGGCTGGCTGTCATGCAGCGGTATGGAAGCCCAGCGACATGGAGTACATTCTCTACACCCTTAGCAATCCGAAAGCATAGGAAAGACATGAACAATCAAAACATTGAGTCAATGGTTCACAAGATTCGAGCCATATTCCCATCACAGCAAATCTCATTCAACGTAGTCATTGAGGTTTGGCAACAAGATCAGTTCTTGCAATCAGTAACGCCAGAAGAAGTAAGAAAAGCAATGCCATTGGTGGAAGAACTTGGGAAGTTCCCATCGTTGCCACAATTCCGCGACATGATAAGAAAAGCCAACCACAAAGACATTCAAGAAAAGAGGTGCGCAGATTGTGAGGGCAACCGTTTCATCACAGGCATAGACCTGATGTTGGTTGACGCAAGCGCGCATCCGTCATTGCAATACAAAATGGTTGCTCAGCCGTACAGCACGAAAGTACGATCAATGGATCATGAATACTCGTACGTGACGCGCTGCAAGTGTTCTCCAATGTAAGTAAATGACAATTGGCTAGTAGCAGGTGTGTGCCTCGGTCGCATGAGGTGGGCAGTAAACAGGGGAACCTGGGTAGACGGTCGCGCCTCGAATCATGCAAGACGAAATGGTTTGGGCAATGCGACTGGGCGATCAGTAAACAGACTGATGAGGTAAATGCAATTGGGTTCTGGGATGGGCAATCCAGAGGGTGGAGCATTCACACATCTATTGACATACAGATGACATACAGTTAATAAACAAACATCCCCCCCCGACAAGGCACAACGATGACACGCAAACTCACAGAGCACGACACCACGATCTACAAGCAAGCACGAGCAGAACTATTGCGCGACCAACCATTGTGTCATTGGTGCAAACGCAACACAGCAACAGAGTTAGATCACCTAGTCGAATCAGACAAAGGCGGAACAATAGAAGACGGATACGTTGCAGCATGCAAGCCATG
>Ga0209770_10001045_pt1 | contig 14531 bp, 16 predicted proteins | sample LauGreSu1BDMLBDD_2_FD_187572 | JGI IMG/M metagenome (GOLD analysis project Ga0209770, IMG submission 187572) | Freshwater lake microbial communities from Lake Michigan, USA - Su13.BD.MLB.DD (SPAdes) (version 2) | ecosystem: Environmental > Aquatic > Freshwater > Lake | place: Lake Michigan, USA...
CGGGCTCACCGATGCGCATTCGACAGAGTTTGATCCGACAACACAGAATCCGGTTATCGATCTGATGATTGATCAGCGAGATGTCACTGACATGGGTGGCACGATGCGTCTTGGTGCGTATTACGCACAATTGGAGCCGGGAACAAAGGTTGCAGCCGCCTACGGCGAAACCGTTGTCAGTGAACGCCATCGCCATCGTTATGAATTCAACTCTTCGTACCGTGCCCGATTCGAAGAATCAGGGTTCATATGCAGTGGCTCATCACCGGACCGCAGGCTTGTGGAGTTCATCGAACTTTCCGATCATCCGTTCTGGGTTGGAACTCAAGCGCATCCAGAGTTTAAGAGTCGTCCCGATCGACCACATCCGTTGTTCCGTGAGTTGATTAGCGCTTCATTGCAACATCGAGTGGTGAGATTGCAAAACTCCCCAGCAGTTGCAGAGCCAACTGCAGCTCCATCAATTAGCGCCTAACGAGTTGTCCATGTCGTCGCTGACACACAGCGAGCGTTTTCTTACCTGGATGACCATTGAGCAAGGGCGGTCGCCGCGCACCATTGAGGCGTATCGTCGCGACTTACTTCGCTACGAGTCGTTTCTTACTTCCAGCAGCCTCGATGTGCTTTCTGCGCAATCACCACATATTGAGCAATTCATCGCAAGTTTGCGCGCAGAGGGCAAGGCTGCAAAAAGTGTTGCTCGCATGTATGCGGCTGTACGAATGATGCATCGGTATCTCGTAGAAGAGCGCCTGCGACCCGATAATCCAACCTCTGGTGTTGATGGTGTGAAGGTGCCCAGTGGAATTCCCAAAGCACTGAGCGAAGACGACGTCTCGCGAATATTGGCCGCGGCTACCGGTGTGGATTCCTTTGCACTGCGTGACCGTGCTCTCCTTGAATTCCTGTACGCAACCGGAGCACGTATCTCGGAGGCTTGCGGCTTGTCTCTATCGGACCTCGACATGGAATCGCAATTGGTTCGCCTATTTGGCAAAGGCTCGAAGGAGCGCATCGTTCCATTTGGAAGTCACGCCAAAACGGCATTGGAAGAATGGCTCGGTGCGGGTGGAAGAGCCATGTTGGTGCCCGAGCAATGGGCGAAGCGCGATCATGCTGACGCAGTGTTTCTCGGCGCGCGTGGAACGAGGATTAGCCGTCAGGCTGCGTGGGGCATTGTGCGAAAGTACGCTCGTCTTGCAGAACTGGGCGATGAGATTTCACCACATGTGTTGCGCCATTCGTGTGCCACTCACATGTTGGTTCACGGTGCCGACTTGCGCATTGTGCAGGAACTGTTGGGTCATGCTTCGGTAAGTACTACCCAGGTGTACACCCGTGTCGATAATGAAGTGCTTTTCGATATGTACAAAGAATCTCATCCACGCGCTCGCATCGGGTTTTCGGGATCAAAGTCGTGAACCACATTTTCCATCTTGCTAAACGTTTTTTTACTTCGTTGGTGAGTAAAGATGTGTCCGAAGCAGAACTCACCACGGTCCGCTCCAAGCTCTCAGCACATGAGTACGAATTATGGCTGCAATTTGCCATTGTCGATCGGCGTCACAGCGTGTTAGTGGCTGCGCGATTTACCGCGTTACGCCCTGAGGCATCTGACAACGAGATTGCTGGAGTGCTGCTGCACGACATCGGAAAGATTTCGAGCAACCTCTCTACGTTGCAGCGTGTCATCGCGACCGTTGTAGGTCCACGAACGAAGCGATTTGCGTTGTATCACCAGCACGAAGAAATTGGAGCCGACATGCTTCGTCGTGCAGGGTCACACAGCGAAGTGATCGCAATGGTTAATCAAACTTGCAGTGCAGATGCCGCAGCAGCGTTTCGTGCTGCCGACAATATTTAGCGCGGGTAGAAACCAATCGCGTCATGTGCGCGGGCAAGCGTGGCCTGAGCAACCGTTCCAGCTTTTTCTGCTCCAATGCGCAGCAGGCGTCCGAGTTCGGCCTTGTCATTCATGAGTTCCGTGTATCGCGACTGAATCGGCGTGAGCATTGCAGCAACTGCCGCGCCACAGTCACTCTTCAGCGCTCCGTATTGCGTGTATTGATCTGCAAGTTGTTGCGGAGAAGTACCAGTTACTGCGCTCAAGATGTCGAGCAGATTCGCGATTCCAGGTTTTGCCTCCCGGTCGTAGCGAACTTCGTTTTCTGAGTCGGTAACTGCTCGTTTAAATTTCTTTTCAATTGCTGCTGGGGCATCGAGCAAATACACACATCCAGCATCGGTTTCTGACGATTTCGACATCTTCGAGGTTGGATCGAGCAAATCCATTACGCGAGCACCTGCTGGTGGCGTTACTGCCTTTGGTAAAACAAAGGTGTCACCGAAACGATGATTGAAACGAACAGCGATATCTCTGGTGATTTCAATGTGCTGACGTTGATCATCACCAACTGGTACTTCTGCTGCGTCGTACAGCAAGATGTCTGCAGCCTGTAAAGCGGGATAGGTGAAGAGACCGGCTGAAACAAAGTCGGCTTCACGTTTGGCGGACTTGTCTTTGAACTGAGTCATTCTGCTTAGTTCGCCGAAACTTACGGTGCATTCCATGATCCACCCCAGTTGCGAGTGCTCGGGGACGTGGGATTGAACAAACACCGTGGCGACTTCTGGGTCTAGCCCCACAGCAAACAACATGGCGGCAAGCTCGACGGTGTTCTTGCCAAGCACACCGGGTTTGTCGGTAATGGTGAGCGCGTGCAGGTCAACAATGCCGTGAAAGACGTCATTGGCATGCTGTCCAGATACCCAATTGCGCAGAGCACCCAGGTAGTTGCCTAAATGAACGTCGCCAGTTGGCTGGATGCAAGAAAGGACGCGAGCCACGGTGCAACGCTAGTGCAACTAGCGCAACGGGCTCAGGACATTTCATCTCCGTGAACTATTCTGTCGGCATGGCATTTGAGGTAGCGACCCCCGTCTATGACGGTCCGTTCGACCTGCTGCTACACCTCATTTTGAAAGAGGAAGTCGACATCCATGAGGTTTCTTTAACCCGCATTGTTGAGGCGTATCTCGAAGAGATCCAGCGCATGCAGATGCTCGACCTGGATGTGGCGACGGAGTTTCTCCTCATTGCATCCACCCTTGTTGAATTGAAAACTCGCCGTTTGCTTCCTGGTCGTGAAGACATGGACTTGGATGAAGAGTTGGCGCTGTGGTCGGAGCGCGACCTTTTGCTCGCTCGTCTTCTCGATTGCAAGACGTTCAAAGATGTCGCTTCGGTGTTTAGCCAACTCACCGAGCGAGCAAGTCTGAGCTTTCCTCGTCGTTCGGGCCCTGATGAGCGTTTCGCAGAATTGCTCCCCGACATGCTCGACGGTGTGACTCCGGTTCGATTGCAACGTGCGTATTTGCGCGTGACACAACCGAAAGCACCAACATCAATTGATTTGTTTCACGTTGCACCAATTCGCGCCAGTGTGGCCGATGCATTGATGGAGATGTTGGATACGTTGCCGAAGTTGGGGAAGGTTACGTTCAGACAAATTACCGAAGCAATTTATGACCGAATTGAAGTTGTGGTTCGCTTCCTAGCCATTCTTGAGTTGTATAAGCAGGGTCGAGTGACGCTCGAGCAATCAGATCGTTTTGGCGAAATTGAAGTGCAATGGATTGCAGGCGATGACACAGGGTTCGAAGCTGTTCTGCAAATTGATGATTACGAAGGATGACAAGAGGATTTCATGACTGAAGAAAACATTTCCGCAGAATCGGTGCGTGCTTTAGAAGCAATTTTGCTTGTCGCAATGGAACCAGTTGACCCAACTCTGCTCTCTCAACTGCTTGAAATTTCGGTTGCCTCCATTGAAGGGCTGTGCGAACGTCTCGCCGCAGCGTATGAAGAAGCCGGTCATGGTTTTCAACTCGTGAAGGTTGCTGGCGGCTATCGATTCCAGTCGCATCACGACGTTGCGTCATATGTAGAGCGCTTTGTGCTGGACAGCCAACAGGCACGCATTTCTTCTGCTGCGCTCGAGACACTTGCGATCATTGCTTATAAGCAACCCATCTCGCGTGGACAAGTTGCGGCAATTCGCGGTGTTGATCCCGACGCCGTAATGCGAACGCTGCAAGCACGCGGGTACATCACTGAATTATCGCGTGATGATGGTCCTGGTCAGGCCGTGTTGTTCGGAACCACTTCGTTGTTTTTGGAGCGTTTGGGTATTGAAGCGTTATCTGCATTGCCGCCGATAGCTGATTTCGTTCCCGATGCCGCAGTAGTTGAAGCGCTCGAGCATGGTTTGCGAATCGTGCCGCAAACAGAATGAACGATGACGGCGAACGCTTACAGAAAGTTCTCGCCCAACGCGGGTGGGGAAGTCGAAGAGCATGTGAAGAGATCATCGCCGAAGGTCGAGTGACCGTGAATGGCGAAGTTGCAGTACTTGGTCGCCGGGTAGATGTTGAAGTTGACATTGTTGAAATTGATGGAGCACCAGTGGGGGTTCGCCCAGACTTGGTGTACTACCTGCTGAACAAACCAGTTGATGTCATTAGTACTGCCATCGATACGCACGATAGGGAAACTGTGGTCGACCTTGTACCTGCCGAACCACGCGTGTATCCCGTTGGACGCTTAGATGGTGACTCCGAAGGCTTGCTGCTGATCACCAATGACGGTGAGTTGACGAATCGAATTACGCACCCGAAGTACGGTCTCGAAAAGGAATACTTGGTCCAAGTTGACATCACCTCGGCAGACGTCAGCGACGTGGCGATTCACCGCATGCGTAATGGCATTGAATTAGAAGATGGAGTGACGGCCCCAGCCGAGGTGAGCAGGTTGCAAGAAGGTGTGCTCAGAATGGTGATTCACGAGGGCAAGAATCGGCAAATTCGACGGATGTGCGAAGCAGTTGGTTATCCAGTGATCCGATTGGTCCGCACACGCATAGGGCCGATTATGGATAAGAAGCTTCGACCAGGTGAGTGGCGCAACCTCACGCAAGCCGAAGTCAAACTGTTAATAGAGGCAGTCACCGAGTAGTGCTCGGGTACGATATTTCTCTGTGAAACAGCGTCGAGCAAACATTTTTGGGCTTGGGCTGATTGGCGGTTCATTAGCCGCAGCGCTTACCGCTCGCGGGTGGCATGTCACCGGGAATGACGTTCGCTCTGAGACCGAAGAGGAAGCACTCGCGTTAGGACTAATTGGTGCGCGGGGCGTTGATGCAGATGCGGAAGTGTCCTTCGTTGCTACACCAGTTTCATCGGTTATTGAACAAGTTCGCCGTGCGCTTGAAACTACACATGGACTAGTTACCGATGTTGGTGGAGTAAAGGCGCATATTGTTCGAGAAATCACCGACCCACGCTTCGTTGCCGGACATCCAATGGCTGGCAGCGAACTCATCGGACTTGCTGGTGCCGATGCTTCGTTGTTTGAGGGAGCGGTGTGGGTGCTTACGCCATCGCCACATACGCCCGATGCAAACTTTGCTCAAGTTGCGCAGATCGTGAAAGAGCTCGGCGCAGAGTTTGTGGTTCTCAGTGCGGAACGCCACGATCAACTCGTTGCGATCGTCAGCCACTTACCGCATCTCACTGCCGCAACGCTGATGTCACTGGCTAATGACCACGCCGAAGAGCACGTTGCGGTGTTGCGCCTGGCCGCAGGTGGATTTCGCGACATGACGCGTGTGGCGTCTGGACATCCGGCCATTTGGCTTGATGTGTGTAAGGAAAATCGTGAAGCAATCGTCGGCGCACTCGATGGAATGATTAGCGGTCTGCAATCGATGAGGGCAATTGTTGACGAAGGCAGAACAGACGATCTCTCGCAGCGATTGCAATCTGCGCGAATTGCGCGTGCCAACCTGCCAGGTCGAGTTGGCAATTTGCTCGATGTTGTTGAAGTTCGCGTACCAATTCCTGACCGCGCGGGAGCAGCAGCCGAAATATTCTCGCTCGCAGCCGAACTGGGCGTAAACACAGCCAACTTCGAAGTTGCGCACTCGGTTGAGGGCGACCGCGGAATTTTGGTGCTGGTCATTGATCGCGCCAGCCAAGATGTATTCAAGGGCGGTTTGATTGCTCGAGGGTTTCGACCGTCGATTCAACAACTGACATGAGCGCGAGTACAAGTCGTACCGTCACACCTCTTGGTTCGACGCTGAATGCAACAGTACGAGTTCCTGGGTCTAAGAGTGTTGCAGCGCGTGCGCTGGTGTGCGCGGCAATGGCAACAGGTGAGAGTACGGTCAGCAACTTGCCAAGTGGCGATGACACAGCCTCCATGCTGAGAGGCCTTGCAACACTTGGCGCACAGATTGTTGTGCACGGTGATACTGCAAAGTTCACATCTAGTTGGGATGTTGACCAACTCGACCCGCTTGTGATCGATGCCCGATTGGCTGGAACGACTGCTCGGTTTCTTACTGCGGTATCTGCATTACGTGCAGGCGAGGTAGTGATTTCTGGAGAGGAATCATTACGCAACCGACCAATGCACGACTTGCATCAGGCTTTAGCCGACATTGGTTTCGAAGTTTCGCCTCTGAATGGACCGGGCATGCTTCCGGTTGCGGTAAAGCGCGGAGTCCAAAAGAGTGAGCGCGTAAACATCGCTGCCACAACTTCTAGCCAGTTCACGTCAGCGCTCATGTTGATTGCACCACGGTTGCCACAAGGTTTGTCCATTGTCACCGAAGGTGACGTGGTATCACAGTCGTATCTGGACATGACTGTTGGTGTTCAACACTGTTTCGGTGTTGTGCCGGTTGAACGTGGTGAACATGTCTTTCGGTACGCAACAAGTGATTATGCCGCAGCTGTTTATGACGTAGAGCCCGATGCATCGTCGGCCTCGTACCCACTTGCGGCTGCTGCGATCGCCGGTGGGCAAGTTGTAGTTGCAGGACTTGGGCGTTCATCGTTGCAAGGTGATTCCAAATTTGTTGATGTTCTCGCACGCATGGGCTGTGCGGTGGAACATATTGGTGATGACGTCGTGCTATCGCGTTCGCCAGAGATGCCGCTCATGGGTATCACAATCGATATGCGCGATATGTCCGACTTGGTGCCGACCCTTGCGGTTGTAGCGGCATTTGCACAAACCTCAACAACAATCACTGGCGTCGGGTTCATTCGCAACAAGGAGAGCGACCGGATCGGCGACCTAGCGCATGAACTCCGGGTGCTCGGTGTTGCGGTCGATGAACTTGCCGATGGCTTAACAATTCATCCTTCAGTTACTCATGCTGGAGCCGTTGATACTCACCATGATCATCGACTGGCGATGTCACTTGCTCTCATCGGACTTGTTACTCCTGGCGTTGTCATCAATGATCCAATGGTGGTGACGAAGAGTTGGCCGGAGTACTGGACGATGCTCGGAGCCCTGCAATGAGCGTGCTTCGCCCTGATGGGATAGATGTAGCACTTGTCATACGGCTCAGTCCGAAGCATCCCCGCTTTGGCGAAATACAACAACGTCATCGATCAGCCATCGCAGAAGGCAATCCCAGCTATAAAGATCCTGCTTCTGGTCTCACCGTCATGACGGCAAAGTTTTTGGCTGATCGTGGTTATTGCTGTTTGAGTGGATGTCGTCACTGCCCGTTCGAACAGGCGTGATGAACTAGATTGGCGGCAAGTAATCGCCAGTACCGAGGGAGCAATTTTGAGCGAGATCCGTGAAATCATGACCTGGGACCTTTTCGGAGTGGCAAGTCGTGAACTTGCCATCCAAGTTGCCGAAAGCGGTTATGAGCCAGACATCATCTTGGCAATTGCTCGCGGTGGTCTACTTTCAGCCGGAGCACTCGGTTATGCGCTGTCGGTGAAGAACACCTACACCATGAACGTGGAGTTCTACACAGGCGTCAATGAGCGGTTGGCAGTTCCAATGATTCTTCCACCAGTACCAAGCTTGGTTGACTTGAAAGACTCAAAAGTACTGATCGTCGATGACGTCGCTGACACAGGACACACGCTGAAGCATGTGCTCGAATTCTGCAAGGGTCAACTCGCAGACACGCGTCTAGCGGTGCTGTACGAGAAGTCGCAATCCATCGTGAAGTGCGATTATGTCTGGAAGTACACCGACGAATGGATCAATTTCCCATGGAGCGATAAAGATCCAGTCGCCAAGCGTAAGTGGAGCGTCAAAGACGCCTGATATCAGCCTGCGTAGGTGATATCAGGGTTCAGGAAGTCGTTATTGACGATGTCGCTGGCTGCGATGTCGCCAATTTCTAGTCCCTGTTCACGAAGCACTGGTGTTGCCTTGCCTATGAAGTCACTCACTCGTGATTCCTCGAGATCTCCAAATGTTGGGGTGTCACCGTTGCCAATGAGTTTGAGATCACGTAACTGAGCGGCGCCATTAGCCAAATCGCCATCAGACTGTGTCCACCAGCTGTCGTAAGCGACAACAGCTGCTTTGATAATTGCGTTGGCGCGATCAGGTGAAGCGATGTAGTCCAATTGGGCTTGTTGCAAGATCGGAACCAGCACTTCTAAACATGGTGTGAGCGCTTCCAGTTTGTCTGCGCGGAGGGCCAGGTTTTGTGCATACGAGTTCCAGCCCAAATCATGAATGAGTGTGTACGCAACATTGACAACGCCAGTTTCTAGATTCGCGTATTTGTACGGCTCGGAAGTTACGAAACCTTGGTGGGCCGCATCGTCTGTTGCCAGAAGCAAATTACCTTTGTAGTTACTATCAATCTGATCCTTCGACAAGATGCCTTGGGCAACGAAGTAGCGGGCCCACGCTGGATCGCCATAGACGTAGATCGACTTCAATTCCTTTGCCGCGTCAGCCAATGTCTGGGCGGTTGGGTGTTTCGCTGCATCCCACAGAACAACTTGCGGATTGATGTTCAACGCATTGAATACTGCAATGGTTGGAGCATCCGCGTAGCGCGTGATAGCGACATCGGTGCCTACGTAGCCAAGTGTGATGGCATCGTCTGCATACATTGCAGTGACGACTGGAGTCTGAAGGAACGGTCCGCCTGCACGAATTTCGAGTTGAACTCCTTGGTCAACACCTTCGTAGGTGAATGTTCCAACGGTTGCGCCAGTATCTTTCGATGAGGTTGCATCAGCACCCAATAGTTCATAAATTCCGCCATGCTCGGCTTCGGGGAACCAATCGGTTTGGATAACAACCTTTTCAGGACAAATTCCTGCAAGGGCTCCAGATTGTGGGGTGGCTGGAGCAGAATCGCTCTCTCCAGAACCGCCACACGAAGTGGAAAGAAGGGCCACTGCGGTGACAGCACACGCAGAGCGAAGGACGGATGACAATTTCATAGGGTCTCCAGTTTGTAGTTTGTGATTGCTTAGCGTGCGATTGATTCGTGCCATCTCCCGATGACCACTTTGTTCAACACGCCGAAGCAAATGAAGAGCATAAGACCTAATCCAGTGGCAAACAAAGCCGTGATGAACATTGGTCCCGACAAATTATTCAAGAAGAAAAAGGTAATGAGTTGCCCTAGGCCTGGGTCGCCTTTGGTGAAGAAGAAATCGCCGACGATGGCACCAATGACCGCCAGGCCAGCGGCAACTCGCAGTCCGGTAAAGATGGCAGGAGAAGCAGCGGGCAACTGCAATTTACGAAGCACCACCCAGCGGGAACTGCCTTGAAGTCGGAACAGGTCATGCAGGGACGGGTGTACCGACTGAATTCCGAAGAGGGTGTTGGACACAATCGGGAAAATTGAGATGATGACGGTCACGGTGACTCGCGCGGTGAAATTTGCACCGATGAGGCGAATCATTAAGGGCACGATGGCGATGATCGGAGTGACCTGAAGCGCAATGAGGTGCGGCCATAGCGATCGTTCAATCCATTTGGCTTGCGCCATGGCAATGCCAAGTGTGATGCCGATAACTGCAGATAGCGCGAGACCGGTAATTGCGGTTCGAGTGCTAATTAATAAGGCAGTGAATATGCGATTTCGAATTGGTCCATTGAAATCTTCAAACAAACGATGTGGTGGAGGAATGATCATCGGCTTTCCCGATGCGGGCGAGAAATTGTTATGCAGTGAATAGGCAACGAGATACCACAGCCCGATAAATATCAGAAACACTGCGACTGGACCCACCGCGTTGAGAAAGCGACGTTTCATACAGGCGACAACTCTCGCAATGCTTGAGCGATCTCGCCTGACACATGTGCAAACTCAGATGAGTAACGCAGGTCTTGGTCGCGATGCTGCCCGAACGGAATATTGAACTCTTTCACGATTGTTCCTGGTCGAGGTGACATGACTAAAACGCGATGAGAGAGAAATACCGCCTCAGCGATTGAATGCGTTACGAAGAGCGAGCCTGCATTTCTTGTACTCAGCATGGTTCGCAACTCAACGTTTAGCCGCTCACGAGAGAATTCGTCGAGTGCGGCAAAAGGCTCATCAAATAAATACAAATCTGGTTCGCAGACCAAAGATCGCGCGAGAGAAGTGCGCATTTTCATGCCACCAGATAACTGTCGCGGAAGTTTTTCGGCGCTGTCAAGAAGTCCTACCAATTCAAGAGCGTTATTCGTACGCTCATCAATTACGTGTTGGTCAACTTTTTGTAGCTCAAGGTTAAGTGCAACATTTTTACGAACAGTACGCCATGGCAAAAGGGTTGAATCTTGAAATACAAACTGTACGGATCCAGTACGGGAGAGTGTTCCCGAGGTCTGCGCTATGAGCCCGCTTGCCATGCGCAGCAATGTGGACTTTCCACAACCACTGGGACCCACGATGGACACGAATTCACCGGCCGCAACGCTCACGCTGGTATCCAATAGCGCTTGTGTTCCGTCTGGGTAGGTCAGGCCGGCAGATGTAGATGAGAAGACAACGCTCACCAAATACCGCGTTCAATCATGACGTCTTTTAGGACTTGTGGTCGATCAGTCATGATGCCGTCAACTCCCAAATCAAACAACAAGTTCATTTCGACCGGGTCATCGATCGTCCAGACATGCACTTTAAGACCCGACTGGTGTGCTTCTTCAACAAACTTTTTATCGGTGATGGTGAGCGGACCCTGCTTGTGGGGAACCTGAGCTGCGTATGCACCAGGGAAACTCCGTGCAGGCCCTACCCAACTGCGAACTCGTAGCTTCGCTACTTCTCGGGGTCCGAGTGATGTGCACAAGGCTGGTCCGAATGTTTCGCGGAGTGTTGCGATGCGTTTATCGCTAAACGATCCGATGCACACTCTGTCAAGAATTCCCTGACCGCGAAGTGCGGTAGTGAGAGGAAGCAGGGCAGAGTCTGCTTTGCAGTCAATATTGACCATCGCATTTGGCCATGCATCAAATATTTCCTGCATTAATGGAATAGGTTCCAGGCCATTGATGCGAAAGTGTTTGATGTCTTCGTAATTCATCTCGCTGATCACGCCCGGTTGACCGCACGTACGTAGAAGATCGTCATCGTGAAATGCGAGTAGGACGCCATCTTTTGTTGCGTGTACGTCGGTTTCGATGTACCGATATCCCAAATCCATTGCGTGCTGGAATGCTGGCATGGTGTTTTCGGGAGCATCACTGGCTCCGCCACGATGGGCAAAGGCGATAGGTTTCGCAGACTGTACAAACGGATGAGACATCGTGAAACTAAATGCTTCGACCGGACTTAGCCCAGTACTCGTCTTTCAACAGTCGCTTGTACAACTTGCCGGTTGGGTGACGCGGAAGCTCTTCGCGGAAATCCACCGAGCGCGGGCACTTATAGTCAGCGATTGATTCCTTGCAGTACGCAATAAGGCGTTTGCTCAATTCGCTGCGCTCCGCATCCGTTGTTGGCATGGTTAAAGGCTGCACTACCGCCTTCACCTCTTCGCCGAATTCGTCGTTGGGAACTCCAAAAACTGCAACATCAACAACCTCTGGATGATTGATGAGAACATTTTCTGCTTCTTGCGGATAAATGTTGACTCCGCCAGAAATAATCATGTAAGCCTTACGGTCGGTCAGATACAAGAATTTGTCGTCATCGATATAGCCGACGTCGCCAAGTGTGGACCATCCGCGACCAAGTGGATCACGAGATGCTTTCGTCTTTTCCGGATCATTGTGGTATTCAAAATTTGCAGTGCTTTCGAAGTACACCGTTCCAGTCTCACCAACGGCCAAGTCGGTTCCATCGTCATCCAAAATATGAATGGTGGCATTTAACGCAACTCCGACCGTTCCAGGGTGAGCAAGCCATTGTTCGGTGTTGCAATACACGAATCCGTTTCCTTCGCTGCCTGCGTAATACTCATGGATAACCGGCCCGAACCAATCAATCATCTGACGCTTTACCTCTACTGGGCAAGGAGCGGCGGCATGGAATACACACGACAATGTAGAAACGTTGTACTTGCTGCGAATTTCTGGAGCCAACTTGAGCATGCGCACAAACATGGTCGGCACCGTTTGTGTGTGGGTCACGTTGTAGCGCTCAATGCAATGAAGAAAATCCTCAGCATCGAAGTGATTCATCACTACAGATGTTCCCCCTGTGCGATGTACCGACATATTCCAGCGAAGCGGTGCTGCGTGATACAAAGGAGCAGGGGACAGGTAAATGGTGTCTTCGTTAAACGAAAAGAGAAATTGTCCGAGGCCGGTAAGTGCATTTGGCGTGCCTAGTGGGCTTCGTGCAAACTGCAGCCGTACGCCTTTTGGTTTACCGGTAGTGCCACTTGAGTACAGCATGTCGGTTCCGTCAATGCGCTCATCGAGCGGCTGTATCGAACATTGCGAAAATGCATCTTCGAAACTGTCGTATCCGTTAACCGTGCCGTCGATCATCAGTCGAAGTTGAACATTGGGTGTGTTGTCAAGAAGTTCTGTTGCTTGGTCGGCTTTGTATTTCGATGTGATGTAGGCCTTTGCCCCACAATCGTTCACGATGTAGGAGAGTTCGTCTGAGGTGAGTCTGCTGGAGCAAGCGGTATACACGAGTCCCGCATAATGGCAGCCCCAGATAATTTCAAAATATCGTGGATGATTCTCAATGCATAAAGCAACGTGATCGCCAACCTGCAATCCGTGATTGCGTAGGAGATTGCTGATTTTGTTTGCAGAATCATCGAGCTGTTTGTAGGTCAGAATCGAACCAGTTGCAGCATCGATGACGGCAGGTTTGTTAGGAGAAACTTCTGCATAATGTCCAGGAAACATGTTGGTAACGGTAGTCCGTATCGCGGACGCGTGTCGCAAGGAACGGATTCCCTCGTTACAGTTCAGCCGTGTATTTTGAGCGCTTCACAGAACTGTTCAGCACTCGCGGCGAGATTGTGCCCTTGGATGAGTCGTTGGCTTTGATCGGGCATTTTGCCGACCCAAGCATCGATCCGCAATTGGTATTGGGTGAGCTGGATCGATTGGCGTCAAGCATCACGGCAACTAACGCAGTTGATCTCATGGCTGAACTATTTGGCCCTTCAGGTTTCACTGGAAATACGGTTGAATACGACGATCCGAGTAATTCGTTATTGCATAATGTGGTTGCACGACGCCTCGGAATTCCGATCACGCTCTGTGCTGTGGCCATTGAAGTTGGCAGGCGAGTTGATATCGACATTGTTGGTATTGGCATGCCCGGTCACTTTTTGTGCAGAACCGCCTCGCAGCGAGAAATGACGTTTTTTGATCCATTCCACTCAGCGCGTCCCATGACTGCGGATCAATGCAAGAGCTTGTACGAAAACCTCACACAGATTGACAATTGGAGCGCAGAGTTCCTAGAGCCATCAAGTTCACGTCTTATGGTCATCCGAGTGTTAAGCAATCTAAAGTCCATTTACCGAAGGCGTTCAGATGTAGCCAATTTGCGCTGGGTCATGCGCCTCCGGTCGGTTATCCCTGAAATTGCGGCTAACGAATCGGCTGAATTTGCCCAGTTGGTAAGGCGCTCCAATTAACCGTTGTCGTAAAATCTGAATTAGCGTTTCACTAGTTCGTACACGGGGAGTAGGAAATTATGGCCACTGAAGTTTTGAGCTCGCAAGAAGCACAAGTTGCAGATCTAACCGATCAGTTGATTGCTCAGCATCCACCTGCTTCAACTTCTGCGATTGCCTTTCTTGGAGCTCAGTTCGACGCTGGTTTGGCATGGGTGCATTTTCCAGTGGGTCATGGCGGACTCGGTCTCACTCCAAAGTTTCAAAAGATTGTGAACGAAAAGATTGCCCGCGCTGGTGGACCAAATTCGTATGCGCGAAACCCAATCGGTTACGGCATGTGCGGTCCAACGGTTGTTGAGTGGGGGACCGATGAACAAAAGCGGAAATATCTTCGACCGCTGTTCACGGGTGAAGAGATTTGGTGTCAACTTTTTTCCGAGCCTGGTTCGGGTTCGGACTTTGCAGGACTTTCGGCAAAGGGTGTGAAAGACGGAGATGAGTGGATCGTTAATGGCCAAAAAGTGTGGACCACACTTGCGCATCTTTCGAAGTGGGGACTGTTGGTAGTTCGTACTGATGCAGAGGCAGTAAAGCACGCAGGACTCACAGCAGTGGTTGTCGATATGCATGGACCAGGAGTTGAAGTACGCCCA
>Ga0209770_10001046_pt1 | contig 14526 bp, 11 predicted proteins | sample LauGreSu1BDMLBDD_2_FD_187572 | JGI IMG/M metagenome (GOLD analysis project Ga0209770, IMG submission 187572) | Freshwater lake microbial communities from Lake Michigan, USA - Su13.BD.MLB.DD (SPAdes) (version 2) | ecosystem: Environmental > Aquatic > Freshwater > Lake | place: Lake Michigan, USA...
GCAACCCGCTAGTGTTCTTTTTACGGTCTGGTGAAGGATCGCTGCTTGACTCGGGCCACTATTGGGCCACCAGCCGCACCAAAAGCGGATTGGGCGTCGAGAGGTGTGCTACCTAAGTACTTGAAAGATGGTGGCCAGAGTCGGAATCGAACCAACGACACGCGGATTTTCATATTCCGAGCCCTGGAAATTACTCAAACACCTCAGTGGCTCAGAAACATCGATACTCGGCGCGACGAAAGTGCGCTAGCCGTCATTTTTAGCTATCGACGGCATCGATCATAGATAACGCGATAGCGCAGGGGCAAGAAAGCTAAATCAAAGATTTTGTACAATCAAGAAAAGAACAACAATACTATGTACACCCTACTTGGCGTCGCGCGATATTCTAACACTATCTCGGTCGTGCTCGATCGTTAACGCCAGGTTCGACCTTAAAGATGCAAGAAATGCATCCATATCGTCTGTACGATAAACGCCAGCGATCCGTAGCGTTCTAACGCTCGGATCTTCTATCAAGAAATGCGTATCCGAGTATCGAGAAATCTCCTCAAGCGCCTGCGTAAGTGTCTCGCCTTGAAAGACGATACTGCCATGATGCCAAGCGAGCGCTTCATCGATTGAGCTCTTTGACACCTCAGTGACTCTATGATCTGAATCGACTGAATCGACCCTCTCTCCGGCGACGAGATAAGTCACATCTTCAGATGTAGATCCGAAAGCGACCTTACCTTCCGTCACGATTACCGAAACTGAGTTATCGGCATGCCGTCGAACGTTGAACTTAGTTCCAACCGCACGGATCTCGTGACCTGCTGCTACGACGATGAACGGGCGCACTGGATCGTGCGCGACAGAGAAAGTCGCCTCTCCCTCAACCAAGTCAACGTGCCGAGTGCCTCCGACGGTCGCCGCATGAATTTTTGTTCGGGTATTTAAAGTAATCAGCGAACCGTCTGGCAGGTTTGCCGTTTGTCGCTCACCTACCGACGTTGCTAGCGTAGTAGTCCACACTCCAAACGCCGTAGTCGGTGTTGAGGAAACCTCCGACGAGTTCGCCGTTTCCGCCTTGAATCCTATCGCGTCGAAAGGATCAATTAGCGCTCCCACGAGAACCGCAAAGCTGGCGACGGCCCCGATAGCAAAGGCCCGATACCGGCGATCACTGTTACGACGATCTTGAATTTGGCGTAACTCGATGAGCCCGGAAAGTGATCTAAGTGACTCCATGTCGTCCCAATCGCGAGCGAGCGAGACTAGCGCCGTGCCGTTACGCGCATCCTGCTTGAGCCATGCGGACAGTTGCTCCTGCTCCGATGGGTCGAGACCTCGATCTAATCTACTGAGCCAGTGACTTGCCTGCTCTTCAATTTCTGCTGCCGAAAAAAGTTGAATTACTTCACCCATGGGAAGATCGTCCGTCCGGATTACGACGAGGCGAGTTCGCCTTGTCGATCTCCTTCATCTTTTGCGCGCAGAGCAAAATTCCTTTCGCGACATGCTTTTCGACCGTATTCTCGCTAATTCTGAGAAAGGTAGCGATCTCTCGTTGGCTGAGTCCGTACACTTTCTTAAGTATGAATGCGCGACGACATTGCGAAGGAAGCTCGGATACTATTCCGCAGTAAAGCGCGAGCCGCTCGCGCGAAATAATTTGCGTCTCCAAATCTCCCTCACCCGAAAACTGATGCGAGTTATCTAAGCCTTCTAACGATGTCGTTAATCTATTGTCGGCCCGCACTGAGTGATTAATGGCAAGGTTGATTGCTGTTCGATACAAATACGCCTGGTGATGGGTCACCGTCGAATGGTCTTTCGACTCATAGCAGCGCAAGAACGCCTCTTGGAGGATGTCCTCGACGTCAGCAGGTCGGACAAATGACCGAACGGCCGAGGCAATGTGCCGTCTGGCCCTTTCATAAACCTCCACAAAGCCAAATTTTTCCCTGCTCATCGCCTATAACGATCAACGGGAAACGCCGTTCCGTCAATAGGTTCACAGCTAGCCAATAAATTTTGACAACAAGTGGCGGAAATGGCCCGGCCAACTGTCTTAGTAGTTCTTAAGGGGAAAAAATGAATCGAAAGCTGCTCTCATTGGCTATCGGGGCGGTGCTGCTGCAGCCAATAGAGCTGTCCAAGCAAGCGCTTGCGTCCGAAGCGATTGTCGAGAAATTCGAATTCCATATCCCTGCACAACGCGCAGATAAGGCATTGACCTCTTTGGCGCAGCAGGCTGGAGTGACCCTAATCTTTAATCTTGAAAAGGTTTGGCTTCGGCGCGCCAATCCCGTGAAGGGCGTGTACAGCCTGCCCGAAGCGCTGGAAATACTTCTTCGAGGGTCCGGCCTTGAGGGGTCGGTTGAGACGGATACGAGAATCGTCATTCGAGAGCAAAAGCACTCTGATTTAGATCACAAAATAGGGGAGCGTCCAGTGAAAGCAGTTTCAAAGGCAGGTATTTTTAGTTCTTTGGTCACACTTCTCGCCGGTATGCCGAGTGCACTCGCACAACCGGTCACTGCAGCGGACAAGGTCGAACTCGAGGAGATTGTGGTAACTGCGCGAAAGCGCCAGGAATCGTTGATCTCGGTGCCGGTCGCGGTGACCGCTTTGTCAGCGGCGGATTTAGCCGCCCGCGGCGCGATTGACCCGATTACAGATGTCGCCGCCTATACACCGGGTTTCGCTTACCAAAACCAGTCGGTTAACCGAAATGACCGCGGCTTTAGAACTTTTGTGATGCGGGGCATGGTGCCTGGTTCTCCGACGTCGCTCCGGCAAAGTGTCACCATTTTCGTCGATGGCACGCCCGTCGTGGGCGGCAATGTCGAGGGCGTAACGAACATCGAGAGAGTCGAAGTCGTCAAAGGTCCGCAAAGTGCGTATTTCGGTCGCGCAACGTTCGCCGGCGCGATTAATTATGTAACCGCTGATCCGGGCGTCGACTGGACATCTGAAGTCGGAGTTAACCGTGGGTCGTACGGCTTAAGCGATTTGACGATCAAGACAGAGGGTGCGCTGATTGGTGATTGGCTGACAGTACGCGCCTCAGCGCGTGCCTTTCACACAGATGGCGGCTATGCGAACAACGAGATCCCGGGGGATCGCCTTGGTCGTCGCAACACAACCTCTGCGTCCGTCACCTTACTCGCGAAACCAAGCGATCAACTAAAGATGAAATTGTTCGCGAACCTCTGGGAAGACGCCGACGGCCCTCCCACAAACGCGCAGTTTAATAGGGACTATTGGAACTGCAATGCCGGTGCTGCAGCGACGGGGACTCTGAACTATATCTGTGGCGCCCTGGGCCGTACGCCATCGGAAACGCAAGTTCAAAATACCGTGCTAACTCCTTCGGCGATACAAGTTCTGACGGGCGCAATCGGCCCTGGCTATACCAACTTCACGCCGAGCTTTTTGGATAGCTTCGGCCTGCGAAGAAAGGCTTATCAAGTTCACGGCAGCGTAGAGTATCGATTCGCAAACGACATGTCCCTAAGCGTGAACGCTGCAATTGACCAAAACAAATGGGCGTTTTTAACCGACACAACATTCCGCGATACGCGGGCGATTCCGAATCCGAACTTCGGTACGATCGCGAATGTCGTCCCCTATTGGAGTCGATCCGCCTATGGCACAAATCTCGACGACAACCAAACGATCGAGGCACGGCTAAGCTCCGCCCCATCAAGCCCGTTGAGCTGGATGGTTGGCGTCAACTACTTCCACGCGCAGGCCGATCAGCTAACTAACGCGTTCACCCCAGCCGGGTTTATCGCTGCGACACCAATAAACCGAAATAAAATTGATACTTTCGGTGTATTTGGTTCGATCGGTTACGAAATTTCCGAACAACTTTCCGTCTCTGCAGAGGCGCGATCACAATCCGATAAGCTATTTCAGCTCTCCGCTTCAGGCACGAATCGCGTCGATAACCCCGCCAATATCACTGCGAAAAAAACCTTTCATTCCGTTACGCCGCGCTTAATTGTTCAATACCGCCCAACGTCGGACGTTTCGGCTTATGTCTCCTATGCTGAGGGAACACGCCCTGGTGCATTCAACACCGTTTATTACACACTCGCACCGGACATAAAAGCGCAGGTAGATGCTGTTACACCAATCGCCGCTGCTGTCCCGGAAGAAGAGATAAGAATGTATGAGGCCGGTTTAAAGGGCGTATTCCTCGATAATAGACTTCGATTGCTATCTGCGGTTTATCAGGGCGATTGGACCAACCGTCATATTCCATCGATTATCAACACCTTCCGTAACGGTGTTCTGTTCCAGCAGCTACAGCTAATCCAGCCGGGCGGCGCGGTAGACCTGAAGGGCCTTGAACTCGAGGCCGCATTTCAAGTCAGTAGGCAGCTAACTATTGAGGGCAGCTTTAGCGTATCGGACTCGAAAATTAAGAAAACTTTTTGTAGCGACTGCAGACTAATCACTGGCCTAGCAAATCCGGTGGGCACTCAGCTTCCCTCTTACCCCAAGACAAAAGGATCGGTGTCTCTCGCATATACACAACCGATCACAGGAAAATGGGATGGGTTCGCACGAGTGGATTACTTGTACACCAGCAAGATTTTCGACACGGAGGCCAATGTGGCCTGGACGTCGCCGACATCGAAGGCAAATCTTCGTATCGGCGCAACTCGTGACGGCTATCTCGTAGAGTTATATGGCACCAATATCTTTGACAACCGAACGCCAACAAATCTCGCACGTAATACCGACTCGTACACCGGCACAAATGCGATCTCGGTATCGCTGCCCGATCGAGCAACCTTCGGAATCCGAGTTTCTGCGAAACTGTAAGGGCAGATCTTTTATAAACTAAAAGCCTATGATTAGCCGCCGACACTTTGTTAATTCTGGGCTCGCAAGCGCTGCCGTCTTGAGCGGCGAGACGGCAGCGCAGTCTTCGGTTAGCTTGCCAGAGAATTTTTGGGCTACGGCTACCCCGGTTATTCAGGCGGGGCCGCCAATGAATTTCGATCGGGCGTACCAAATTCTCGCCGAGGAGGGCCTGGACGGTCTAATTCTGTGCAGCCCGACTAATATTTTCCATGCTACCGGTTATGTCGATCGCGTTGCGCGGATGCACGACACCCCAACATCCTTCGTGATCATCTCCAAAGATCCGAAGCGACGACCTGCTTTGGTGATGAATCAATTTTTATATTTCTATTCGTATTCGGACTGCGGGTTAACTTCGCCGATAGACGTTTTTGTTTTCACGAGCCCAGATCGAAGCCAAGAGAAATTACGAGCAAATCCTCCGTTTATCTTTGAGAACGCAGGCTTCGGTCCGTTACGGGGCTTTGAGCAGGCTCGCGTTAGTGCGAATAACCGCGTCTTGGGCAGCGGCGATCTGTCCCCAAATGCTTCTGAATCGCTCGGTCGTGCTATCGCACACCTAGGTCTTGCCAACGGTCGCGTTGGTATCGACCACGAACTTATTCGTGCGGAGGTCGGGCAAAAATCAGGGGCGATTAGCTTTGTTAACGCAGACCGAACAATGCGTCGCATTCGACTTATCAAGTCGCCACGTGAAATCCAGTTGATGAGATTAGCAGCGACCCTTAATGCTGATGCTGCCATCGCGGCGGTTAATTCGATTCGTGCAGGCGTCTCTCACCGCGAACTTCGAGCGATGTATTCGATCGAGTGCGCAAAGCGCGGGTTGACGCCCGTAATGATGCAAATCGATACAATTTTGGCGGAAACTTCAGCAGAGCGTCTCGTTGAGGGTACAGCGTTTGCCATCGACTGTTTGAGCCACGGCGCAGGCTACCACGGCGACTACGGAAGAACGGTTTTCGTCGGCGAACCTAGGAAGCAGATGAAGACGGTGACAGATGCGATCGCAGTTGGTTGGGATGCTGTTCGCGAACGACTTCGCCCAGGGCTTCGATACTCAGATATCAAACGCATCGGTGTCGAGGCGATCAGAAAGTCTGGGTTTACGCTTGATATCGCGTTTACTCCGCATAGCGTTGGTCTTTCGCACACAGACGAGCCGGGATCAGTTCGTGAGTCGGGGTATTTCGTTAAGGACGACCTTATTCTCGAAGAGAACATGGTAATCAGCGTGGACCTCCCAGTGCGACAGTCCGGAATGTGTGGATCCGCCCATCTTGAAGATCTGTCGCTGATTACACGGACCGGGGCGGTTCAGATCAACGATATCGCGAATCGTACGCTGGTTATTTGAGAAGGCCGGTAGTTAATCTAGCCGGAGTCCTACCCGCACTGTCTGGGTTGGATTTCGCATTTTGCTGTACTGCTCATTTATTTTTGCGCCAACCTGCCCCTCCAACCGAGGTAGTTACCCGTTCTCTGCGGCACGCGGATATCTCGCTGTTTTTGCGGGGCCTCTGCGTGTGCGAAATGGTCGGATTGGCCCTGTGAGTCGCGAGAGCCGAGATCGAATCGGGATCTAACTTCCGACACACGGGCGATATTTCAAAACGCTGTCAGGTGACTGACCCGCTGTACTCGTCTCGGGCCACCATATGGCCACCAGCAGGGTAAACATTACGCTGGGAAACGAAAGGTTATGCAGCGTAAGTCCTTGAAAATGGTGGCCAGAGTCGGAATCGAACCAACGACACGCGGATTTTCAATCCGCTGCTCTACCAACTGAGCTATCTGGCCTTGCTGGACGCAACCCCCGAATGGGGAGCGGTATTAGACTCGTATAGCCTTGTGGCGTCAAGCCACAAGGTACGCAACCAACTGATTATTCAAGACTTTGAGCCCTCCATACACTGCACAGACTCGAGGCTGTCGCCACTGCCCGTGCGGCGCGCTGCGGACCCAGGCCCTCCTCGCGGTGCCAATCGCCCCAGTAAACCGTTTGCCCGACAAAGAATGACTCCGCCATCTGGACCTTGCATCGCCATAACCACGGCCCACAACCACAGTGCCGAATGCTAGTTGACGATCAACGAGAATTTGCGTGGCGGCCGCTGGGGTGGCGGCTTGCAGTAACTGCGACGGGGCTCTTAGGCCCAGATCCAGAAATAGCAACGTCAAAAGCCTAGCAATTTTTTGAAATTTTTGACACAAGTTGGTGATTATGATAATTTTTTTGATCGCCGTCAGAGAAATCTCTTCTTGGCGATAAGCACATGTACGGAGGCGAGCGCTCACGGCATTGTGTGAGTCTGTGCTCTGCAACACAGTTAACCGATCAACATAATGCGCTCGGTAAGGGAGTTGTTAATGAACGTCAACCTGCACTCGTCGACCCCGTCTTCGCAGCGCGGCATCTCCGCGATTGAGTACCTCGTGCTCGCGGTGGTGGTCATCGGCGCGATCGCCACGGCCGCCGGCTTATTCGGCAGCGACATCTCGGCGGCCTTCACGGCCCTCGGCGATCTCATCAACCCGCCATAATTCAAAGCGGCACGGAGAATCCCATGACTCTGCCGAGAGTCCGCGGCGCGGCGCTGCTCGCGATCGCAGCTCTGGTGGGTTTGATCGTCTCGCTGGTGTTGATCTACACCGTCGAGCGCCGAGCTGCCGTCACCACCGTACCGGTGCTCGTGGTCACGAAGTCCGTAACCAAGGGCACCACACTGCAAGCCAACATGGTTGAGGTGGTCCAGTGGCCAGCACACCTCAAGAGCTTCGAGGCGCTGAAAGCACCCGAAGCTGCCTTGGGTCGCCTGACCCGTGTCGATCTCTACGATGGTGAACCGCTGCTCGATGGCAAACTTCGGCGGCGCGGCGAGCGCGGCGATCTCAACGACCAACTCGGCGTAGGCGAGCGCGCGTTGTCGGTGCGCGTGAACGACATCCTCGGCGTAGCCGTCGAGAATATTCTTGGGCAGAACGTCGATTTGCTGCTCACGCGGCGCACCGGGGACTCCCCAGCCTCGAGCCTGCCCGTCGCCGAACGCGTCAGAGTGCTCGCCGTCAACGACACGGGATCGGCCGATCGACCGCAGCCCATACGCATGCTCACTCTTGCAGTGACACCCGAACAAGCCGCCTCGATCGAGCGCGCGCGCAGCGAAGGCACGTTAACGGTGCTCGTTCGCAACCCCCGTGATGCGAGGCTTTCACCACGGGCAGTGGTGTCATCGCGCGAAGAAACCGTGACCGCTTCACCACCCCGTCCGCGTGCAACACCGGAACCGCCGGTGGAACTCATCATCGGTTCGGAAACGGTGACTCCATGATCCGCAAAAGCCTCATCGCTGTTGCTCTATCGATGCTGGCTCTGGCGATGCTGGGCACCTGGCAATCCGTGCACGCAGCCAATGACGGCAAAACAATCACTCTGGCTGCGGGCCACTCGACGGTCTACGCGCTCGTCGAGCCCGTGAAGCGCGTGGCGATCGGCGATCCGGCCGTAGCTGAGATTCGAGTCATCGACAACTCGGCGCTGTACGTCCTAGGTCGTAAGATCGGTACCACGAATCTCATGATCTGGCCTCGCTCTGGCGCCACGCCCTACAGCGTCGATCTGCGCGTGACGCGCGATGTCAGCGCCCTGCAAGCCGATCTCAACCGCCTGTTCCCGCAAGAGACACAACTGCGCGTCGCCGCCAACGGGGAATCGATCGTGCTCGGTGGTCGCCTCACCGATCCGACCAACGCCACAGCAGTCCTTGATTTTGCGAAGCAGTTTGCCGGCACCGACAAGGTCAGCAACCTGATGACCGGTGCGAGCGTTCCTCAGGTATTGCTGGAGGTGAAGGTCGCTGAGGTATCGAAAACGCTCATCGATCGACTGGGTGCAAAACTGAATCTGACTTCGGGAACCTCGCGCACCATCACGCTACTCGGAAATTTTCTGAGTGGCTCGGCGGCGAGCCTGACGGGCGTGGACGGGACCGACTCGGTCACGCTCGATGCCGAGACTCGCAACGGGCTGATCAAGATTTTAGCCGAGCCCACGATCCTCGCGCTGAGCGGCGAGCAGGGCGAATTTCTCGCAGGCGGCAAGATCTTCATTCCGGTGGCGCAAGGCTCGACCGGCGGCGTGAATGGCGGGGCGGTCACGCTCGAGGAGCGCGAGTTCGGTGTGGGTGTCAAGTTCCTGCCGACCGTGCTGCGCGATGAGCGCATCAACCTCAAGGTGTCTGCCGAAGTGTCGGACATATCCACCACAGGAACCAGCATCAGCGCCGGCGGACAAAGTACCGCCGTGCTGCCGACCATTACCTCGCGCAAGACCGCAACCACCATTCAACTGGCCGATGGTCAGAGTTTTGCGGTGGGCGGGCTCACTAAAGACAACGTCAAAGGCACGGCCGCAGCATTACCCGGACTCGGCTCACTGCCGATCCTCGGCGCCCTCTTCCGCAGCACCGACTTCCAGAACGATCGCAGCGAACTCGTCTTCGTCGTGACCGCGCGCATCCTGCGCGAACCAGCGCCTAACATCCAGCTGCCGACGGACGGCTTCAAGGAATCGACGCGCACCGAGCGTTTTCTGGGTGGCGATCTCGAAAGCAAGCGCCCCGCACCGCGCTGATAGGAATCGTCGTCCATGCGCATTGCCCTGTACTCCAGACAAGTCGATGGGCTAAAGCGCCTCATCGAGCAGCTCGCCACGGACAAGCGGGTGAGTCACCTGCTCACCGTGCCCGTCAGCAGTCCGTCCGCCGAAGAACTGGTGCTGCACAACGTCGACGTCCTGATCCTCGATGATTTGATCGGCGAGTGGATTGCGCCGGCGGAACTCGAAAAACTCAGTAATTTAAACCCCGACGTTCTCATCATGCTGATCGCGCGGCAAGACAGCAGCGCGCTGTTCGTTGATGCCGTAGGCGCTGGGGTTCGCAGCATCCTGCGCTGGCCCGCGACGCCTGCGGAGATCGATCACACCGTAGCGCAATGTCTCGATCGGCTGAGCCGTCATGGCGCCCGCCACGACGGACGAATGTTCACGATTCTCGCCGCTAAGGGCGGTAGTGGAGCGACCTTTGTTGTCCTGAGCCTGGCTTACGTATGGGCAACGCGTCTTGATAAAAGAACCCTGATCATCGATCTCGACCTGCAGTACGGTGATGCGACCTTTGGCCTCGGCGGGAGCAAACACCGCTCGAACGTCGTGCAGGTCGCGCAGGACGAAACCCTCGATCCGAGCTACTTGGAGTCGGCCTGCGTGCCGTTGCGTCGCAATCTATTTCTCCTGCCCTCGCCGGTCAGCCTCGACAAGGCGGCACAACTCGAGCCTGCGCGGCTGGAAAATCTGCTGGCGCTCGCCTCGCGATTGTTTGATGTGGTCGTCATCGATGTGCCGTCGCGCATCGACCGCCTAGGCACTTGTTGTATGGAGCACTCCAATCAAGTGATTCAAGTCGTCGCCCCGACAGTGGTCGACCTGCGCAACCAGCAACGTCAATTGCGCTATCTGCACGATCTCGGCATTCCGGTGGCCAAGGTCGGCACTCTGATCAACCGTATGCCGACAGCCGACCGTCGGCGCCGCAGCGTCGACCCGTTCGCGACCGAGATCGAACGACATCTGAGCGCTCGGACGCTCGGAACTCTGCCGCGCGATGACGATGCCGCAGCGCTCGCCATCGGTGCAGGCGAGTCGGTGGTCACGGTGGCGCCGGACTCACCGCTCAGTCGTGCCCTCGATACGGTCGCTAGCTCGCTGCTGGGCGTTACCGGCGTTGCACCAAGCGCCCGCTCACGTTGGTCACGCTGGCTGTCAGCACTGCGCCGGTAAGGATTCCCGAATGAATTCACACGAACCCCAAGTCATGCATTTGAACCGCGAAATCGAGCGCGATTCTAGAGGGAAGAACACGGTACGCGCGCGTATCCATGCCAAGCTCCTTGACCGTCTGGATCTGACCGCCCTCGAGCATCTGGCGGCTGCGCAGATCCGCTTTGAACTCGAACGCGCTGTACAGGCGCTGCTGGGCGAAGAAACGCTGGTGCTGTCGCGGCGTGAGCAAGACAAACTCGTCGACGATATTTTCCATGAAGTCACGGGTCTCGGCCCGCTCGATTCCCTGCTCGCCGACCCGTCGGTCTCGGACATACTCGTCAACAGTTTCAAAGAGGTCTACGTCGAGCGGCGCGGCGTACTCGAAAAAGTGGATGTGTCATTCAACGACGACGCGCACTTGATGCGGATCATCAACAAGATCGTTGCCGCTACCGGTCGTCGGATCGACGAATCGAGCCCAATGGTGGATACGCGCCTCGCCGACGGTTCGCGTATCAACGCCATCATTCCGCCGTTGTCGGTGCGTGGACCTGCACTATCGATCCGCCGGTTCGCCATCGTCCCCTTCACCATGGAGTCGCTGGTAAGTAACGGCACGCTCAACGAAGCCATGGCGAAATTCGTGCAGTCGACGGTCCGCGCCAAGGTCAATATGCTGATCGTGGGCGGCACCGGAAGCGGCAAGACCACGCTGCTCAACGCGCTAAGTGGCTTCATCCCGCACAAGGAACGGATCATCACCATCGAAGATGCGGCGGAACTACGCCTACAGCAACCGCACGTGGTGAGTCTGGAAGCGCGGCAGCCCAACGTCGAGGGCAAAGGCGATTTTACCGCTCGCGAACTGGTTCGAAATGCGCTGCGCATGCGCCCGGATCGGATCGTGATCGGTGAGGTTCGCGGTGATGAAGTCATCGATATGCTGCAGGCGATGAACACGGGCCACGAAGGCTCGATGACTACCGTACATGCGAACTCGCCAGCCGATGCACTTGTGCGCCTCGAAAATATCATCGGCATGAGCGGCGTGAGCATTCCCTACAAGCCGCTAAGACAGCAAATCTGCTCGGCCATCCAGACGATCGTCGAAATCGAGCGCATGTCGGACGGCAAGCGCCGCGTCGTCAGTATCCAGGAAGTGTCTGGCATGCAAGGGGATGAAATTCGCCTGCGTGAAATCTTTGCGTTTCGACAGACCGGAGTTGACGCACAAGGCGCTGTCGTAGGCACGTTCGCTGCCTGCGGGACGCCGCCGGCTTTTTTGGCGAAGCTGCGCTCGCGCGGCGAAACGATCGATGAGACTTTGTTCGCCACCCCGGGGGCCTCAGGCTGATGTTGGGTGGCTGGCTCGATACGCTGCTGAAACTCGCAGGACTCGCCTGCGGGGCGGCTACCGTCGCAGCCGCGATACGTTGGTGGGCAGACACGCGCAGCCCCCTCGTGCGTCGCGCACGCGAGAGAATTGCGGCCAGCCTGATCGATCTCGGCGAGGAGCGACAGATCTTCATAGCCGGCCCGGGTACGGAACCCTCAAAGCGTCGCGGCGAGACGGCGAGCGTCTCGGGCACTATCCGATATCTCAACGAGGCTGGACTGTCGCTCAGCCCGCGACTGACTGGCTGGCTCGCCTTTGGCTGGCTGCTGATCGTGAGCGTGCTGGTCGTAAGCGTCATCGAGTCGTATGTACTGCGGATACTTGGGATCCTAGTTGGCTGCGCGTTGCCCGTGCTGATCGTAGTGCGCCGACACGCCCATGCAGAGATGGCACTGGAGCGCCAGTTGCCCGAGGCACTCGACGTCATGGTCCGCGCGCTTCAGGCAGGCAAGCCGCTACCTGCCTGCTGGCTGGAGATGAGCCAAGTACTCGAGGAGCCGATCGCGCCGCTCTGTCACGACATCTATCTCAAGATGCAGTACGGCGGCGAACTCGATGAAGTGCTGCGCGAAGTCTCCGTCCGGGTGCCCTCCGAGGACGTGAAGTTCTTTTTCACAGCGCTGCGTATCCAAACCCGCAGTGGAGGCAATCTCGTCCAGCTGCTTCGCGACCAGTCTGAACTCATTCGCGATCGACTCGCACTGCGCGGACGTATCCAGGCGATTTCCTCCGACAGTCGTATGTCGGCCTGGATCTTGTGCATTATGCCCTTCCTCGTCAGCCTGATGATGTATGCGCTGTCGCCGAAGACGATGTCGCTGCTGTGGACCACACCGGTAGGCGTACGCATGATCGAGTTCGGCTTCGTCATGCAATTGGTCGGTGTGGCGTGGATCGCCCGACTCGTGCGAATACGGGTTTAGGTGATGAACGCAGCTCCAGCCGAGTGGATTCTTTGGATCGTCGTGTTTCTCTGCGTGAGCACCCTGTGCTATCTGGCACTGCGAACGCGACAGGAACGTGAATGGACGCGCAGCTCCGACTTCCTGCGACAAACACTGGCGCTGGAGTCGGTCTCTAAACCCGCCGCGTCAACTTGGCACGAGCAAGTCTTTGGTCGCCGGGGCAGCGCAAACAGACTGCATCGCGAAGTCGAACTGAATCTTGCGAATGTCCTTGACCTGATGCGTGTCTGCATCGATGCCGGACTCGATCTGTATTCGACCATGGCGCGAGTTAGCCAGGAATTCGAGGAGACGAGCCCCAAACTCGCCCGCTTGTTTCGCAACGTGCAGTTACAGTTGAAGGCCGGCGCAAGCCGAGAGCAGGCCTTCGAGGGCTTCGCCGAAGCGAGCGGCTCACCCGAGGTAAGAAACCTGATGGTAAGCCTCGCCGAGGCAGAGCAATTCGGCGCAGGCGTGGCCACCATCCTCAAAACGTACTCGAGCGAGCTGCGCACACGCCGGCGGCTGAAGGCAGAAGAGCTCGGCGCGAAACTATCAACCAAACTGCTGTTCCCTCTGCTGCTGTGCCTCTTTCCGGCCATGATGGTGGTGCTTGCGGGCCCCTCGATACTCGCTGCCATCGAGATCGTGCGAGGCATGCAATGAAGCGCGCAGCCTCGCGGCAGCGCGGGGTGCTGGCACTGTGGACCGCGGTGCTGCTACCCATCGTGATAATGCTGCTCGCTCTCGTGATCGAAAGTGCCTACCTTTTCGCGCTGCGTCGTGCACAGCAAACCGCAACGGATCTCGCCGCCCAGGCCGGTGCGCTGCAAGCCCTGCGCGAGAACGCAGCCGGCGTAACGACTGCGGCACGATACACCGCCGCCGAAAACGGATTCCCTGTCGCTGCCAGTACCACGGTAACCGTAGACAGACCGCCCGCTACCGGCGCCTATGCTGGAAACGAACTGGCGGTACGCGTGCGCATCGAGCATCAGCCACCGAGACTTTTTTCGGCACTGTTTGTCGGCGCCTCCACGCTGATCGGCACACAGGCGACAGCGCGGTTGCGCCGTCCCGCGTGCTTGATGACGCTGGCCGATACCGGCAACGGATCGCTCGCCATCGATGCGAATGGCAACATTCCAGGAGCATTCTGCACGGCACAGGTCAACTCGAGCGGCGCTACGGCGCTGACGGTCGGCAACAACGCCCAAGTGGCGCTGCTCTCAATCCGCGTGCGCGGCGGCCGATCGATCAGTGGCAGTGCCACGGTGAGCCCGATCCCGGTGACGGGGGCGGCCACGGTCGTCGATCCGATGCTGGGGCTCACCGAGCCCACCTTCACGGCCTGCGATTACAACAACTTCGTCGCCAGCGGCACCGTCACGCTACAGCCCGGGACCTATTGCAATGGCATCCGCCTCAATGCCAACGCACGGGCCACGTTGGCGAGCGGGACTTACCTGATCTACGGCGGCGGACTGCGCACAAACAAT
>Ga0209770_10001047_pt1 | contig 14523 bp, 18 predicted proteins | sample LauGreSu1BDMLBDD_2_FD_187572 | JGI IMG/M metagenome (GOLD analysis project Ga0209770, IMG submission 187572) | Freshwater lake microbial communities from Lake Michigan, USA - Su13.BD.MLB.DD (SPAdes) (version 2) | ecosystem: Environmental > Aquatic > Freshwater > Lake | place: Lake Michigan, USA...
ATTGATTTTAATATAATGTTAATATAATTTTATTATGTATTAAAATTATATTTTTGTTTCAATTTTATTTATTTACTTTTATTTTATTTAATTTAATTTATATAAGCATATTATACGCCTTTTTCGCAATTTGTTTATATTTGTTAGTTCCTTTAATTGTACTATATTCTCTGGCGCGAACATACGCAGCATAAACACCTTTTTTATTTACTTTACACGTATTTTTTGTACAAATTGGAAAAGTTTTTGCAGGTCCTAAAAAGCATTTTTTACCGCACTTTTTTATCATTACAGCGCGTTGGCGAGTATTCGGTGCTTGTTTGGACCAGCCTTTTATCTTTTTCTTTATATTCTTACGTGTTTTTAACATTATCTATTATATAATATAGGGATAAAATATGTTAGAAGAAGATAGTGTTAAATTATATATGGAAGAAGTAACTGATATAACAATTCCACAACTTTTAGAAGACAAAGATATATTAAGCAAAATAGAAGAAGGAACAAAAAGTACATCTAGTTTAAATATTAATAATTTATCACCTTCCTCTCCTGTAAAACCGTTAGAGCAATTAGAAAATTATATAAATTTAAAAATAGATAATAATTATGATTATGAATCTGAAGATGAGAATTTATTACATTTAATGGATAATATGAGAATTAAAGATATGCCTCCTTTTCAAAAGTTAGATTTTAAAGATGTAGAATATAAAATAAATCAATCGTATTCAGATATAAATCATAAATATAGTAGTGCGTTAGATATTTTGGCAAGTTATTTAAAGGGTCATAAAATAATTTATATGGAAGCAAAATTTTATTGTGAAACACATTTAAATTGTTATATGATGCCATCTATAATGTTTTCTACTGCGGCTACTGTATTATCATCTTATTTAAGTACATATAGATGGGGACCTGTTTTTATTTCAGCTTTAAACGGATTTATTGCATTTTTATTAGCAATTGTAAATTACTTAAAATTAGATGCCGCATCTGAAGCACATAAAATATCATCACATCAATATGATAAATTACAGAGCACTGTAGAATTTACATCTGGTTCAGTATTACTTTTTAGATATAATGATTTGCAAAAACAAGAATATGAGTTAGAGCAATTGGTTGAAGAGAAAAAGGAAATAACAAAAAAACTAGCGCAAAATTTTTTAAACGAAGAAATGTTAAATATTAAAAGAAGTATTGAGGAACTTGTTGACAAAATTGAAAAATCAACATCTACAATCGAAAAGGATATGAAGCAAAAATTAGATGATGTTGAAAAGAAAATTGCCGAAATAAAGGAAACAAACCAATTTATAATTCCAAGAACAATAAGAATGAGATATCCTGTTATCTATAATACTAACATATTTTCAGTAATTAAGAGAATCGCGGATCAAAGAAAAAAAATAATTACTGATTTAACTAATGTAAAAAATGAGATACGATATTTTACCCATCTAAAATATATATATGAAACAGATGGCGCGTGTACCTGTACAACAACTAATAGCGATAAAATTAAGATTATCGCAAAAATAGTAATAAAGTTATTTAAAAAAAAGAGGAAATTAGTAAGAGAAATAATATTACTTAAATCAGCATTTTCAATTATAGACCAGATGTTTCATAAAGAAATAAAAGATGGAGAAACAAAAAGAACAAGAACATTATATAATGTGTTTTTTGGGGATAAAGATAAATATAAAAATCCAGAAGAAATGAATGAGTTTATAAAAAATTTAATGGATCCTTTTAATAATTCAGTTGCTTCTGTGGAACATGATTTTGATTCCTATTATGATGAATATTATGAATTATATGGTATAAAAAAGGATGAAGAAGATGTTATTATAAAACAATATAAATTATTTAATCCAAAAACATTTTTTACAAAATAAAAGGTTGGAATAAGTTTTTCATAATATAAGTATTCAAATATTAATATTATGAAAGTATGCGCTTGTGGGGAATTGAACCCCAGTATCACCGATGGCAACGGTGTATTCTACCACTAAATTACAAGCGCGGGAGTCCCGCCTACTGGATTCGAACCAGTGACCTAAGGAACTACAGTCCTTCGCTCTACCACTGCGCTAAGACAGGAAAATTGCTGTTATCCTTTTTTAATATGCTTTTTATTTTCGGTAATAATTATATTGGTTGGGTTGCTGTACGATAACATTATAAAACCCTGTCTGGGATTTGAACCCAGAACCTCAAGATTAGAAGTCTTGTGCTCTATCCAATTGAGCTAACAGGGCAGAAAAAGTGCCTAATTTCGGCACTTTACTATTCCTAAAGAAAAAAATGAATTATTAATATATAACGATTTAAAATAATAAACGACTTACCTTTTCCTCGCTTATACCTCTTGCCCAATTATAATTGGCAAGTTGTCTTTAAGTTGTTTTAAGAATAATATATATTATTTTGTAAAAATAAAAATAAAAGTCCTGGGGGTTTTGAAAAATGGTTGATTTTTTAGTTTTCTTACCATAATGGTCTCAAATGCATTTTTATTAAATAAAAATATGTTACGATAAAAAATTTATATTATTTATTAAAAATACTTAAGCAACTTTTTTGTTAACAATATATTAACAAATGGAAACAAAAAGTTGCCAAAAAGTTGCTCATAAATTTTCTTGTTTTATTTGTGATTATCATACAAGCAAGAAAAGCAGTTATGATAAACACATAGACACATAGAATCACCACGAGTTAACAAATATTAACACAAAAGTTGCCCACCTGATAATAAAGGTATTATATAATATTAATTAGTGGTTCCCTCTAAAAATACTTGTTGAAATACTTGATTTTGTGTTTCAGGGCTCACTTTTTTTCTTAATGCTTCTAATTGGTCTCTTAATGTTGTTTTTGAACCATCTGCTTTTAACACGGATGCTCCTGTATACCAATCGGGCGGAACTAATACGGGTTTTGATATATTACACGCACTAGCAACATTATCCACATTGGTTCCACCTCTTAGAACACCTGTTCCAGTTTGAACTCTATAAGGAAACGGTTTTTGGAACCCCACGGGGTCTTGACATCTTCTTTGGATGCGTAATGTATAATCACTCGCGTCTTTCGGTTGATGTAGTGTTTTTGTATAAGCGGCGTTTGCGGTTTGAATATTCATAGTATAACCACGTGCGGGTGTTGTATTACAACCAGTAGAACCACACGTCTTTCTATAATTCACATATAAATCACTATCATTGACATCATACCAACAATAATTCGCGGCCGCTTTATTTTGAACATATAGCCCTTGACTGGATGTATCGGTTTGATTTCCTGTGTAAATTGGCTGAACCACGTTATTTGGATATTGACCCGAATTAATCCATCTAAATCTACGTTCCAACATACCTTTTGTACTTAACACGGATGGTTGAACAATACTACCTGTTGGAACATAATATTTTGATGTAATATTTAACACGACATTATCAGGTCCGTCTGGATAACGCCCACGTTTTCCACCCCATCCTTTAGGATATATGCCACGATAAGGCGTAGTGCTTTTACTAAACGCCATACTTTTTGCAATAGGAACAATACATCTATATGGACCATTAATTGAAAAACCAGCATTAGATGCTTCAAAATCAGGACCAGGAATTTCATCATTATAACCAACTAAACTGGCGTTAAAAATAGCCGATGGTAAATTACCCTTTCTTCCATATGGGCCTGGATATATCCAGTACTTATTAGATGGTTTACCAGATATTTTAGTAGCTGAAGAAGAACTGTTTATTGATTTTTTTTTAAATGTTGCTAATGACATATATTATTAATATAGATAATAATTTCCACCTGGCCACTCTTCCCTGTCCACCACAAATAATAAAGAAGCAACCATTATATTAACAGTAAAACTCTTTTTTCCAAGTTGGGTTCCAAACACCTTTTTAAAAACCAGTATATTTTTGTGTTAAAAATTGGTTTTATAATATTCTCAATCTCTTCGGGGGTTTTTAATTCATTACTAACTAACAAATAGTTATTTAATAAACAAAATACTACCAATACACCTAAACTATAATAACTACATTTATTATTTATTTCGGTTGGTAATATTGTTAGTTTAATTATTTCTGGACTGGAAAAATATGGTTGAGATAATGGTTCAATAAATAGAAAGTTATCTTTATATAAAGGAAATAAATATTGCGTGTTACAAAATAAAAATATCCCATCTATTACTAGAATATCATTTATATCAAAACCATAGAAACCATAATTAATTGTTTTTAAATAACTTATCTGTTTTGTTAGTTCGTCAATCATTTTAATACACTGATTTAGTCCCATTTTATTATCGTTTTTGTTAAATAATATATTTTTTAAAGGTTTTATATTCTCCGCTGTAAAAATAATAGTTTCAGTTTCATTATCATAATAAGCGTTTTTTAACATATTTATAATTGTTTGATATAATGGTATTATATTATGTCCGTGTATTTTTAAACTATATGTATATTCATTTATCTGTGTTAGGTCATAAAAAAATTTCATTATTATAAAGTTATAACAATACTATATTTAATATCAGTAAATTAAACGAACATTTATAAATTATTTACTGGTAAATGTAATGGTATATCTATTGTGTATATTTTATCTTGACATTGAATTTCATTTAGAGTTTCTTCTTCTAATATAATTAAGCAATTCGGTTCATAACTATTTTCATTATGAGATGAAGCGGATAGATAATTTATTGACTCTATAAATGATACAAAATTATCTAAAAATTGATATTGTGTAAAACCTTGTATATCAATTATTATATCTTTGTTGTCATAAGATTCTTCTACTATTGGGCCAAATCCTAATTCTAAATCGGGATATGTACATTTTTGATTTATTGTTTTGCGTTTGATAATATTGGTATTGGTTTCTTGTTTATGTTCTTCATCTATTTTTGGAGCAATTTTTGAAAGCGTTGATTTTTTTTTATAAGTTTCATTAAATGTAGAGACAAGATGTTGGAATAACATTATGTGTGTTTTATGGGAATAAGATTAAAATACTTTTAATCTTATTTTTTATTTCAATTTTTTTGTAAAATATTTGTATAATATATGAATACTAAAAGACGTGTTAAAAATACAAAAAAAAGAAATACAAGGAAAAGAAATATAAGGAAAAGAAATACAAGGAAAAGACGCGAAATTGTTAGTTTACCTGGTTCAAAAGGAACCCCTGTATTTTCACCACCCGCTGTTAAAAAATATAATAAAATACATGTAGTTACCAATAATAGCATAACAGGAAATATGATTCCTGGTTTAAGAAATATATAGAAAAAAGGGTTTTTATCAACTGATATCACCTTTTTATTTTAATTAAAGTTACATAGTATTAAACAAAAGGTGAATGTTGTCCTGTTGGTTCAACTAAATGCTTTGTATAATTTACACATTGAATATGATACGTATAATCTTCATCTATATCGATACACGTTATTGAACCATTTGCTAAATGAAAGAATACATTTGTTATATCAGTTATTTTAAAAACACTATTTGTAAGTATTGATGAAATTACTTGAGAATGTGTAAAGATTAATGTTTGTTTTGGTATTGTATCACATTCTTTGCCAATTTCTTCAAAAGAATTTGATACTCGAGCTATAAATTCTTCACGTGTTTCTTTTTTATAATTCCAATTTCCTTTATCATCAGTAATTATTTCATCATTGGAATGATTATATTCAACTAATTTTTCACTATATAGCACTGGTATACAGCTTTTTTCAATAAATGGTTTTGCTGTATTTACAGCTCTTGTTAATCTTGATACAATTATTTTATCTGGTATAAACCCAATATCTATTAAATAATTAGAAACATCATGTGCTTGACATACACCTAATGTCGATAAAGGGGTATTTAAAAACTTCTTTTCTGGGTCGAATGATTGGTTCATCATATGTTGATTTGCAATGGTCTCGCCATGTCTTACAAAGACCATTCGATGGATAATCTTTTTTGAACCCATACCTATGCGATTGATAAACGCAGACGAGGAAATATTTGCTAATGATGATGTCATCTTATTTGGTTAGTATTGTAATAATTTAAAGTAATGTCATTTTAAATTCAATTTTTTTTCATTTAAGTTCTATTTTAACTTAACTAAAAATTTTTAGTTTATTATTTATTTGCAATAAAAAAGGGTTTTTATCAACTGATATCACCTTTTCATTTTAATTAAAGTTACAAAATATTTTTATTTTTATTTTTGATATGCGTTTTCTACCATGTAGCATCTACGTATTCTTCTTCCTCGTCTTCTTCTTCCTCGTCTTCTTCTTCATCGTCTTCCGAGTCCGAATCCATCGCCGCCCAATTCAACCTGGTAACTCTCTTTGGGGTGTCATCCGCCCATGGATTAACCAGTGTAGCAGTAGTAGCAATTGTTAGTTTGCTTGGAACTGGAACAGAAGGTAAGACAACTTTTGGAGCATTTGTTACTGGCTTTGGCGCTGGAGCAGCTAATACAGAAGCATACGAGTTTGTAGCAACTGGAGGCTCGTTTTTGGATGGAGCGCCAAGTGCTGGAAATTCCTCTTTGGCTTTGGATCCTGTGTTCTTATGGACACGATTCTCTTCATCAGAGTCACATTCCAAACAAGCAAACACGTTCTTTGGCGCCTTGTTCGTAGTAGCCTTGCTGACAAAAGTGTCAACAGACGAATATTGCTGTCTCTTTTCACAACGCGCCTTCTCCTTGAGAGTAGGACAATACTTGATTGTGTGGCCATTTTTATAACAGTAGCGACATTCCTGTTTTAAAAGCGTTGGACAAACAACCTTGGAATTTTGATCGCTTGTCTCTCGGGTGAAATGAGAGCGATATTCAGCTTCCGTTTTTCCAGCATCTAGACAGACCTTACAAAACTTTGAAGTGTTTGAAGCAGTAGCTGATTTATTATTGCGAAACATTATTGATTAAAACTTGGTAAGTTAAGAGTTATTAAAACATACTTTATTTTGTATGGGTCAAAAGCATTTCAATTTTTTTTTGTTTGTCTTGTAAAACTAGGGTAACTAAAAATTTGTTGTATGGACGTACCTATGAAATTTTTAGTTAAGTCAATTTTAAAGGGGGACCAAAAAAAATTGAAATTTTGTTGGTCTTTAAAAAGGATAGTATGATTGATTAAACATAGTTAACTTAAGTTTTCTAATTTCTAAAATGAGCAAAAGTACACGCGAACAAATTTACGAATTAGGTCTTGATAGAAGCCCTTCTCAACCATCTGTTTGTATTCCTCGCATTTTCAATAATATCACAGCGGGTAGAATCCGCTCGGTATTTGAGCAACTCGCGCTCGGCAATATTCACCATATTGATATTGTCGAACGCAAGAATGAAAAAGGCGAACCATTCAAACGGGCCTATGTTCACTTTGAACAATGGTTTCGGTCTGAAGAGGCTGATGCAGCGCGTATAAAATTAGTCTCTGGTAAAGAGATTAAAATTGTATACGACAACCCTTGGTTTTGGAAAGTTTCTGCCAACAGAACTCCTCCTGTTCCTGCCAAGGCATCAAGACCTCATATTATTTTGGATGATGACACACGAGGTCATCCTAATTTTAACAACTACTATAACGAACACAACGATTTACGCGAAAAAGTAACTCAAAATTCACAAATTCTTCAAGGCGCCCCTGTTGGAAGACCTGATAATCGCGGAAGACCTGATAACCGAGGGAGACCTGATAATCGCGGAAGACCTGATAACCGCGGGAGACCTGATAATCGCGGGAGACCTGATAATCGCGGAAGACCTGATAATCGCGAAAAACCGAATGACGATTGCGGTGACCTATGCAAAAAGCTAGAGGAAACTCATATTCGCGAAGACGACCGTGACCGCAATATGTCCAAAGAGATAGGCGAATACTATTTTGGATATCTTAATCTTAAACCTGATATTGTTACCGAGACCAAGAAGACGGTTCAACCAACCGCTCCTTCGGTTGATGTTAAGCCTAAATCAGGCGATGACAGCGGTATCCTTAATTACGGCGACAAGATTCATCTCATTCCAAAAAAAAGGAAGCCAGTGCAAAAAAACACCGTAACAAAGCTGTCAAATGTTAAAGAAGAACTAAAGATTGTTGAAGAAGGTGAGGTAGCTGAAGAAGAAAGTGAAGCGGATAAACAACTAAGTGCTGACTTGTATGGTGACCTTAATTAGACTAGATAATTATCATTTGTGTAATAATTTAACAAAAATTGGGTTTTAAATCCCTTTTTTTATTCTAAAAAAAATTGAAATTTAAAAATACTCAAATACTTTTTATAAACTAACCATAGTAAATAACATAATTCAAATGTCATTACCTTCTGTCCCAGATGCTATTCCATCGTATGCACAAGATTTAGCAATAGAAAATGAAGATATAAATAATATTGGTTGGTCCATTGATAGAAGACCTACTACAATTACAAGTGTTGATTTTATTTATACTCCCAGACGAATACAAATGTTTAATTCAGCTACTACTCCCAGACGAATACAAATGTTTAATTCAGCTACTACTCCCAGACGAATACAAATGTTTAATTCAGCTACTACTCCCAGACAAATTACCGTAAATGAAATTATTAATAATTTTAGTACAGATGTTTTAATCCAAAGAATGATTGACCATTTAGATAATATAGAACAAGCATTATTGAGAGCCAATGCGAACCAAGACATATTTAATATTAATTTATCTATTTCAGAAACAAAAGAAGATGATAATTGCAAAGAGTGTGCGATTTGCTATGAAGAAACAATGGTGGAAAATAAAGTAACCCTTAATTGTGGTCATAAATTTTGTGGAATATGTATTAAAAAATTATTAATTAATAATAATTGCCCGTCTTGTTCCTTATGTAGAACTAAGATGAGTGAATTTGTAGTCAACAATCAAGAAACATATGATTTATTAAAGGAATTTTGTAAATAACCTTTTTATTTTTTATTACTTAAAGACATTTTATTATTATTTATATAATGATGACTCAAACAGCTTGTGAAAAGGTGATGCATTTATCTATATTTGTTGATACAGATGATGATACACTTAAACAATTATATAGAGCAGCAGCAGAGAAACATAATGAAAAAATGATGGCTGATCCTTGTTTTTATGATGCAGGGTTTGATTTATTTTTACCAGAAGAACATACTAATTTTTCAGGCACACTAGTTGGAGATTCTTCTATACATGTGAATAAGGTTGATTTTAAAGTAAAATGTTGTGCTAAAATGCATTATAGTAAATTACAAAATGATAATTTCTATTATACACCATTTTATACATATGCTAGGTCTAGTATATCCAAAACTCCTTTACGACTTGCAAATAATCAAGGAATAATCGACGCGGGGTATCGTGGTAATTTAATTGGAATGTTTGATTGTATTTTTAATGATACTAGTAATGAAGATAGAGACTATGATTTTCAAATGCAAAAATATTCACGAGTTTTACAAATCTGTGCTCCAGGATTAGTGCCAATTTTTGTAAAAATTGTTGATAGTTTGGCAGAATTAGGTCCTAGTACTTCTAGAGGTGAAGGTGGGATTGGTTCTACTGGAATTTAGATAAAAATAATATTAAAAAAATATTATTTTTATACACCTTTTTATATTTACTACAAAGTGAAATGCTGATTTTATTAAGTATTTAAATAATTAATAATATAATGAGAAGTGAATACTAAACAATCTGAAAAATATATCTATAACAAAATAGATATACATACAGCTACGTATTTAATTTCTTGCCGTAGTCCATAAATGAACGCAATTTTACAAAATCAACCAACAAATGTTGTGTGAATATCCCCACTAAATGAAACATAAAATTACATAAAGCAATTTTCTCATTATTCTTCACTTCCAATATATATTATGGTTTTGTCTTTAAGTTGTTTTACTATATATATTAAACAAAGTTTCACTTCGTAGTAAATATAAAAACGGCTAAAATTAAATATATTCCGAATAATGAGCAAACTGAACAATAAACATTAATCCAACTTTTTTATTTGTCCATGTATCTGTAATCTCTTTTAATTCTTCCTTTGTTGGGTTTTCTAAATCATAAAACATTGACATACCTCTTTTAAATTGCTTATCGCCATAAGGAAGACATCTGTCCGTTGTAACTATATCAAATAGTAAATGAAGGAGGGTAATTGTGCTTTCAGTCATACCCCATACATTTTCAATAATATGTGTTTGTTCATATTTAAATTCCGTAATTTCTATATTATTATCTAAAAGTGTATTAATTAATTCTTTATATGTTTTTACTTTATCCGCTTGTGTTTTTTCAGGTAATTCCATATTATGAGTAAATGTATCAAATTGACGAAAATATTTTGTTAGCATTAAATATTGCTCTTTACCATAATCAATATCTACATTTGCGTGTGCTAAACCATAAATAACAGTCTCAAATATATTTCTGGGGGCATCTGCGTCTGTTTCGTGGGGATTTTTATTAAACCCGTTTGGATATTCATCTAATGCAACAATTGGAATTAATTTACTAAAACTAGGATGTTCGATTAAAAACTCACTAATTTGTGTATACCATGAAGGATTAATAAAATTAATAATGCTCAAACGATTCATTCTATATATGCTATACTATTATAAAGTCTTCATTTTAAGTAGTTTACAATCAATTTTTTTTATTATAATATATATATGGCTCTCTCATTTGAAGGTATATTCTCGCGTAAGAATATTAATTTAGTTATTGGATTGATTACGCTACTAATCGTCTTGTGGGTTGTTATGTTTGCTATTCCTGGTCTTTTTGTTAGTTTATTTGACACAGGTTTAGGAAATTTAATTCTTATTGCGTTTATATTTTTGGCCGCGATATATAATATTAATTTGGCAGTAGGTCTATCGATCGTATTTTTAATTTTATACAGATTTTCACATATGAGCGTGAATAGTTTTATTATATAAATCGTAAATCGTGTAATTATTATTTTATAACTATATTTTAATGAAATATAGTTATAATTATAATATTATAATCGTAATTTTGTTAGTTATATCCATAATCTTATTTAATAGTTTCACAAAAATAAAATCAGGATTTCAAAATAAGGATAATAATATCAGACAGAATTGGTCGTATGATTTAATTAAACGGTTTAATATATATCAAACCACAATGAATAAAAATAAAACATATTTTGATATGGAAATATTGCAAAAACAAGCTAGTCCAGATGAGGTGGAGCAATTATTAAAAACGGGTTATTGGCCTTGGCCAGAGGACTTAAAAAACGAATATATTAATAAAGTTTTGGCTAGTCCAATTATTAAAATAGATCCAAATTATGCATTAGATTATGCTATGAAAATATATAATCAAACTGCGGTAAGAGAATTACTTGCGTGGAATACAAAAGAAGGTCAATTTTTATTATATGGGGGTGACCTTGGTGTAACTGATGGAATGCCTAAGGATATACATAATACTATAAAATGTTCTACTGATAAGAATAATAATTCAGTAATGGAGAAAAAAATATTTACTGGGATGAATAGGTGGAATGGATATATGAATATTACTACAACACCTGTTAAACCAGAAGATATACCGAAAGAAATGCCTGGTTTTACTTTTGTTAAAAATGCGTGTGATCCTTGTGTTGCGTTAAATTCTCCTGGTGATTATAATTGTCCATTTAAATTAAATATTAATGGAGATACCAGTATTAGTACACCATGGAAACAATTATGGAAATTAGAATAATTAACAATTATTTATATTATGACTTTTTCTTTTCCAAATATTTATTATTATTTTTATCGTCGTTTTTATCGTCGTTTTTATTGTCGTTTTTATTGTCGTTTTTATCGTCGTTAGAAAAATCAAAATCAAATAAAAAATCGTTCAGTTCATATACTTCATCATAATAATCGTTAATATAATATGTGTTTGTTTGTCTAGTTAATTTCGTTTTTTTGGGTATATATTTATTAGCATAGTTATTATTATTTATATATGTGCTAATAGTGTTATTATTATCGTTGTTAGACATATATTCTTCTAATATATTATTTTTATATCTTTTGTAAAAAAAGTATTTAAACATATATATCCTATTTATATAATAATGGAATCTGGTTCTACTACCGAAATACCTACTCCAAGCGGAGAAAAGAAACAAGTTAGACTTGTTGATATGCCTGTTACTTCACAACAAGAAGCATTACAATTATTTGTCACATTTATTAATTTGGCGCAAAAGAGAGGAGCGTTTACATTAGACGAGTCGGCAAAGATTTGGGAATGTATTAAAATGTTTCAACAATAATTTAATATAAGTATTTTAATAATATTTATATTAAAATCGGTTTGACTAGGAATCGAACCTAGGTTGATGAGTTAACAGCTCATTATACTACCATTGTATTATCAAACCCTACTAGATTATATATTAGCGAGTAATTGTTTCGATCAATTGACCCCAAGGTTATGAGCCTTGTGCGCTTCCTCTGCGCCAACCCGCTATATAGTTGCTAACTCCTTTTTTAAAAAAATAACGTTTTTTTAGTTTTAATTGCTGTAAGGAGTAATTTGGAAAGGTTTTGTGTGGTATCCACACCTTTCACAATATATAATACAGTGTTGTCTTTAAGTTGTTTTTTGTATATATTATATTATTTATTTTGGATTTAAGAAAAAATTGACATTTTAAAATATTAATAAAGTGTAATACTATTATTATTTAATATGAATACGCAAATTATTAAAATGGTTTTCGGTAATCATAATTCATTACAAAAGTTTGTAAGATATGTTACTTCAAAAGATAAAAAGGTATATCCACCTTGGCCTCCAATTATGTATCGTAGCGTGAATACATCGCACACCAATTCTATAATGGTTAATGCAAAGACGCAACACACTGCCTATACTAAGCAACTATTAAAAGAATTTATTTCAAAATATCAAAATTACCAAGATATAAAATTTACCAAGATATAAAATTTACCAAGATATAATATTTACCAAGCTATAATATTTACCAAGCTATAATATTTACCAAGCTATAATATTTACCAAGCTATAAAACATTTGTATTTATTTATTTATTTATTTATATTTTATATAAATGGACCCTCAACTTGAAGCGTATAAAAAAACCGCAGTAGATTCACTTGTAAATAACTTTAATAACGATGTTCAATCACTTAAAACTCAATTACATAGTAAAACTATAAATATTCGTAATTCAAAAGTATCTAGTAAAATTAAAAATACTACTATTCTTTTTTTACAAAATAAATATAATGCCGCAGTAAATGCTCTTAAAAAACAATTAGCTAAAAATATTAAACAAATTAATTTAACAACCATTCTTCCAAAAAGAACTATTCCTGATAAGTTTGCTGTATTAATTGGAATTAATTATAAGAATACACCAAATGAGTTATACGGTTGTATTAATGATACTAAAAATATAAAAAATACTTTGGAAAGTAAATTTGGTTTTAATCATTTCTGTTTTTTAACTGATGATACTAACAATAAACCAAACAAACAAAATATTATTTATACATTAACCAAGTTGTTAGTTAACTCTATTAGTGGAGACTCACTTTTCTTTTTATTTAGTGGGCACGGAACTTGTACCAGTGACTTGAATAGGGATGAACTTGACGGACAAGATGAACTGATTGTTCCTATTGATGCGAGAAATATACGCAGTTGTATTTTAGATGATGAACTTAATCTTATTATTAAAAATAATTTAAAACCTGGTGTAAAACTATTTGCATTATTTGATAGTTGTTTTAGCGGAACTATATTAGATCTAAAATATAACTATTTAGAACCTTCTTTAACAATTAATTCTAATATTGAGGATACATTAGGACAAGTTATTATGATTAGCGGATGTGCGGATAATCAAACAAGTGCCGATGCGTTTATTAATAATAGAAATACAGGTGCTATGACCTTTTCTTTTATTGAAACAATTAATACACTTGGAATTAGTGTTAGTGTAAAACATTTAGTTGAAAATATGAGAAAACTATTAACAGATAATAGATTCGAACAAATACCACAATTATCAAGCGGAACGGCGATTGATATTGATAAAAGTTGGTTTTAATAAGTATTCTAAAAATACATATTAAAAAATTAGTTAGGTCTTACTGGGACTCGAACCCAGGATGGGGGATTCAAAGTCCCCAGTGCTAACCACTACACTATAAGACCATATAGGGGTATTATGACCACTGAGTGGATTGAACTCTCACGCTCTACCAAACACTTAATATACACGAGAAGGGATTCGAACCCTTGAACCAATAAGGACGAGCTCTTAAGGCACGCGCGTTTTAATGGGCTACTTATTTTGGTACTACATATTGTAGTATTATCCAACCATCATAACTGACCACTTCGCTACTCGTGTGTTGATTTTGCTAGTTCCTTGT
>Ga0209770_10001051_pt1 | contig 14502 bp, 16 predicted proteins | sample LauGreSu1BDMLBDD_2_FD_187572 | JGI IMG/M metagenome (GOLD analysis project Ga0209770, IMG submission 187572) | Freshwater lake microbial communities from Lake Michigan, USA - Su13.BD.MLB.DD (SPAdes) (version 2) | ecosystem: Environmental > Aquatic > Freshwater > Lake | place: Lake Michigan, USA...
CACCATGGAGGATGCCTGCTCAAGTAATACATCAGGAACAGCTACCACTTCAGATACACTCTTCACAAGGACTTCAGGGACAACAACACTTGCCAGCACTGTTTCAGGTGGGGGGATGGAGGATAGAACAGGAACCCTATTATACAAATAATTCTTTAGAGGAGAAAGGAAACCAAAGAGTGAAAACCCAGCAGGTAGACAAGTCTTATTCACAGAGGAATCAAGGGCAGAAGCAAAGGACTTCTCAACCTCGGCAACAACCACGGGGAGAGCCTTCTCAACCTCAGAAGAAATCGCAGTTACCGTATCGAGTGCAACGGATCGAACCGTAACTTCTAGCTCTTTTAGCTTAGGAGGAACATTAACGTTAGGCTTAGGAACACATAGCCAAGACATCTGTAAAGGGATAAGAAAAAAAGTTTAAACGGTCATTTTTCTCCAGGCTGATTCCCGGCGTAATACATTAATTTTTTTCCTAGCAATGCCTCAGATGTCATTCCGCATTGGTCTACTTTTAGGTTTACTATTTCTTCTAAGTGCCATTCTCTGGTTTATGCCGAGAGAGGGATTTCAGAGTTTAAATACATCAGCTCCAGCACCTGTTCTTCAACATCAGCCGGTAATCTATCCTGCCCGTAACGTAGTCCCTGGAGGACCTTCTACACCCAATCAGGCCCCTGATTATACTGAAGAGCGTATGACAAGTCCTGAAGTAGCAAATGACCCTTATGCTCCTAATGAGGAATCTGCAGCTATTCCTGAGCGCTTGAGACACCCTGAACGTATGTTCCAGCCTGGACCTGATAACTCTACAAGAGGTATTGCTGAGGCCTCTGGTATTGCATCAGCTTCAGCATCACAAGCAGGCAATGCACTACAGACATTTACTCCTGAATTTGCTCAGAATGGTGGTGAATTTATGCAGGGTATCATGGCTAATGATTCATCAGACCCTGGAATGTATTCGGCTTTTTAGAAAGCCGGCAAACGTTTAGTTTCTGCCTTTTGAGGGTGAACCCAATAAAATGGGCAACGGTATTTCGGCTTAATATATAGATGAGTAACCAGAATAATTTAATGAAAATAGTCTATCCCGAGCTACCCATTGAGTCTAAGTTAGATCCTGTATTAGAAAATGCTGGAGTTAAACAAGAATTAGTGGAACCTCTTAAATATGATAGGCCGGCGGTAATATCTTATATTAAATCCCTAGTTGCGAATTTTTCTGATATGCGTCTTAAGGGAGAAGCAGTTGGTGTTGGAGCCTCTGCTCTACAAGGGACCTATCTTACTGCAGCGGGTGTTGTAGCAGGTGTGACTGCAGGTGGAGTAACTGTAGCAGGAGCAAGTTTAGCATTTCCTCTAACTGCTGCAATTGCGGCAGTAGCACTTATCACGGGTGTTATTCTAAGACAGACTGCACTAAATGAAGAGCTTAGGGTAAACCTTATCATGATTAAGGGTGAAGTGGAAAGAATGTATAATATATATAAAGTAATCGAAGAGATTGCGATTGAAAAGAAGTTGCCTATAAATACTGAGATGGTAAGGAAATTTACAATTATTCTGAGTAACAATATTTTACTAGTAGCTGGACCTGAAACATTTGAAATGATAAAAGCAATGAGTCTTGGTAACGGTGAAGCGTTTTTCCAGAAAGAATCTGCAATGGGACTAACAACAATGAATAGAGGCCAAATAAATACTCAGCGTAAAACCTGGTGGAAGTTTAATTTTTTCAAGAGAACTATCGTGCCAATGGAAGTCCTCAGAACAATTGTAAGGGATATTACAATCTTAACTGTATTCTTTACTATTTTACAGAGTGAATTTGACCTACTTTCAAGGGAAAAGGAGGAAAATGATCGCACAAGATTATTTACAGCAATTGCAACAGATTCTGGAATTAGATTTCAACCCAAGACTATAGAAGCATTTAACAATTATTTTCAATCAAACACTTGGATTAATAGTGGAGCTTTTAAGGTATTCAAGAGTCAACTTCCTAAAAATAACTTGAATATTGCAATTAATGATTCTGTAGAAGGAATTCAAAGGCGTGGATCTGAAGCCTCTAATCCAGGACCACCTGATTTAGGGGGTCGTCGTATAACAATGAAATCTAGGGTTTCTAAAAAGAAGACGCGTAAGAATAAATAGAATATTGTAAATAAGATAATCAGACCCTGGAATATATTCGGCTTTTTAGAAATTCACAATGAAATAAATGTAATAGATGAATGAATTAAATTTAATTGTGTTTTAAGTTCTTCTGTATATGGGCCAGCATATAGAATTATAGTTACAGGTGTATTATTACATTTTAATAATTCACTTGGAGAATACACAAATGACGATGTGCCATATACACGTTGCCCCTGTTTAGTAGGGTCATTGTCAAGAAAACCCTTTATATAATCCTTATATTTTCTTAGATAATAATATATTTTTTGACCATAGTGACCACCAGGGCATATATAACACGGTGTGTGTATTGTAATATTAGAAATCTTACTTTCATAATATTTTAATAGGGTTTGTATACCTTCAGAAGAAGCTATATTTTTAATCAATGGAATGCTTACCGTAGTATTGTCATATACAAAATAATAGAATCGTGAGTGATTTCTAAAATCATATGACTGTAAAGACTTATAACCGTATTGTGCAAATATATATTTAATTTCATTATCTCCTAGAAAAAATGTATGTTCATTATGAATAATTGATATATTCTTTGTATTATAAAGACTATCCATATTAGGTATAGAAATAAATACATATTTTACTCCAGACTTATTAAGATTATTTATTAAAACCCTTGGATTATATAAATGCTCTAATGTGTGAGACATTATTACACAATTAGTATTTATAATATTATATGTTTCACAGTTACCTTGTATAAAGGTAACCTCTTTAGGAAGGAGTGGACTCTTACACAGATCCATAATAGTGTAATTTTTTACATAATCTTTTAATATATTATAAAGAACTCCTGAATTTCCTCCAATTTCAAGAAATACACCATTTGTATCATGTGATTTTATAAAAGATGCAAACTCTATATGATGGTTTTTCCATGTGGGGGTATTTTCAGTTGAATTATGTAAGTTTGCATATAGTTTTTCAGGAGCTATAAGATTTTTAAGTTGGATACATCCACAATTTACACAAGATAAAAATACACAATCTTTATATTCATCTGTATTTTCTTCAAGGTGGGTTGATGTAGGTGATATTGGATAGTTAGTAAGTGTATAAATAGATTTTAATTCTTTATTTTCACAAATAACACACTGTAACCTTGCTAGTTCCATAATATGTAATACTTATATTTTATTGATTTATCATACGCACCAATATAGAATACCGGAATTAAAAGAAGCCTAAACCTAAAACATCTATATACAAGTAGATGCACAAACACCCTAGAAGCTCTAAGATCCAATCGGATACCCCAAGATTATTGAACCCATCTTACGAAGAACGTAATTGGATTCGCACAATACCAGATTCTTACCCTGATATTCTGCGAGCCCCAGCCGTTTCCTATAAACCCGACAGAGATGACCAGCGCATTAAAGCAAACAAGTACGTAGCTTATGCACGCCCTTATAAAGGAAGGCAAGGACTTCTTATTATAGGAAATGAATTCAGACCTCTTATTGTAGATGAATCTCAACCAGATAAACCAAATGTTATACCAATGCGCTTGGACAGAGAGGTTCTGGAAGATACATGGGTCTTTGCAATAAGTATCTTTCACAGTGAGGGACTTATACAGATAGAGGACTGTATTGTTTCAGCTGGAGAACAAATACGTTCTACTAAATCTTTTAAGGATAGATTTACATTAGTTCAAAAATTCTCAGATTTCGTATGGTATGAGGACAAGAGATTTCAACTAAACTGGCAAATTAAGATTGCAGATGTTCTACCTCTGATTTCTGTAAAGGAAGCAATTCAGAGTCTAAGTGGTGGCAATCTTTGTCTAATGCCTGAACTACCTACATTTCGCCTTCTGAAAGTTACATACGTGCCACCTGCTAAACCAAAGATTACTAGTGGTCCATCAGACTTTAGATGTGAACCTGTTATTGGAAAACCAGATCTATATGACATTCTTGATTCAGATGGAACCAATATGGGTCGCGCTGCAATTCAGACTTTATCTATAAGTCAGGCCCTGCAACTCAAGAAAGCTACAGGAGAGCCATTACGTGTTATGGCTGAGTGGAATGAAGACTTTGAATCCTATGTTGTTACAAGTGTTTTATAAATTACTATTGTAGAATGGAAAATGAAATTAGGCAAGTATTTGTAAACAAGTATCAGAATAAGCATCAGAAATACATTGATTTTTATGATAACTTAAAAAAATCTGATACTGAATATTGGGGTATTGGTATCGAGAATGAATCGTATATTATGTTTAAGGATCCTGTAAAGGTATCAAAAGATTTCATTTTAAATAATCGTAAAAGGGAGAGATATTCAGTAAACTATTGGGCTAATTATAAAGAAGATATACTAAAAAATACCCTAGAAAAGATTCCTGATAGTATAACTATACCTGAATATATAAATGGATATCAGTTTCAAAAGACCGATTTATCTGGGGAGCATATGACCCTATATACAAAGGAAATCAAGGGGAATCCTAAGTTTAGTGGGAAAACCATTAATGACGTTTTAAAAGAGAGGAGTCCGGTATTTAATCTGCTATTTGAGAAAAATATGATATATGATGGGGATACCCTTGAGTTTACAACCTTTCATTTTTACAGAACAAATGTTGTATCAGTAGTAAATGAATTAAAGGAAATCAAGGCAACCTTCCTAAAAGAAATTAATAAACAAAAGGTTTTTAATAAGGAAGTTGTATTTCCAGATCATAATTATGGATTTGCAAAATTCATGACGAATCCTAATAATGTGGCAATTTGTAATAATGGAACATATCACATTAATATTACATTGCCAACTGGAATTGATAAAGACGGTGATATAAGAAATCCTTATAAATTCAAAAGAATACATTCGAATGCAATTCGTGCAATTCAATGGATTGAACCACTTCTTGTAGCTGTATATGGTTCGCCAGATATACTACATATACTAAATCCTAGTTATAGCGGTGGATCTCAAAGGCTTGGTTTCAGTCGTTACATCGGCTTAGGAACTTATGATACTAAGATAATGGAGAAAGGAAAACTTCTAGATACCTTTGATTACAATAAACAAAAAATATATTTTACTGAATTGCATAAAAATTCTCCTTATAATCCTCCTGAAACAATTGGATATGATTTCAATTATAATAAATTTACTAGACATGGTATTGAGTTGCGTATTTTTGATTATTTCCCAGAAAAATACCTCGAGGATATAATAAACTTATTAATTCTAGTTTGCGAATTTAGCACAAGAAGAATAATACCACCTGTAAATGATAGCTGGTCAACAATTGCTCTAGGAGCTATAAAGAAAGGATCTAACTTTCGTATACCCCCTAAAATATATAATGAAATATATGAGAAATTTGGAATACATAATTGCTTATTCTCATTCTTCGGTATGCCACAAACACCTGTTCATGTATTGAGAAAGATTACAAATAGCTTGTATAATACTTATAAAAATGCACCCCTATGTAAGAAAATGTCACCAAATATGAAACCCATTTCGATTGTTGATTATAATTCCAAGATTAAAGAAATATTTAAGAAAGATTTGGCCCATACAAAATAGAAAATATAGCTAATAAATAGAATGGCTGGTAAATCTCGTAAAAATAGACGTAATGTAAAAAGAGGTGGTGGTCAGGGATCTGGTTGGGGGCCCGGTGGTCCCTTGAATCCTGGTTTACCTAATGGACTTATGGTAAATAAATTATACGATGCATGTGTAAGTGTAAGTCGCCCCGGTCAACTTTCTTATTCTAATGCTGGAGGCTTACCCGGCAGTGGTATCATGAGGGGAGGTAGATATGAGAATGATTTAACTCAGTCAATTGCTGGGTTTCCTGTAATCAATAAATTACCATGTACACCTAATCACGTAAATCCCCTAAATCAGCGTGGCGGTGTTGGTTTAGTTGCAGCGAAGGATATGGGTGTCTACGAAGCTCCTACTGCTCGTTACACAACTGGTCCTAGTCAATGGACTGGTTCTACAGGTGCTCCCATTCTATTGAATCAGCCCCTAAATACCAATGCATGGTCGAAGGCTTGCACACAGGTAGCTGGACGTAGACGCCCTAAGAAGAATCGTAAGAATAAAAAGACGCGTAAGAATCGTAAGTAATTATTCATCAATAAACCCATAAGTCACAGGACCTTCCTTCTTCTTCATTACCTCCTCTGAAGCATCACTATCCATAATCTTGTAACCACATTTCTTATAGTATGAAATGCGTTCACGAGATTGAGATTGTAATGATTTATGAATATCAACTACATCTACAATGATAGGTGCTACTTTCCTATCTTCAGGCCTTTGTCTCAATATACGCCCTGTGCTCTGCTCAATCTTTCTTCTCGGACTCGCCATTAAAACGCAATTGAGAGTCTTAATATTCATGGCCTCACTTGCCATAGCATAAGTAGCCCATAAGATTTGAGCTTCTTCTGCTGCCAAATCACGTGTAGCAGTCTTCATTCCACCAATATAATATCCCATGACACACCCTGTTGGCTTCATTAGAACTTCCAGTGATTCCAGGTGTGAAATGCGTTCAGATAAGACTAGGATTCGACGATTGGGCTCTTTAATTAATTCTTTTAACCTATCGGTGATAAATACATTTCTTTCACCACATGTTATGATATTTGTAAGAAGAGTAGCTATAACAGTTTCACCTCTCCAATTTGTTGGAGTTTCCTTATATTGGATATCGTCACTGGAGAATCGTAAGACTTCTACCGTGACAGTTTCATCAGCCTCCCTGGTCTTCTCCCAATAAACAGGCTTACCCAAGTGCCACTCAAAGACCTTTGTGAGCCCATCATCCCTCTTAGGAGTAGCACTGAGTCCAAGCATGTGTTTGGTTTGTAGTTTACCCAAGACCTTACTAAAATGACTAGCTCCCAGGTGATGACATTCATCAAAGATTGTGAATTTGTAAGAGCGTAGAACAGATTCAGGGATCTGTCGTTTTACGATAGTCTGAATCATACAGATAGTGCAATCATATTGTTCAGGATCTACTTCCATCTTTTCAGCCTGAAATCTTCCAATACGAATTCCAGGTATAAGTGAGCGCATCTCTCCGGCCCACTGATCTAACAGAAACTCCTTATCAACGACAACCATAAATCTATGTGCTAGGCGAAAAGCAATTGCTAGAGCCATAAATGTCTTGCCTTTTCCACAAGGGACGCAAATGAGTCCATTTGCATTTGCATCTAGAAATTTCTTAATGATTCCCTCCTGATAATCATATGGCTTCCCAATAAACTTAAGTTCAGGAGGCAAAGGGATTCCATCAGCCATTACGGATTCCTGGGGAGGTCCTAGATTATCTTTTGCCCATACACGTGGCAAATAAAGACGAGTAGCTGATTCTAGATAAACGGGAAATTCATTATCTAGAGCTGGTCCGAATCTTTGCATTGTCTTTGGTTTTACTGTAAGATCAGTCTTTATCTTATCTAGTTGCTCCTTCGTTAGAGAAGATTTCAATACCGCATAACCATGTGTTGTTAGGACTGACATTCTTTATATTATTAAGAATAAGAACAAAAGAGTCAATTTTTATACCGCAAGAAGCTTTAGAAATAGCGATGGATCTCATGAAAGTAGGAATACTAATAGTTTTACTTCTAGCATTTCTTGTTATAAACAAGATATCATGGAGACTTGGATCAACCCTTGATACAGTTCCGGTGCGTATTGCATTTATCTTAATTATTCTTGGCTCTCTATCTTATGATAAGTATTTGGCACTAGGGCTATTCATTTTAATTACTGGACTATATATTCACCATCATAATCGTGATGTCATGGCAATTTTAGGAGGTGGTAATATTACAGGAGAGTATAAAAGTGATACTTCGAATGAATGGTATAGCCATGCTATGAAGAGATTAGAACATGGGGGTGCTTCTGATGAGACATATGATACCGCAGATTTCACGTCAAAGTCTGAAAGCCAGGATAATGAATTTAGAGCTCCTTCTCATTCTATTGATGAGAAACACAGTCTTGATACTGAGCATCTAGGCACAAGATCTGAACGCCTCTTTCCCGATGATTCAAAGCATGTAGAAGCTTTGGAGCATGGAAATAAAAATGGATATAGCGATTAAAGATTATTATGATGAAAGAAGTATTCCAGTTCCATCTGATTTCTTGATATTATAATTAGCTTGGGTAGTCCCTACTTTTCCTGAAGTTTGATGAAAAGAAGCAAAGTCTTTTATATCTGAAAGATTTCCAGTAAAATAACGTGTATTAAGTATCTTGGTATAAGCACTATCAACTACCACATATTTTATAAATTGACCATCCTGAGCACAATGTACTTTAAAAGATGGTGTTTTATCACCTGGTCCAAAGCCGTCAAATATCTTAGTTACTGGCAATGCACCTGAAATATCACCTCCATAAATAAGATACCCTGTAGAATTTTGTGCTTGTAATGCTTGTATTGCCTGTGGTGCTTGTATTCCCTGTGTTGCTTGTATTGACTGTGGTGCTTGTATTGCCTGTGGTGCTTGTAATGCTTGTGGCGCTTGTAATGCCCCTAGTACCCTTTGTGCTCCTTGTCCGCCTTGTGCACTAGGTGAACATTGTTCTAACTGAGCTATCTGACTCTGTCGTAGAGTATAGTTATAACAACTATCCAACTTTATCCTATCAAGTTCAGCAGTGCGATATAGAATACATTGTAATTGATTAGGATCTGAAGGTCCTATTCCATTAGGTAATGGTTGAGATACTGAGCACCCTCTTATAGATCCATTGTGTGAGGCAAAGTAATTTGGTATTCCAGTAGGACATAAATTTACACCTGCATCAGCTAAATTAGATTTAGTTAAATCAGCACATGTTGGCAAATTATTATTACTCTTTGGAGATAAAGTGCATATATCATTTCCTGAACACCATCCATCAATAACATCTCCATTACAACATTGAGTATATCCATCGCGAGTAATATAACTTACAGAACCAGATGGGCATGTGAGCATTGTAAAACCCTCTTTCTGTTGAGGTTTCTGTAAATCTCTTAAAAAGTAACCAATCAATATGGCTGATATTCCGATAGATATCAACCATATTAATACTGCTAGTGCACTTGACATATCTATCTAACTATCGGAATCTTCCGTAGACTTTCCAGTAAACGTGGCAAATACAATTAAAGCTCCAAGTAGAATTACAAAAATTGCAATATGAATGGCTGAATTACTAAACCCATTATCTTGATAAAACCACATATGTAAAATATATCCAGAATATCCAAATAATAATATGCTACCAATCACAATCAATATAATTACAAGTGCATTCTCAATATCACCTGGTAATATGCCGGAAGAACCCAAGTTTTGTTGAGTTTCATAACTAACCTTAACTGCAAATGATTCTACATTTATATTATCTCTAGTAATATATTGTTGAATATCATCTGCTTTATTAATTTTACTTAAGTCTCCAGTAAAACTAACAGCATATTGAGGTATAGAATTTTCTTTAGATGTATCCAATTCCGCTTTTTGGGCAACAACTGCCTTAATATTCTTTGAATCCTGCGCTATAAACATAAATGCACCATCATATTGTACCATATCACCCTTTGGAATTGGAAAAAACTTTTGAACAGGAATATCTCCTGTTATACCATTTCCATATAAGATATATGAAACCTTACCTGTAATTATAGAACCATCTGCATTTACAGTATCCTTTTCAAGAATATCTTTTAGCCTTTCGCCAGTTGTAGGATCAATCATAATTTGGTCACCCTTAATATCTTTCAAAGGGTCAACTGTATAACACTTGAATGCCTTTTTTTTATATTTTACTGGTTCTACTTTTGTAGTAATTGCTAATTGAGCAAGTGACTTTCCAATTAATGATTCAGGAACTTGAATTTCAAGGGTATCCATAATATCATCAAATGCAGAAATTGAAGATGTTGCAGGGCTGGGAACTAAATTTTCTTTAGTAGTCTGAGTTGGAAAAAGATCAGATCCATATCCGTCACGAAATTGTAATATAGTATTCGGTGAGGTCCCATTAAATATGCTAACAGGTCCAGAACCAGATGTTATCAATGTATATTTTCTAATGGAGCTACATTTTCCTAAGCCATTTTCAGTTGCTACCATATGTATTGGTTGTTGTACAACATTTACACGTACACGCAGACTTCCATAAAAATATGGTTGTGAATTATAATTTAAGACCTTAACGGGTAAACATGTTTGATACGTAATCATCGGCATTAAAGTAGAAGAATCAAAGCCAAACATTGTAGACATATCTAGCGCAACATTCTGTGGAGTTTTTCTTACAGCAGCCTCATCAACAGCAGGCCAAAATGGTGAACTATTCTTATCAGAAAATACTATAGGGCGACAAACTAGTATAATATCTGGTGAAGAAGGATTTTGTTCCTTATTTTTTATCTGAAATGCCAAAATAACTTCATATTGTGCATTTAAATCACTACAAAATGCAAGATGTTGATTCTGAACAACTGATAATATACCTGAACAAGAATATGTAGCACTCCCATATGTCAAACTAGTAGCTTCTGTTATAGTTGAAATGCCACTAATCTGAAATACACCTGGTACACCACTTGTAGCCGTTGTATGTCTAACGGAAACTTGTGCTGATTGCGTGGGTGGCCCCCATTGAATAGAAAAATCTGTCGGAACAGTTAATTTTTTCAATTGACCCTGGGCATCACTTGTAGCTGGCCAGGTTGAATGCAGTGACTGAGATAATTTAATTGGAAATCCCGTTGTGTCACCTGCTTGACAGGTGCTATCAGACATTCTACTTATTGTACACTGTGTTTGTTTAGCGGATTATATCTCGCACCCTGTATATCGTAACTTCTCCAGATTCATCGGTGGCTGATAGTTTTACTTTGTCACCATTATAGAGTTCTGGACATCCAACCTGGTCTTGACAATCGCGACCCTTAATTTCAACGGGTATAGGTATTGGATTATATGTATCAGTCCTAGTATAATAGTTATAGCGATCACGACTTGATATAGAACGGCGACCGTAGAGGGGTAGAAGTTTGCCATCGTTTGTTTTTACAATTCCCATTGACTGATATTCTTCAGGAATACCCTGTGTAGGAATATTGAATCCACCGGTTGGCAGACGTGAAAGATCTGGAGGAGCTACCCATTCACGCTCGGCTTCAGGAGCTCTCGAATACCTACCATCTCCTGATTTCACATTTACCTTCACATCAGGAGCCTGGGCAGGCATTACCATAATTGGTATCCTTTGGCTATTTGATGAGATAACAAGTGCAACTGCTACAAGGACGATAAGTATAAGTGCAACTGATGGCCATGAAATTATACTGAATGAATTCGGAAAACATACCATCCCAGGTGGACAACGACGTGTCATTCTAATGGATGCAGTGCTTCCGTTAGAATGATATTATAAGATTTACTTTACTTTCCAAACATTTGTTGAAAAGTTTCCATTAATTCCTTTCCATCCTGCATCATAGGCTTCATTGTTCCAAGCATTCCCATCAAGCTTTTCTGAGTATCGATAAGTTGCTTAGTATCTTTAGTCATGGCATTTATTTGTTCAGGATTTAGATCTTGAATAGCCTTCATGAGAGTAGATCCTACATCAATGTGGGGCCCATTCTTAACTTGACTGGGAATTTCACCAAGCTTAAAAGGAACTGCTAATTCTTCCTTCTTTATTGTAGGGGCAGGGGTAGCCTCTTTCTTAGTAGGACTTTCATCTTGAAATCCTTCCACTAAGGGAGCACCCACTCCAAAGCCGGGACTAGTATATCCTGCTTTACTAATATTTTGAAAGACCTGATTTATAAATCCCTCATTTCCATCATAGTAAGGTTCTTCGGTATCAGGCTTAGTATAAGTATACTGACTCTTAATGGCTCTCAAATCACTTGCTATTTTGCTAGGAGGAGTGTGAACATTGAATGCCTCAGATTTACCGATAATTCCATATCGTGTTAAAACTACCATTCCAACGAGAGCTGTAAGTGCACCAATCGTAGAAAAAGTTAGTGAGCTAGTAAGAGAATATACAATTGCAGCGGATCCTGTTGCTACAAGTAACATCGACACTGAAAAATATCCAATTGCTATAAGTACTATGAGAGAAACAATAACTACACTTATACAAAGAGTACACTCAGTGGCCTTCATCTATCTTAACCTAGTAAAGGAAGAAATATACGGTTTGCACTCCAGAAGAGGCCCCCAACAAGAAATGCTTTAGAAAGCTGGCCATAGATATTCATATCACCGGAAGACTTTAACATCCATGGAGCATAATGTGCTACTAAAACACTCAAGAATGGAAGGTTTACTAGAAATACAAGGATCGCAATGAGAATAGGTGTCTTTAGTTCATCTCCAATATAATTGCTCCATGCCTTCCCCTGGCTTGCTTGTATAGAAGCAATTTGAGCGGCAAGCTGGGATTGCTGTGATACCTCAGGTTGCCCCCAGTTACCTGCTGCTGCAAATCCCGGACTAGAACTCTGAAGCATCTGAGCAAAGTCAGCTGATGTTGGGTGCTGACCACCAATAATATGCGCGGTATGGGGATTAGGATCCATCTGATATTGCTGGGTCGATTGCTGGGGAGGAGCCATTGGCATCATAGGGCTTTGAACACCCCCAGGAGCCATAGCTGATGGGATGCCCGGACGCGTATCTTGACCAGAATTCATGTCCTGGTAAATCATTTTAACGAGATCTCCATCTCCAGCTAGAGGGGCCTTCCCGTCTAGGTCAGATAGTAGTGTGCCTGCGTTTGCCATTCTTTTTGTTAAGCGTAAAGAAACCCGGGGTCTCTAAGCGCAGGGATTTACATCCTAACATTCTCAAATGCTTCAACAACACCTTGTGCAGGGCAATCTAGTTGAACTGTTTCAAACTTATAACACTTTGTGCCAATATGGTAAATAGAATCGCGAACTTCGTGAATAGGAGGAGCTTTCACAATCATACACTCTTTTCCATGACAAATAGGAGCAATTATCAAGACAATCGCTAGGCCTAGCATAAATGAAACTAGGGAACCAAATAATGGGTTTTTAATTGCATCTACGATCATCTTTTACTTCTATATCCTGCTTAGGATAAGATGGGTAGCCCTCTTACATTTTTTCACGTGCTACCGTTTCTAATAGGTGTGACGTGTGGAGTGGCATATCTGGCGGTTGGTGGACGTGGAGCGCATGAGGTTATTTACAAATATCCTCATCCGACAACTGTAGATGCTTTAGTATATAAGGATCCAAATGGAGCTTGTTATAGATATAAAGTTGAAGAAGTAAATTGTGATAAGAATGAAAAGAACTTGAAAGAATATCCCTTATCTGGTTAAATTGGCTTCTTCTTTAGCAAGGTTCTTCTTCCGATTATGACTCCCTGTGCTACTTGTTCAGCGGTCTTAGGAGCTTGTACAGATTCAGCTTCAAGGGGAGGAGCCTCAATAATTGGCTCTACTGCCTTAGCTTCTGCTTCAAAGTCAATATAGAGGCTTGAGATAGGCTCTACTCGACGCTTTATCTGATGAACTATAGCACCACTTCCTATTTTTCTAATATCTCTCTTACTCTCAAATACATCTTTTAAGGTTAACCCTGTTAGATCTTCAATCCATTTCTCAGGCCTATCGATAGCAGAGCGCTTTTCCATTAACCCTTGTATTTTAAGATTCTGTGCAACGACTTCAGAAGCTCCTGAATTTGTTTGATTGAATGATTTTACGAGAGCTAGTAGGCGTTTACGTTCAACTTCTATTTCTTCTTCAATCTCTGTAAGATTATTCGTCCTTTCCTCGAGAATTAGAAGCCTTTCTTCAAAAGTTTTTAAACGACGATTTGGTAATTTAACTCTTATTTCAGGACTATCTTTTACTGCCGGAATGATAGCTTCATTATCAGTTATTTCTATAGCCCGGTCGACTTTCTTAGCCTTTTTGAAGAATTTTAGATCAAGTTGCGCAGCCATCTGTTAATAAGTGGGTTGATTATCCTGGTATTTTTGCATTAAGACATATCAGATATGTCTGCTCCTGTTACTACGGATCCTGTTATTACATCGGATACACCAACCCCTAAGTCAGGTGTCGATACTGGAATACGTTTTGTTATATCATTTGTCGTAGCAATTGCAATTGGGATATTTATGTTGCTATGGGATGGAGGATATATACCACATACAAATATTCCAGGATGGATGGGCTCCTATATATTTACTCCTTTGATAGCCGTAGTATTGGGATATGGTAGTAATT
>Ga0209770_10001052_pt1 | contig 14491 bp, 15 predicted proteins | sample LauGreSu1BDMLBDD_2_FD_187572 | JGI IMG/M metagenome (GOLD analysis project Ga0209770, IMG submission 187572) | Freshwater lake microbial communities from Lake Michigan, USA - Su13.BD.MLB.DD (SPAdes) (version 2) | ecosystem: Environmental > Aquatic > Freshwater > Lake | place: Lake Michigan, USA...
TGGGTGCGCAAACACGTCGAACCAAGAACGTTGCTTGGCACGCAGAAGACTTGCTCGAAATTCACCCAAGCGATGCATTGGAGCGTGGCGTGCGCGACGGCGAAGAAGTCACCATCGCCAGCCGTGTTGGCAACACCGTGCTTCGTGCACAGGTAACCGAGCGTGTGGCTCCTGGTGTTGTGTACACCACGTTTCACTACCCAATTAGCGGCGCAAACGTGATTACCACCGACAACTCGGACTGGGCCACCAACTGCCCTGAATACAAAGTGACTGCAGTGCAAGTGTCACCAGGTCGTAGCGCAGCAACAGCCGAGCTCGATCACCCTGCTCACCGACTCAGCGCACTGGTACGCATGGCTAACCAGATTGCACGGCAGTTCTCAGCCGACAGCAGCTTGGATGCAGTGAAGTCAACTGTTGCTCACCTAGAGCGCTTCTGGGAACATGAAATGCGTGTCGACCTTGCTCGCGCAGTTGAAACCGGCAGTATCACGGTTGACGATGTAGTGGTGGAGGCAGTTCGCCGCCTCACCGTTCACGCTTAATTCGTTTCAGTGCCTAACGGCAACGCAACACGATTCACTACGCCTATACCTGCGGTTACCGCAGCGGAAGCGATAAGCGCAACACGAACCGAAGTTGACGACGCGGTGAACCCCCACGCAAACGCGCCAACGGATGTTCCGAGCCATGCCATGAGCATGCCAATGGATGAACCACGCCCGCGAAGGTGATCTGGTAGTTGAGCAATGAATGTGGAGAACAACACGTTCATGAGCACCATCAGCGTTGCACCACACACCAATAATGCAGGAACTGCAGTGAACAACGTTGATGATTGAGCAAACCCAACGGCTGCTGCCGCCCAGATGAATGAGGCCATAACAGCAAGCAGCTCGGCATGCATCTTCTTGCGCAGCATTGGCAACAACCACACCGCCAGCACCGAGCCAACGCCAAGCGCGCCAGCCAGAATTCCAAACCCACTTGAGCCGACTTTTAACGACTCCTTGGCCACCACAGGCATGACGGAATTCAGTGAAGCGGTTGCTCCAAGAACTAGCGCCAATCGCAATGCAATGTTACGCAACTGTGCTGTGCGCACTACGTGCTTTACTCCATCCTTGATCACGTGGTTGATCCTTGATGCACTTTCAACTTGAACGGTGAATTTCGGAAGTTTTTGAACAACAATCAAAATCCCTACGAACGAAACCGCGTTCAACACGAACACTGCCCCGGGGTTCGTGAATGCAATGACTGCACCAGCTAGCGCAGGCCCAACCGACTGCGCAATATTGCGTGACACCGAGTCGAGACCAAATGCTTGCGACAAATACTGTGTGCCAACAAGTTGTGGAGTGAGCGCCATGAACGCTGGTGCAGCAATAGTCAGCGCAACAGATTCAAAAAATGTTCCTGCTAGCAGCGTTGTCACTCCAAGGTTCCCCGTCATTTCGAGCACGCCCAATACGGCTGCAATGGCGAGCGCCAACACTTGGGTAAGCGCTATCAGGCGCCTACGCTCCACCATGTCGGCAAAGGCACCAGCGTGCAACGCAAGCGCGAAGCCAGGCACTGCCCAACTGGTCTGCACCAACCCAACAAGTGTGGGCGAGTCGGTAAGCGAAGTCATGGCCCAGCCAGCAGCAACGATGTGCATGAACGTTCCCACGTTTGACACCAATGCCGCGATCCACATGGATCGATAGATCGCTATACGCAACGGCGACCATGGGCCGCTCCCCAAAACGGCTGACATTTCCCCATTCATCGCGCCCACCTTACGACTTTGCCAGTGTTACAAAATCGATATTTCCCATTACACATGGGGCGAATTGTTGCAATCTCGTGTAATCCACCATTTGGTGACCAAAGTCATTTACGGTCGAATTCGTGGGCAATGTCGCCTACAGAACTGGGGAAATGAAATGTACACACTTGGATACCTACTCCTTGCAGCACTTCTGCTCGGCGCCGTAACGACCGTTGTCGATTCGGTACTTGGCACCATTCAGCTGTCAGGCATTATCAAGAAGATTCCAATTGTTGGTTCAAACTGGGGCTTAATCGTTGCTATTGCAATGTGCTGGCTTCTCAAAATGACACCAGCAAGTGGTTGGGGTATGACGTTCGACCAGGATTGGCAGACCTATTGCGCTAACGGCGCAATCGTGGCAGGAATGATTCCTGTTAAAGACGCTGTCATCTCCATGGTGAACAAGGGCTTCCGCATGTAACTAGCGGTCTCCGCTATAGGAACTCTGGAACCCGCCGGCGCAAGCCGGCGGGTTCTTCATTTATCCAGTGCAATATCGCCCCAATTAGGGTGAAGTTATGACTTTTGACCCGCAACTCAGCGCTGCGTACCAACGCGATGGTGTTGTTGTATTGCGTAATCTCGTTGCTCCTGAGGCCTTGGAAGCGCTGCGCCAAGGCGTTACAGCCAATATGGCAAGCCCTGGCCCATGGGCAAATGAATACACGCCGGCAGGCGCCGCAGGCCGTTTTTTTGATGACTATGTGAACTGGAATCGCTTCTCACAATTTGCCGAAGTTGGCATGCGTGGTTCTGTACCTGAAGCCGCGCTCAACCTGATGGGCAGCACAACCGCCCGACTGTTTCATGAGCACGTGCTGGTGAAAGAAGCAGAAACCAAAGAAGTCACGCCATGGCATCACGACGATCCGTATTACGGAATTGATGGCATGGACAATGTCAGCATTTGGATTCCACTCGACCCTATTCCCGATTCAGTGGCGCTGCGATTTATTGCCGGCAGCCACAAGTGGAATAAGCGGTTCATTCCGAAGCGATTCAAAGATCAAACTGCATACGTCGAATCGGCGCACGACTTCGCGCACTTGCCATCAGTTGAAGAACTCAACACACATGAAGTGATTTCCACTCCTGTACAACTCGGAGACGCAGTTGCGTTTCATTACCGCACGCTTCACTCTGCACCGGGAACTGCTGGAACGGGAGTGCGGCTCCGTCGTGCGGTCAGCTTCCGCTACGTAGGCGACGACGCCGTGTTTGCTTCACGCCCGTGGAAAACTTCGCCGCCACTTGAAGGCAATGGACTGCAATTTGGTGACGCGCTGGACGACCCGCGCTTCCCTGTTGTTGCTACGCGTTAACTAATTGCGCTCGCGCACAGGTGAGTCAACGGGTGTAAACGAAAACCGTCGAAATACTTCGGCGTAGCCACCTTCATACAACACGCCAGCATCACGTGCGCGCTGTACCGCATTCACTCGTTGCATCAACGTGTCGTACCGGTACCACGGCACACCGGGTTCGTCGTGGTGTGCAACGTGCAAGTTGTTATTCAACATGAGCAAACTCATGAATCGACCGGCCATAATCATGGCGGTTCGAGTTTCAACACCGCTCTGATACTTGTGTTCAGGAAACGGACGAATGGCATTGAGGATGCGTCCGCCATACGTGGTGCCAAGTGCAAACTGCCACAACGGCATGCTGGACAGCGACACCAAATACACCACGAACACCAAGCCAACAACGTGCAGTGCAACTGCAAGACGGTCGCCTTTTTCGCCACGTACCGCACGCTTCAGCACCGACAGCACGTACGTAATGGTGCTCACAATTGTCCATACAAACATGCGGAACAAAATGGTGCGGTTTGCAGTCCAGGCTGCGCGGCGAATTCTTCCTGCCTTGTCCCACTGCTCTTGCGATACGTAATAACTCTCGTTGTCGAGCGCTGGGTTAGTTAAATCTGAAAGGTGATGTTCGTGATGATCTTTTTTGAACGCCAAATATGGAATCCACAATGTGACGGGAATGCCACCAATTGCATCATTGATGAATTGATTCTTAAACGGGTGTCCGTGCAATACCTCGTGCTGCATACTGAGGTGCCAAGCACCAAGAACTGCAAGGAATGGAACCGCCAGCCAAGGCGTAAGCACGTCATATCGCAACACAGTGAGCACAGTGAGCCCATAGACGGCAAACACCACAAGCAACGTGCGCCATTCTGCGCGCTCGCGAAGCAATGCGGAACCTGGTGAATCGTCTGAAGCCACGGCAAAATTCTACAATTCAACAGTGATAGTTGCTGTGCGCAAGTACGCCCCAGGGCTCATATTTGCCTTGGCTGTGACCTTTATTGGTTTCACTATCCACTGGAAATTTTCGAGCGTTTCACCGCTGGTGGCATCACTCGTCATTGGCGTGGTGATCGGCAATTTGGGAGTCATTCCACAATCCTGTGCACTCGGCCAAAAGTTTGTAGCAAAACGTGTTCTCCGTTTCGGCATCGTGCTGCTCGGCACACAGCTTGCTGCCGAACAGATCGTTGAACTGGGCGGTCGTGAAGTGATCGTTGTGTTGCTGGTAGTGGCAACTACGTTCCTGGGAACCATGTGGCTTGGGCCCCGTCTTGGTGTATCGAAATCGCTCTCTCTACTGATTGCCACTGGATTTTCTATTTGCGGAGCATCAGCAGTTGCTGCAGTTGATGGAGTTGTTGAAGCCGACGAGGAAGAAGTTGCGTACGCCATAGCTCTTGTCACCCTGTGCGGAAGCCTTGCCATTGCAGTACTTCCGCTATTACGCGATGTTGTTGGGTTGAGCGACCCACATTTCTTTGGCGCATGGGTGGGTGCCAGCGTGCACGACGTAGCCCAGGTAATTGCTACTGCATCTACTGGTGGAAACGACGCGGTGCATTCTGCAACTGTGGTCAAGCTTTCTCGCGTGCTGCTGCTTGCACCACTAATCGGTGTCATCAGCGTGTGGATCCAGCGTCCATCTGCTGGCATCACCCCACGTTTTCCTGGTCGCAAGGCGCCTCTTGTGCCTGCTTTTGTCATCGGGTTCATTGCGATGGTTTTCTTGCGAACCGTTGGGGTCATTCCCGAAGAATGGATCTCACCACTGAAAAAGATTGAGCAATGGTCACTTGCCGCCGCGCTTGTTGGATTGGGTTCCGAAGTGAAACTTCGCGATCTACTTAAAGTTGGCGGTCGACCACTTGTGCTTGCGCTCACCTCGTGGGCATGTATTGCCATCGTTTCTTTGCTCGGTGTGAAGTACATCGCATAAGGCCCCATCTGTCAGAATTGCGCTATGCGCAGATCGATTGACGACTACCCCTTCCAGCCAAGCGACCTTCCGGCAGGCGACGATGACGCCAAGCTCATTTCGTGGGGTGTGGCTGTGAGCGACGATTACGACGATGCAGAACCTCGTATTGTGCTGACCGTTGACGAGATTGGTCACGCAGGTGAGGGCATGGTTGGCCATTTCACGCCAGCCATGGCACGGCGCTTGCGCAAGGCACTGTTCGACGGCCTCAAAGAGATTGGGCAAGATCCCGGACAATAATCTGGGGCTGCAATTGCCCAGAAAGCCAATTCCCGATAAAGTTGACCTTATTAGTCGTATTTAGCCAAATGGCGTAAATACAGGTCAACGAGGGGAAACCATGGGAATCGCACCGGTAATCGCGCAAACACGAAGCCTGTACAAGGAACAGCAGGCCGACATTGAGCGCTTCGAAGTGGCGATCGCCCAATACCTCGCTGGCGAGATTGAAGAAGATGTCTTTCGTGTTATTCGTTTGAACAACGGCGTGTACGGCCAGCGCCAAGGCGGCACCAACCAAATGGTGCGCATCAAGTTGCCTGCAGGAACCATTACGCCAGAACAACTTGAACTGATGGCGAAGCTGTCAACGCAGTATTCACGCGGCTGGGGCCACATCACCACTCGCCAAAATATTCAGTTTCACTTTGTTGAACTCACCAACATGCCTGCACTCCTCCGCGAAATTGCCGAGGTTGGTTTAACTTCACGCGAAGCATGCGGCGACACCGTTCGCAACGTCATGGCATGCCACCTTGCAGGTGCATGCCCTCACGAAAAACTCGACGTTACGCCATGGGCCGAAGCAACATTCCGCCACTTCGTACGCAACCCAATTGGTCAGCGCTTGCCACGTAAATTCAAAGTCAACTTCTCTGGCTGCTCCACCGACTGCGGTCAAGCAATGTTCAACGACTTCGGTGTTGTTGCAACGACACGCACGAACGAAGACGGAACAGTTGAACCAGGCTTCCGCGTGTACATCGCAGGCGGTCTTGGTGCAACACCGCACCCAGCACTTGCTCTTGAAGACTTCACCTCACGTGAAGATCTGTTGCCGACAATTGAAGCAACGCTGCGTGTGTTTGACCAAACAGGTAACCGCGACAACAAGTTGCGTGCACGTTTGAAGTGGGTTGTCGACCAACTCGGTATCGACGAAGTTCGTCGTCGCGTTATCAAAGTTCGCCACACACTCCCCGCTTCATCAACATGGCCAGGTGGAATTCCACCAGAAGTTGTTGCTGTTGGCGACAAGGCAGCAGGCGCTGCAACAAGTGGCGAAATCACACAAGTTGGTCAAGGTGTACGCGTTGATTTGAAATCAAATGATCCGTTTAAGCGTTGGGTACAAACCAGCGTGATTCGTGGAACAGCGAATGGTTCTGTGTCTGCAATTGCATACGCAGCTCTTGGCGACATCACTGCAGATCAGTTCAGAGCATTGGCAAAAATTCAGCGTGACTTGAATGCCGACGTACGTTTGACCAACCGTCAAAACGTAGTGTTCCGTGCACTCACCGAAGACCAGTTGGAAATTCTGTACAAGGCACTTGAAGTCATTGGCATGGCACAACCTGGTGCAGAACTTGCACGTGACGTTGTGGCCTGCCCTGGTGCCGATACGTGCAACATTGCAATCACACAGTCACGTGGTCTTGCCAAGGCAATCGGCGAAGCACTTGAAGAAGAAGGACTTGCCGAGGTTGGTGGCGTGCGAATCAACATTTCTGGTTGCACCAATAGCTGCGGTCAGCACCATGCCAGCGACATTGGGTTCTTTGGCGCCGAGCGTCGAGCACACGGCCAGGCAGCCCCTGGCTATCAAATGCTGCTTGGTGGTTACGTTGGCGAAGAGCAGATCTTCTTTGGCGAAAAAGCACTCCGTGTACCTGCCAAGAATGCGCCACAAGCAGTTACCCGTGTGGTTCGTCGCTTTGCTGAAGAGCGTTCAGCTGGCGAAACCTTCCGTGCCTGGATGGACCGCTCTGGCGGTGCATCAGCAGTTGCCGTCGGTCTTGCCGATCTTGACCACTTCCCAACGCCAGATGAAAACCCTGACTTCTTCGTGGACTACGGCGAAACCGGTCCATTCGTTTCAGAAGTTGGCGACTCGGAGTGCGCAGTCTGATGCAAGCGTTACCGCTCTCTGCGGGCAACGTTGCCACGATCACGAAACAGTTTGAATCGTGGTCGCCACAGGACATCATTGCTTGGGCGCATGGGACATTCGGCTCAGACCTTGTGGTCACCTCCAGTTTCGGAGACCCAGTGCTTGCACACATGACGTGGTCAACAGTCAAGGGTTCAACCGTGACGCTGATTGATACTCAATACTTGTTTGCACAAACGTTGTGGTACGCAAAAGTTCTTGCGGAACACACCGCAGGCAACCTTGAGATCATTGCTCCAGCCGAGTCCGTGCTTCCCGACGACTTGTGGCAACGCGACACCGACGCATGCTGTGCCATCCGCAAAGTTGCGCCACTCGAGCATGCTCTTTCAGACAAGTCAGCATGGATCACAGGTTTGCGTCGCGATGACTCAGTGAGTCGCGCAAATACTCCGTTGATCAGTCACGACATGTTGCGCGATGTAATCAAGATCAATCCACTCGCTAATTTCACGCAGAGCGACTACGACAAGTATTTGGAAGTTCACGGACTGAACGAGCATCCACTCACCAGCCAGGGATACACGTCTATTGGTTGCTGGCCATGCACGCGACCAGCGACTGTTGATGGCGATGCCCGCTCGGGACGTTGGGCAGGCACCGAGAAAACCGAATGTGGACTGCATGCAAAGGCAACCGTATGACCGTATTTCTCGTTGGCGCAGGCCCGGGCAGTACAGACCTACTGACCGTTAAGGCATATCGCCTCATTTCATCTGCGCAAGTTGTGGTTCATGACCGCCTTGTTTCCGACGAGATCATGGCACTCATTCCTGCCGATGCAGAACGCATTGATGTTGGCAAACGCGCAGGCGGCAGCCACACGCAAGCGCTCATTAACGAACTTCTCGTCACGCTTGGCCGCGACCACCAACATGTGGTGCGTCTGAAAGGCGGCGACCCATTCGTGTTTGGTCGCGGTGGCGAGGAAGCCGAAGCACTGATTAATGCTGGAGTTTCATTCGAAATCGTTCCGGGCATTTCATCGGCATTCTCTGTGCCTGCCATTGCAGGCATCCCTGTAACCCACCGACGTATTGCACGCGCAGTCACGGTGGTTACTGGACATTGCGAAGATCCAAATGAAAGCGTTGACTGGTCGGCACATGCCAAGACCGGTGCAACTCTGGTGGTGCTCATGGGCACGGCGAACTTGCCAAAGATTTCTACCGACCTACTGAACGCAGGCATGACTCCGTCCACTCCCGTTGCAATCATCCATAACGGAACACGCGCAGACCAGACCATTTCGCGTCTCACACTTGCCGAAGCGCATCTTGCCGATGCACAAGCGCCAAGCATTATCGTGATTGGCGAAACTGCCGGTCTCGATCTTCGTGACCCGAACACCGTGCATGATCTGATTACCACTGGCAAATAATGCTTCCGATCATTTTGGATCTCAGAGGGCGTAAGGCTCTTGTCGTTGGCGGCGGTCGAATCGCTTACCGCAAAGCAAAGGCACTTGCAGATGAAGGCGCACATGTCACCGTCATCTCCCCCGATTTCTACGAGGAATTCTCCACGATGCCAAACTCCACGTTGGTGCAGCGAACCTTTAAGCCTGGCGACACCGATGGCTTCCAACTAGTTATTACCGCTACTGGAAATCACGCTGTCGATCAACTCATTTACGACGAAGGCAACGCACGTGGCACGTGGGTGAATTCGGCAGACGACCCAGACCGCTGTTCGTTCTATTTGGCTGCAACTCACCGCGACGGCAATGTGATTGTTGCTGTTTCGACCGAAGGAAAAAGCCCAGCCCTTGCTTCGCACTTGCGCAACACCATTGCTCAGCAGTTACCGAATAACTTGGCAAGCATTGCACTCGAACTTGACCGTCAGCGCAGCGAAATTAAAGATCAGGGAGTGTCGACAGAATCAATTAACTGGGGACGTCGCATTCGCGAAGCGCTCTCGCCAAGCAAAGCTTCAACGACTCGTGTGAAGGCTTCCAGGTCTCGTTTATTCAAACCTTGAAAAACAGCATTCATTTCTGCAGATAAACGCCCAATTGCAACATCTGCAGTTTTTGCACCTTTTGCGGTCAAGCGCACGAGCGAACTCCTTCGATCGGCTGGGTCCATTTGTCGATCAATGTGTCCCATGTTTTCTAATCGAGTAAGTCGGTTTGTAAGACCACTTGGTGAAATCATCGCAACACGCGCAATCTCTTTTGGCGTGAGTACACCACGTTTTCCGTTCCGGCGAAGTGTTGCAAGTACGTCAAACTCTCCCAAGGTAATCCCAAGCGACTTAATGAGATCTCCATAAATCTCTGAGTATTGGGCAGTGACGACATTGATACCTAAAGCGACCTTCATTGCTTCAAAGTCAAGATCCGGCCTCTGCTCGCCCCAAGACGAGACCGTTTCATCAATCAATTCATTGGCATCCACATATCTACTGTATCCAGTTACTTTGACATCAAATAGTTTGATGTCGTACTATCTGCCCCATGCCATTCGTTTTGGGGAACGTTGGCGGCCGAGCTGTGCTCGTATCCGACCATCAGTATTTTGACATTGAACAACTGAGCAACGGATCGCTTTCAAGCGACCCAATGCATGCCATAGCTGCAGAAAAACAATTGCACAAACTTGCCTCGCAAATTGCAGCGGCAACGCCAACCGGAACAATGAACAACGTCGTACTTGGCCCGCCAGTGACGATGCCTCGAAATTGTTATGCAGTTGGCCTGAACTACAAGAGCCACGCAGATGAAGCATCTATGCAACTCCCCACCAACCCACTGGTTTTTACCAAGTTTCCATCGTGCCTTGTTGGACCAACTTCAGATATCGAAATGCGCTCCGACGGAGTTGATTACGAGGTTGAACTTGTGGTCGTTATTGGTACTGGCGGAAAAGACATCGATCGAGAAAACGCGTGGAGTCATGTTGCTGGCGTGACGGTTGGCCAAGATATTTCAGATCGGTTTGCACAATTTGCTGCACAACCACCACACTTTGACTTAGGCAAGTCATTCGACACGTTCGGCCCAATCGGTCCGTTTGTCTATTCAACGGATCACTTTGCAGACCTGAATAATTTTGTTATGGAAACACGCGTGAACGACGAAGTGAGACAACGTGATTCCACGAAAAATCTCATCTTTGATGTGCCGTTCCTCATCGAATACCTATCGCGCATCACCACACTTACTTCTGGTGACATCATTTTCACTGGAACTCCAGATGGCATTGGAGCTACTCAGGGCAAGTTTCTTAAGGATGGCGATGTCGTCACCTCAACAATTGAAGGAATTGGAACACTCACCAACGTGTGTCGTCGCGTCAGCAACTACGAGAAAGCGAAGTAACCATGGCTCTGAATGGAATACTCTCCATCGATCTTGCAGTAAAGAACCCGGATGAACTCAGCGAATTTTGGCAGCGACGAGGTCTCACTGCAGATGCTTCCGGGACTCTTGGCACTGCAGACCGCAACAAACAAATCACCATCGTTGAAGACGACTACCGACACCTTGCAGCGTTACATCTCAGTTGTGAGACCGAGCAAGATCTAGCCAATATCGCTAAGCGTCTTCACGACATGGGTGTCGATTCAATTATTTCGGGAACAACGCTCACGTGCAAAGACCCCATTGTTGACCATGCGATCACTGTTGAAGTTGGTGCTCCAGCTCCACTCACACCTTCACCCGATCGCAGCCTCAATAGTTCTGGGAAGATCAACCGAGATGGTCTGCGCGCAGATGCAATCACCGAATTGAAACCGCGACCTCCGCGTCGACTCGGTCACGTAGTTATCGGCACCCCTCATTTTGAGAAGGTCACTGATTTTTACATTAACGGCCTCGGGTTCAAGGTTTCCGACCAAATCCTGAATGGAATCGCCACCTTCATGCGCGTGGAAACCGACCACCACAACTTATTCATCCACCCGGGATTCACGAGTCACCTCAACCATTACGCGCTTGAAGTAGACGATGTCGATGCCATTGGGAAGTTGGGCATGGAAGTACTTGCCGAACGACCAGACGCAAACGTGGTGGGTGTAGGCCGCCACAATTTGGGCGCCAACATGTTCTGGTATCTCACCGACCCATCGGGGAACATGTTCGAGTTCTTCTCAGATATGGATCAAATTACCGACGACGACGAATGGGCTCGCAATCATTGCAAGCGCGACTGGGAAGGGTCTGACGGCCCTGCCGGCTTTTCGGTATGGGGACCAAAGGAACCGGAGTCGTTCATTAATCAGCCCGACCTATTCGATATTGCCGCAGCGCGTGAAGCACGCGGACTGCTGTAAGGCAACTGTGGACCTCGGAATTTCAGGGCGCTATGCAATTCTGTTGGCATCAAGCCGCGGACTTGGTCGGGCTTGTGCAGAGAGCCTGGCAAGGGAAGGCGTCAACGTTGTCATTAACGGACGAACAGCAGCCGACGTAGAAGCAACAGTGAGTGAATTAGCAACCAAATATTCGGTACGTGCCACTGGCGTAGTTGGCGATTCGTCTACCGATGAAGTCCAACAAGCACTCATCAACGCTTGCCCAGCACCAGACATCGTGTTATTGAACGGCGAAGGACCATCGCCAAAAATGTTTAGCGACATTTCGAGCGCCGACATGACCGAATCGGTACAGCGTTCCCTCACTGCGCCGCTCATGTTTTTGCAGCGTGTTATTCCAGGCATGTGCGAGCGAAAGTTCGGTCGCATTATTGCAATCAGCTCTGCCATGGTGAAGTCACCCAACCCGGCAATGTCTCTTTCACACGGACCTCGTCTCGGTCTCACAGGAGTACTGAAGGGGTTGTCTAAAGACCTCGCGCAATTCAATGTCACGGTTAATCAATTGTTACCTGAGCGTTTTGACACCTATCGACAGGAACAAATGGCGCAATTGGTTATGCAGTTCCGCGGCATCACCTACGAAGAGGCTCGCGCAGAACAGGTGAAATCCATCAAGGCTGGTCGGCTTGGCCAACCCAATGAGTTTGGCGATGCATGCGCGTTTTTGTGTTCTGCTCAGGCTGGATACATCAGTGGACAAAACCTGCAACTTGATGGCGGCAGCTACGAAGGCGTGTTCTAGGCGGCAACTATGAATGCAAAAACCGACATGTTGATTGTTGGTGCAGGTCCTGTTGGCCTCACAAGTGCACTACTCGCCCATGAACTAGGCCTCGCAGTTCGCATTATTGAACGACGACCAAGTACACAGCGCGCACCAGCAGCACACGTGATTAACGCCCGCACGTTTGAGATATGGCGTCAAATCGGTATCGATGTTGACGAGATGCGAAAACACGCGCAATCCCCCGACCGGGCGGGAAAAGTGCACTGGGTAACCAGACTTGGCGAGCGTGTACTGGGCTCTTTGCAATACGAACAACAAGGCGACGACAACCTGCAATTCACCCCCACTCCACTGCGCAATTTGGCCCAGCATCACCTAGAGCCAATACTCGTAAATGAATTGGCCAAGCGAAACGTTCATGTTGAGTACTCCACTACCTGGCTGAGCCAAACACAGGACGAATACTCAGTCACCTCCATAATCACCAATGACGATATTGAAAGCATTGTGCGAAGCACTTGGTTGCTTGCCTGTGACGGTTCTTCTAGCGCAGTGAGACAATCCACCGAAATCTCCATGGATGGGCCGGACAACTTGCAAAAGTTCGCCATGTTTCATTTCCGTGCCGACCTATCCACACTTGTTGGACAACATCCCGGAATTCTGTACTGGATCTGTGACCCGCTTTCAGGTGGTGCATTGATTAGCCATGGCCGCGACAACGAGTGGGTCTACATGCAACCGGTTGCAGAAGCACCAACTGAGCCTCGCTCGGATGAAGAGTGCAAGCAGATCATCAATAAGGCACTTGCACCTAATGACATTCCCTTAACCATATTGCGACAATCGGCATGGACCATGACGTCACAGCTGGCATCCGATTATTTGAGTGGTCGAGTGATTCTTGCTGGAGATGCTGCACACCGCTTTCCCCCTACTGGTGGAATGGGTTTGAACACTGGTATTGCAGACGCCCACAACGTGCTGTGGAAGATTGACCGCATCAAACGGGGTCTGGACAAAACCTCATCTCTCCACACCTACACACAAGAACGCCGCCCCATTGCCGAGCGCAACGCTCAAGCAAGCCTGGACAATGCATTCAAAATGTTTGAAGTATTTATGGCGCTCGGTGTTGATGCAGACCCAAACATCTCTGCAACCAACATGGAAAAAGCACTGCAATCCCCTGAATCACTTTCCGCGCTGGACGCCGCAATCAACAATCAAGCAACGCACTTTGACATGTTCGGACTACAAATCGGTTATCGCTACGTAACACCACATTCGACTATGCCGATTCCCCCACTTACCGACGAAGTCATTCGAAATTATGCTCCTTCACATGAGCCAGGATCTCGATTGCCACACGGCTGGCTGCAACGTGATGGCCACACCATTTCATCTCTAGATCTTGTTCCACTTGGCGACTATGTGGTTATTGCTGGACCAGAGTTTGCGAGTACCGACCCATGCATGAAAGCTGGGCGCGAATTTAGCGACCCAACAAACTGGTTCGGTGAAACACTGGGGCTGGCTGCTCATCAAGCGGTGCTTGTGCGCCCCGATCAACACATTGAAAAAATACTTTAGAGACTTCCGACCACGGTTTTCCCGCCGCGGATAACCGCACGCACCTGTTGCACACCTGGCCTATACGCCAAGTGAATATGGCTTGCAGCATCTAACAACACCAAGTCGGCACGCGAGCCAACGCGCAGGTTTCCAACGTCGCTACGGCGTAATGCTTGTGCACCACCAGCAGTTGCTGACCAGAGGGCTTCATCACATGTCATACCCATGTTGATTACCGCAAGTGCAATAACCAGTGGCATCGATGACGTGTACGACGAGCCAGGGTTGCAATCGGATGCCAGGGCAACAGTCACGCCTGCATCAATCAGTTTTCGAGCATCTGGAAACGGCGAACGCGTGCACAATTCTGCAGTTGGCAACAACGTGGCAACAGTGGTTTTGCTTGCACCAGAAAGTGCATCAATGTCGAGTTGTGACAAGTGTGTGCAGTGATCGCACGAGGCAACGCCAAGTTCAACACCGAGTTGCACTCCTCCGCCCTGTTGCAACTGATTGGCGTGAATTCGCATACCTAACCCTGCGGCGGCGCCGCTTTGCAAAATTGCCC
>Ga0209770_10001055_pt1 | contig 14482 bp, 10 predicted proteins | sample LauGreSu1BDMLBDD_2_FD_187572 | JGI IMG/M metagenome (GOLD analysis project Ga0209770, IMG submission 187572) | Freshwater lake microbial communities from Lake Michigan, USA - Su13.BD.MLB.DD (SPAdes) (version 2) | ecosystem: Environmental > Aquatic > Freshwater > Lake | place: Lake Michigan, USA...
GGCCGATTGTGGCGTAGGGGTCGGATCGGTTTCGGGACCGCCCGCCCGCCGAACTTCGATCTGGAAGCGGTGCTGCCCAGACGGTCCCTCCCTTGACAGGGCCTCGGATTGAGCGAGTAAAATCATCGCCCGCTTGCGGTTCGCCGCAGCGTGGCCCGGGCCAATGGCGGTCTGGATCTTCGTTTTTTAAACACACCATGAGTCAACCCATTAGTCAGCCAGAACAGCATTCGTTCCAAGCCGAGATCCAGCAACTGCTGAGCATCGTCATCCACTCCCTGTACACCGATCGTGAGGTCTTCGTGCGGGAGTTGGTCTCCAATGCTGCCGACGCCTGCGAGAAACTCCGTTTTCTTCAGGCCAGCGGGCAGTCGCCTACGGGTGATAGTGGCCCCTCCATCACCATTACTGCCAACGAGGCGGAGTCGACGCTGACCATCGCCGACACGGGCATTGGCATGAACCGGGATGAGCTCGTCCAGAACCTGGGCACCATCGCGCACTCGGGCACCAAGGCCTTTCTGAAGGCATTGGCCGAGCAGCAGAAGCCGGACACCCGGCTCATCGGCCAATTTGGCGTCGGATTCTATTCCGCCTTCATGGTGGCCAAGCAGGTGACGGTCGTGACCCGCTCTCAGGCGGCCGGCTCCGAGGGTTGGAAATGGACCAGTGAGGGTGGCAATGGCTACACGCTCGAATCGGCTCCGGACGCCACCCCGGGTACTCAAATCACCCTCAGTCTCAAGGACGAAGCCAAGGAGTTCGCGCAAGCCGGCAACCTGGAGCGCATCGTCAAGCGCTACTCCAATTTCGTGGCCTTCCCGCTCGAGTTGGACGGCAAGCGGGTCAACACGGTCCAGGCCATCTGGGCCCGCTCGAAGAACGAGGTGAAGGAGGAAGAATACAAGGAGTTCTACGAGTACCTGGCCCACGACAACGAGGCTCCCAAGTACCGCCTGCACTTCACGGCCGATGCGCCCATCGCCATCCAGGCGCTGCTCTTTGTGCCTTCGCGCAGTCTGGAAATGCCCGGCATGGTGCGGCAGGAGTCCGAGGTTCACCTGTATTGCCGCAAGGTGCTCATCGAGTCCAAGCCCAAGGGACTCTTGCCGGAGTGGTTGCGGTTCGTGCGAGGTGTGGTGGACAGCGAAGACTTGCCGCTCAATGTCTCTCGCGAGCGGATGCAAGACTCCGACCTCATGCGCAAGCTGAGCAAGGCGTTGACCAATCGCTTCCTCAAGCATTTGGCCGAAGAGGCCGACAAGGATGCCGCGGCTTACGACGGGTTCTACTCCGAGTACCACCGGTTCCTCAAAGAGGGTGTGCTCAGCGACTGGGAGAACCAGGCCGCCCTGGCCAAGCTCGTGCGCTACGAGTCCTCAGCAACGGAGGCCGGCAAGAAGACGTCGATGGCCGACTATGTGAAGCGCATGCCCGAAGGTCAGAAGGACATCTATTACCTCTTGGCCAAGGACCGGGCCGCCGCCGAGGCGAGTCCGTACTTCGAGGTGTTTCGGGCCCGCAAGTTTGAGGTGCTGTTCGTGGATGATCCGATCGACGAGTTCGTGATGGATCGTCTGCGCGAGTTCGATTCCAAGAGCATCACAGCCGCCGAGAAGGCTGAACTGGATGTGGAAGAGGCCTCCAAGGAGGGCGCCCTGTCCGACGACGAGGCCACGTCGCTGGCGGGTTGGCTCAAGCTGACCTTGGGCGAGGCGGTCCACGAGGTGCGTTCATCCAAGCGTCTGGTCGATAGCCCGGTGGTGGCCCTCGACAGCGACAAGTACATGACCGCCAGCATGCGTCGCACGCTCAAGTCCATGGGACGCGACGCCATGGCCGGTGAAGACGCGGCCCCGGACCTGGAGATCAATCCCAGGCACCCGGTCATCGTGAAGCTCAACCAGTTGCGTCAGAACGATGCGGCACTGGCGGGCTTGGTGGCCGAGCAGTTGAACGACCAGGCCCGGCTGGCTTCCGGCCGTCTGGAAGATCCCCGTGCCATGCTCCAGCGCATGAACGCGTTGCTTTCCAAGGTGGTCGGCGCCTGATTGGTCCAAAACGAAACGGCCCGGTGGCGGTGGGGAGGTCATGCCTCTCCCTTCGCCCCGGGCCGTTGTGCGTACTGGTCGGTCGGATGGTCGGTCGAAGAACCCTTCCTCGGCCAGGCCAGACGTTGAACTAGACGTTGAACTTGAACACCAGCACGTCGCCGTCGGCGACCACGTACTCCTTGCCTTCCATCCGGTAGAGGCCCTTGTCGCGGGCGGCAGCCACCGAGCCGCAGGAGACCAAGTCCTTGTAGGCGACGGTCTCGGCCTTGATGAAGCCGCGTTCGAAGTCGCTGTGGATGACGCCGGCCGCCTTCGGCGCGGTGTCTCCGGCATGGATGGTCCAGGCTCGGACTTCTTTCTCGCCGGCCGTGAAGTAGGTGCGCAGTCCGAGGAGGTGGTAGGTCGCCCGGATCAGTGAACCCACGCCGGACTCGGTGACGCCGAGGGCGGAGAGGAATTCCTTGGCCTCCTCTTCGGACAGGTCCACGAGATCGCTCTCGATCTGGGCGCTGATGACCGTGGCTTCGCAGCTCAGTTGGCTCTTGGCATATTCGCGCACCTTGACCACGTAGGGGTTGGTGTCGGCGGTGGCCAAGTCGCCCTCCTTCACATTGCAGGCGAAGAGGGTGGGTTTGTCGGTCATGAGCCAGAAGCTCTTCGACAGGGCCTTCTCCTCAGTGGTCAGTTCGCAGGTCAACGCGGGTTTGCCGGCGTCGAGGTGCGGCTTGAGCTTGCTGAGGACGGCCTGTTCGGCCTGCGCTTCCTTGTCTCCCCGCTTGGCATCCTTGGCCACCTTGTCGAGGCGCTTGTTGACCGACTCCATGTCCGCCAAGACGAGTTCGGTGGTGATGATCTCGATGTCCCGAACCGGGTCCACGCTGCCGGACACATGGTGGATGTCGGCGTCTTCGAAGCACCGGACCACTTGCACGATGGCGTCGACCTCGCGGATGTGGCTCAAGAACTTGTTGCCCAAGCCCTCACCGGCGCTGGCCCCTTTCACCAGACCGGCGATGTCCACGAACTCGATGGCCGCGGGGATCACGACATTGGTCTTGGCGATTTTTTGCAGCACCCCCAGACGTTCATCCGGCACGGTGACGATGCCCACGTTGGGATCGATGGTGCAGAACGGGTAGTTCGCCGCCTGCGCCTTTCGGGTGCGGGTGACTGCGTTGAAGAGGGTGGACTTGCCCACATTGGGCAAACCGACGATGCCGGCCTTAAGCATAACGAGGAGCGGAGGAAAGCCCGACGGAGCCCCGGGGGAAAGGGGATTCCTCGACCAATCCCAACTCTTGCTGGTGCGACGGGTGACCCAGACAGACGCCTAACGCGGGCGCAGGGCCGTTTTTCCGAGGGCCAGAGTCGCTGGCTGGAGGAGGCGATGGGCCGCTTCCGGGAGGGGGGTCTCGAGGGAGTTCATCCAATTTGCCCAGTCGCCTTCCGAGATGTCTCTGGGGCGACACGGTTCGGCGAGGCCTCGCAGCACGGCGCCGGCGTAATGCAACAGCCCCTGACGGTAGGGCAGGTTGAAGGCGGCCAGCGCCACTCCAAAAACGATCGGGTTCCAGGCCTGTGCCCGCCCCTCTTCCACCGCGTCCAAATAGCGCTGCACCACACGGAGGTCGCGGCAAGACCGCAGTCGCGCCAACTGCCTTCGACCCACCCGGACCGAAGCTTCGGTCCATGGCCCGGCGTGCTGCACGGGATAATTGCGGTCCAGTTCTACGAGGTCGCGATGCCGCCCCAAGCGGGTGAATTCCGCCGCCTCGATGATGACCGGCCAATCCACCGCGATGACAACACGGTCACGGTGCGATTCGAGGAAAGAGCGGGAATTCAGTGAGGGATGGGCGGCGGGGTAGGGGTTCTGTGGAGCTTGATGGGGAAGGGCGTCCACAAACCAATCTTCCGTCAACGGAAAGGTGGTTTGTGAAATCCTATCATCGGATTCATGGGTCCGACTCGGGAACGCCCGGCTCATCAGGTCGCCATCCTAGCCGGAATGACGGATTGGGCCAACAGGAGTTCCTTCCGGGGTGTCCAGGCTCTTGAGCTGAATCCCATCTCAGACTGTCAGCTCGGCGCATTGCCGCATTGAACCCGAATACTGGCGTGGGTTAAGATCAGCCCCTGCGGTCGGTGGGGCGGTTGGCGCAGCGGTTAGCGCAAATGCTTTACACGCATTGGGTCGGGGGTTCGAATCCCTCACCGCCTACCATCTTGCAGAGATCTTCTCTTTCGCATGCGAATCCTCTGCGTTCACGCTCACTTCGACGATTTTGAATTCGTGGCTGCGGGCACCTTTGAACTCTTCCGCCGCAAGCATGCCGGGGACTTTCGGGCCAAGGTCTTGGTTTGCACCGATGGACGCTCGGGCCACCACTGGCGAACTCCTGAGGAAACCGCACGCATCCGCCTTGAGGAGCAGGCTGCCGCCGCTGCCATTGGTGGGTACGAATTCGAACGCCTATCCCGTCCGGACGGTCGTCCTTTCGGTGAGGCTCGATTGCTCAGCAACGACTTGCTGGCCGCCCTCTGGAAGAGCATCCGGGACTTCGAGCCCGATTATCTGTTCTGCCCGCCACTGCCGGCGGATACCCGGGCCGGAGTCCATCCCGACCACATCACGGTGGCCGATGCGATCCGACGAGTGGCCTACATGATCAACGTACCCCATGCCTTCGTGGACGAGTATCCGGCGGAGGGTACGGCCGAGGCGCGTTGGATCCGAACCCCAGTGATCCTCAACACTTGGGACAGCTACATCGGCGAAGGGCCTCAATCCGTCCCGGATCTGGTGGTGGATGTCGCTGATTCCTTCGATCAAATCGCCCGTCAATCGTGGTGTCACCAAAGTCAGATACGCGAATGGTTGCCTTGGGTGGGGCGGCACGGCATCGCACCGGTTGAGACCCTTGATCAATGGGAGGCATCCCTCCGTCAACGCTTCCTGAACCAGCGGCGAGCACTGGGGTTGGGCGAAGGAGCGCCCGTGGAAGTTTTCTCGCTGACATCCTGGGGATCGGTGGCCTCATGGGATCAGGTGGTCGCTGATTTTCCTGCATTTCGAAGGCAATCACGCTGATGGGTTGTTGAGAGGGATCCTTGAAACCCGACGCGATTCGTCATTTGGCAAAAAACCGGAAAACAGGTTGACACTCAGCGCTGAACTTCGAAGACTCCAAAGGCAATCAAGCTCCGCGTTCCAACGACGACAGAGCCGTCTAAAAACGGATTTCGCATGAAAAACTTCATTCCCAGCATGAGCGCCCTTTCAATCGGCGCTGCGAGCCTCGCGGTCACCGCTGCCCTTCAAGCCTCCGAAGGCGGAGCCAAGCCTTGGACGGTGCGGGCCGGCGTCTCTGGTTTCTACAACGACAACGTCTACACTCGTAGCGACCTGCCGAAGGTGGACAGCTTCGGTTTCGAGGTGACTCCGGGCTTCAGCCTGAATCTGCCGATCAACGACGGCCAGACCACGTTGGGGCTGCGTTACGACTACCTGCTGCGTTATTTTGAAAACCGGGAAAAGTCCCTGGACCACAACCACGTGGTGGACGCCAGCCTGACCCACAATTTCAATTCCCGCTACAAGATCAACGTTTTCGACAGCTTCGCTCAGGCTCAGGAGCCTCAGCAGCTGGGCGCTGGCGCCGGTGGTGCGGGTATTCTGTTCCGCGCTGAAGGCACCAACTTCCGTAACATCGCCGGCTTCGACTTCACCTCTGAGCTCGCTGAGAACTGGAGCGCGGTGACCGGTTTCCGGAACAACCTCTTCCGTTTCGACGACCTAGCCTTCGCTCAGTCGCTGGACCGCGTGGAGTACCTCCCGTCGGTCAACGTCCGCTATCAGGTGGCTCCGAAGTCCAGTGTTGGTCTGTTCTACCAGTACGGTATCACCGATTACGATGGGCCTGGCAGCAACGTTGGTTTCGTTCGTGACGTCAATTCCCACTTTGTTGCGGCGACCATCGATCACGACTTCGCGGCCAACCTGACGGGTTCGCTCCGTGGTGGTATCCAGTACAACGACTTCGCTGATGTGGCTGGTATCAAGAGCCGCGACGGCGTTTCCCCCTATGTCGACGGACAGGTGTCCTACGGTTTTCTGCCTGGTTCTTCGCTCACCGTGGGTGTGCGTCATCAGCTGACGGCGACCGATGTGGGTATCTTGGGCGCTGTGGGTGGCGGTCTGTTCTCCGATCCGATCCGCGGCAGCAGCGCAACCTCTGCTCGTCTCGGCGTGTCGCACAGCTTCACCCCGAAGCTGGTGGGTTCCATCAACGGTTTGTATCAGATGGGTAACTTCATCGGTGGCGGACCTGGCGTCGACGGCAAGAGCGACAGCTACGCTTCTGGCGACGTGACGCTCTCCTACCGCATCACCCAGAACATCTCGACTCGTGTGTCCTACGCTCACGACCGCGTTGATTCCGACTTGGTGAACGACTTGCGTGAGTTCGCACGTAACCGGGTGTTCCTGGGCGTCAATTTCACCTACTAAGAATTTCCAACTCTGGCGAAGGAGGCTGGAACATCCATTCTAGCCTCCTATTTTTTTGCACATGGAAGTATCGAAGGCACCCCAGTCGCAGGACTCGAAGCTCCACTTCCTCGATTACTGGCGCATCATCCGTATTCGTAAGGCCGTCATTCTGGCGGTCTTCCTGCTGGTGGTCATCACCACGGCGATCATCACACAGTTCCAGCCCGAGTCCTACTCGTCGCTGGCGCGGATGAAGGTGGAGAAAGACACCCCGCTGACCCAGCTAATGATGGGCAGTGGTCCGATGACGCCCGCCTTTGACCAATACTTCCTCCAGACCGAGTTTCAGGTTATCCGTTCCCCGAAGATCCTCAACGAGGTCATCAAGGATCTGAAACTGGCCCGTGTCTATGCCGAACGCGATAAGCAGCCGGGCGAGCTTCCCATCCAGGATGCTTACGAAACGCTGTCGCGCGAGGTGGACATCACCCAGTACCGTAATACGGCCATCATCGAAATCACGGCCTTCAACGAAGACCGTGAACTGGCGGCCCGAATCGCGAACAAGATCGCGGAGATCTATGGCAATTACCGCAACAAGAACCGTTCCGGTCGCAGCGACGCTGCGTGGACCGCTCTGACCAATAAGCTGACCGTCTATGATCGGGAGGTGTCCGAAGCACGTGACAAGATGGACAAGTTGCGTCTGGATCTGAAGGTGCCCGAGGAGATCGCAGACTCTGGCCAAGTTCAAGGTATCTCGGCTCAGGAGCTTTCGCGCATGTCCGGGGTGATTCAAGATTATCAGATCCGGATCACACGCAACAATCGCCTGCTTGAACAGTTGTCTCAGCTCAAGGGCGACCGCCTGCTCAATGCGTTGGTGGTGGCCAATCCGACTTCTGAACTCAACACCTTGATCGGTGCCCGCAATTATGCGTTGCGTCAGGCATCCGTCCTGAGCCCGGACTTTGGCCCTGACCATCCGGAGGTGCTGAAGTGGTCCCTGCAAATCGCCAAGTTGGATGAACAGTTGGATGCAACGGTGCAGGGTATTCTCAGCGGTATGCGTTCGACGTTGGAAGCCGAGAAGGCGGCCATGGAAAACCAGAAGACGTTCCTTCAAGAGACCATTGAGAAGAACTCCAAGGATACCCAGCGGTTCCGGCCCTATATTGTGGCTCGCAATGAATTCGAGAGCGCCCGCCGCATCCGGGACGGTATCAAGATCCGTGTCGCTCAAGAAGACATCGACCGCGATTTGAGCAGCACTTCGTCGGTCGAAACCATCAATGAAGCCCTTCCTGGAACGAATCCGGTGCGGCCCAAGAAGGCCGTTAACATCAGCATCGGTGTTGTCTTCGGTTTGATTCTGGGCATCGGTCTGGCCTTCTTCATCGAGTACCTCGACACCTCGGTCAAGACCATCGACGACGTCGAGCAAGCCTTGCAGGCGCCCGTGCTGGGGGTCATTCCTCAGAACGTCGGTACGCTCATGTCCGAGGGCACCGACAGTCCTCATGCCGAAGCGTATCGGGTGCTCCGCACCAATATCCTCTTCTCACGCAAAGACACCAACTGGCGTACTATGACAGTGGTGTCCGGTGGCGCCGGCGAAGGCAAATCCACGACGATCTTCAACTTGGCGACGGTGTTCGCCCAGAATGGTAATCGAGTGCTGATCGTAGACTCGGATCTCCGTCGTCCCAGCCTGCACAAGATCCTCAATGTGGCCAACAACTTGGGGTTGACCAATTATCTTCTGAAGCAGAATCGCCTCGAAGAGGTCATCCAAACCACGCAGATTCCGTCTCTCGACTTCCTGCCTTCCGGTCGTCTGCCGAGCAGTTCCATCGGTATCCTCAATTCGGCGGCCATGAAGGAATTCATCGCCGAAGCCAAGAGCCGCTACGACTTCGTGTTCTTCGATTCACCGCCCATCATGGGTGTCAGTGACGCCTCGATCTTGGCCAGCGAAGTGGACATGGCCGTGCTCGTGGTCCAATACCGCAAGTACCCGCAGCAAATGACTCTCCGCGCCAAGCAAATGGTCGAGAAGGTGGGTGGTCACCTCCTGGGTGTCGTGTTGAACAACATCAACATCAGTCAGGATAGCTACTACTACTACTACAGCGGATACTACTACGATTACTACTCCAAGAGCGATGACAGTACGCCGGAGGGTGAGCGCAAGTTGTCCAAGAAGAAGCGCTCCGAGGCCAAACCGGCCGAGATCGCCGTTGCGGGATCCGAAGCCAAGAATCCTGAGATCAAAAATCCTGAAGCCAAGCCGGGCAAGGAGACCCAGTATTGAGTCGCTGTCGGGATGCCAATAGAATCTGCCAATTTATCAACATGATGCGTCGATTCGGTCAAAACGGGATGTGTGCTTTGGTGCTGCTGCTGGCCGTCCTATGGGGCGGTTGCCAGACAAGTTCTGATTCGGCGACCCCTCAGGCAGCCACGAGTTCCGTGAACGATCCCGCAGCTCAGGCCGCGGCAGCTTCGAGCACGAACAGTGTTTTCAGCATTGATCGCATTGCGGTCGGAGATGTCATTCGCGTGATGTATGAGGCTTCAGTGCCCATCACCCCAACGGAGATCCAGGTTCCGGAGACCGGATTGGTCACCATCCACATGGGTGAGCAAGTTCAAGTTGCCGGCAAGATGGCTGCGGATGTCTCGAAAGAGATCCGCGACCTCTTCACCGTCAAGAAACAGATGTATAAGCGTCTCTCGGTGAATGTGCAGGTTTTGGGCCGCACCATTTCCGTAGGTGGAGAGGTTCGGACGACCGGATCATTTGGCTTCGAAGGCGGTATGACCGTCCTCAAGGCCATCAACCGGGCCGGTGGGTTCACCGAATATGCCGACCGTCGCAAGGTGCGCATCACCCGCATCAACGGCCAACAAATCATGGTGGATTGCAAATTGGCCCTGAAGAAGCCGGATTTGGACGTTCCATTGTATCCCGGCGACCGCATCGAAGTGGTTCGCAAAATCCTCTGATGTTCGAGTTCCGCGTCTCCGGATCGTCAGGCCATGCCTGGAGCGGGGATGTTCTCACGATCGGCCGGGATCCGTCGAATGGTTGGGTGCTTTCGACTTCGGGAGTATGGGCACGGCACGCAGAGGTTCTGCGGGGTGCCGATGGGCGTTTGACGATTCGTAGTCTTGGCGACGCCGTGGTGGCCCTCAATGGGGTTCCAGTCCGTGAATCACCCCTGCGTTGGGGTGATTCCGTTTCATTCGGAACGACCGTTGCCCGGTTCCATTTGGCCGCACCTGACCAGCGTGGTTTATTCGGCTGGCAACGTGTCCTGTGGATTACCTTGGGCCTTTGCATCATAGCCCAAGCCTTCCTTTTGGTATGGCTGCAGCGCTGATGGAGAGCCTACAGCGGAGAGCAAATTCGAGCGCAAAAAGCCGGACACGGAATGGGATTGCTTGCCCCACTTTCAGATCGGCTCGTGGACCGCAAGCCGTTTAACCCGAAGCCAAGGCCAGATCCTTCAGGTCGGCCCGGATGGACTCGTAGCTGATGGCGAATTGTGCGGCTGTGTGATCAGGGGTCTTGCCATGGCGCTCGCAGTATTGGGCGTAGGCTCCGGTCCACCAGTTGGCGTGCTGGGTGAATCCGTCGGTGCGCCACCGTTCCCAGTTCATGAGAACCTTGCTCCAGCAGGCGTCCCCGTAGGCAACCGCCTCATGAGGCGAGGGCATGTCTGAGACATACCAATCCCGGCCGACCCGGGCATGCAGCACCTCATCGGCCCAGTCGAAATCCTGAAAGGTCGCAGCGAGTGGGCTTCGCGCCATAATGGCCGTTTCCCATTCGTGCCGCTTGCCGGTCTTGGGCATCAAACCCTGTTCAATGAAGTAGAGCACGGCATGCCGTTCCTTGGGAGTGAGTTGGGTGTTCAACCCGAGGGACCAGGTGAAGTTCACCGCCACCTGCTTGGGCCAGTCGATGCCGGCACTGGCGAACCCGACTTCACCCATCATCGCATGGCGGGCTTCGTCCCAAAGTTGTCGGCTCATGTCCCGGTAGTAGCCCCACGGTTTGTCGGGCGTCTCGGTGATGATGCTGGCCATCATCTCCGGCACATCGATTTCCCGTAGCCGCTTGTAGTACATCATCAGCACCTTGGCCTCGGCCGGTTGCTTCGGATCGTAGAGAAACACCTCCGCGTTGACGCCCATGTTGTAGGGGTCGGGAAAGCGTTCATCACGCTGGGGTTTCGGATCGTACTTCCAGGGCTTTGCGGAATGCAGCTTCTCTGGCAGCGGCAAACCGGTGCCTTCGGTTGAGGTGCCATCCAGTCCACCGGCTGCTGCCAAAGCCTGATTCAATACGGCGAGAGCGGTTTGAGCCGCGGCCCGCTCTTCGCCGGACACCAGACTCGAGACGGCTTTGCGTCCGTATTGCTGCAAGTCTTCCAGATCCATTCGGGCGATGCGCAGCAGGCGGATGGTCGGCTGGTCGGCCAAGGGATGGGTGTCTGCGGCATGCTTGGCCATGCAACGCAGCAAGGCGGGCACCACGATCTCGTAAAGCCCCATGAGCAGCAGGTCGCGGGGTGCCGCCATGAGTTCATTGAACGCCAACGCCAGGCCTTCATGCGGGACCTTGTCCAAACCCAGCGGCGGTTCGCGCATTTCACCCACTCGAGCCCGAATTGCACTGACCTGCTCGGCACAAATCCAAGCCTGATGGCTCCAGGCCATCTTCAGTTCATAAATCGGCTCGGAGGTGATCCGGGCGGTCAGGATTCCGTGGATGCGGCGCAGCGCGTAGTGGTGCCGCTTGAGTCGACGCACGCTCTCCTCGACAGACAGACCGGGCCGATTGGCCTCGGCCATGGTGCAAAGACCGGCCAGAGCAGGAAGGTTTCGATGGGTCCGGTATTCGGCCGTGAACGGGCTTGGTGAGGAAGGATCAATGGGCGCATTCATGGGTTTCCTGATAGGTAATTCGCTGAAGGTGGTCCGGCAATGCTGGTCTGGAATGGGCTTCAAGCCGGATCAGAGGGTTTCCAATCGATGAGGCGCAGTTGAAGGAAGCGGCGTCCGCCGTATTCACCGGCCTCGGGAATGACGGCCAGATCAAATCGGCCTTCGGGAATGGGACGGTCTCCCGCTCCCCACCAGACGGTCTCAACCGGAGCCACGCCATCGGTGACCCAGAATTTCCAGTGGAGCTCCTTGAGCCTCTGCGGCGGGCGGGCATGAGTGAGTCCGCGGACGGCCAGTTGGACCACTGGATTGCCGATGCCGAACGGTTCCAGGCGCCGCAAATCGCCGACCACCGGAAGACTCAATGCCCGGAGTGGAATGGATGCATCGATGCGGACTTCGGGCTGAAGGTGCTCGGGCCGCAGGCGTTCCCTTGCCAGATCGTTGATGCGCTGGCGGAAGGTTTCCAGTCGCGCCGGATCGATGGACAGGCCAGCAGCCATGGCGTGCCCTCCATGCTTTTCCAGCAAGTCGGTGCAGTCCCGCAAGGCCGCTGCCAAATCGAATCCAGAAACGCTTCGGCCCGACCCGCGCCAGACGGTTCCGTCGCCACCGAGGATCAGGGTCGGTCGGTGGAATTCGCGCAGCACCCGCGAGGCGACGATGCCGACAACGCCGATGTGCCAGGAAGCGTCGCCTTCGACGATCACCAGATCACGCTGCGGGTCGAACCGGTTTCGCACCCGTTCCAAGGCTTCTTGGGCGATGCGTTTCTCGACGTCTTGCCGCTCGCGGTTTTGCTGGTCGAGCACTTCGGCCAGGCTTTGGGCCTCGGTCTCGCGGTCGCAAAGTAGCAATCGCAGGGCGTCTTCAGCGGTTTCCAAGCGTCCGGCGGCGTTGAGGCGAGGCCCGAGTTGGAATCCCACTTCATAGACTCCCATGGGGCTGCGGGTTCGGGCCACCCGCTTCAGCGCCTGCAAGCCAAGCCGGGCGGTGGCATCGAGCCGTTCGAGACCCGCATGCACCAGAACCCGGTTCTCGCCCACCAATGGGACCAAGTCGGCGATGGTGCCCAGCGCCACCAGGTCGAGCAGCGGTTTGAGGTTGTAGGTGTCGAAGCCGCTGAGGCCGGCCTCGCGTCCGTGTTTGACCAAGGCATGGGCCAGCTTGAAGGCCAGACCTGCCGAGCAGAACGGGGCGATGCCTGCCTCGGGTGAACGCAATGGGTTCACCAGGGCCAAGGCGGGCGGCAATGGATCGCTGAGTTGGTGGTGATCGAGGACCAGCACATCCACCCCGCGACTGTTGAGCCATTGGATCGGTTCCACGGCGGTGGAACCACAGTCCACTGCGAGCAGCAGGGCGGTCGGGTGACGGGCCAAGCAGTTTTCCACGCCCGCTTGGCTCAAGCCATAGCCCTCGTCGCGCCGGTGGGGCAGGTATTGGGAGCAGCGCCATCCCAGTGTCGTAAAGACTTCCGTGAGGATTGCGGTCGAGGTGACGCCATCGACGTCGTAATCCCCGAAGATCACCACCGGTTCATTCCGCTCGCGGGCGAGGAATAGTCGGTCGATGGCCAGCCGGATGTCCGGGAGGACCATGGGATCGGAGAGGGATCTTAGCCGCGGATCGAGGAACGTGTCGGTGGATTCAGTGGTGACGATGCCCCGATTGACCAGACAGGTGGTCACCAGTTCAGACAGCCCCCGCTCGCGGCGAAGCACTTCCATGCTGGCGGTGGACGGGGTCGCCATGACCCAACGGGAGTTCAAGACTCCGAGCCCTTCCCGTCGTTTGGACTTTTGGGTTTGGAAAGCACCGAGGCCAAGATGGACAGGGCGATCAGAGAAATGACCACTGCGAGGGAAACGTACTTGAGTCGGTCACCCAGGAGTTTCAGGAGCGGTTCTTCGGCCAACATCTTGGCTCCGATGAAGACCAGCACCAGGGCCAGCCCGGTCTTGAGATGTCGGAAGTAATCCATGGCGCTGGCGAGGACGAAGTACAGGGATCGCAACCCCAGGATGGCGAAGATGTTGGAGGTGAAGACGAGGAAGGGTTCCCGCGTGATGCCGAAGATGGCCGGGATGGAATCGAGCGCGAAGACCACATCGGTCGTCTCCACGACGAAGAGCACTACGGTCAGCGGGGTGATCATCCAGCGGCCTTCGGACCGGGTGGTGAAGCGTTCTTCATCGAAGTGGGGGCTGACCGGAAGGCAGCGACGGACCAAACGGACCACCGGGTTCTGGGACAGGTCGGGCTGAGCCTCTTCATCACGGATAAGCAGCATCTTGGTGCCGGTGATGAGCAGGAAGCCGCCAAAAACATACAGTGTCCAATGCACCCGTTGGATGAGTTCGCTTCCCAGCCAAATCATGCCGCCTCGGAGCACCAGGGCCCCGAGGATGCCCCAGAAGAGCACCCGGTGCTGCCACCGCTGTGGGACGCCGAAGTAAGAGAAAATGACGGCGATGACGAAGACGTTGTCCATGGAGAGGCACAACTCCACGAGGTAGCCGGTCAGGAAGAGGGCCGAGGTCGATGCATCCCATCCTTGAATGGTCCGGGGTGCCACAACGGTGCCAAAGAGGAAGGCGCATCCGGCCCAGATGAGTGTCCAGACGAGGGCTTCGCGTGCTCGGACTTCATGGCTTTTGCGATGGAACAGGCCGAGGTCGAGCGCCAATGCGCCGAGGACGAAGGCGAAGAAGCCTGCCCAATGCCCGATGGAGATGTTCAAGATGGGAGCCATGTGGAAGTCGCGACCCGAAGCCTGTGACTCAGACTCAGAAACGGCGTCGATGCAAGTTTCGGACATAGTGCTTCTGGGGGGCAGCGGGATCGGTCCTTCGCTCGCAGGAAGGCTCGAGGATGCTGAGGCGCACAACCGGTCCGTTCTGAAGGAACGCCGCATAACCCCGGGTGCTCTCACCTGTTTTGCGGTGGCGGAGTGCTGGGGCTGGCGCTTGGGGCTTGT
>Ga0209770_10001056_pt1 | contig 14477 bp, 9 predicted proteins | sample LauGreSu1BDMLBDD_2_FD_187572 | JGI IMG/M metagenome (GOLD analysis project Ga0209770, IMG submission 187572) | Freshwater lake microbial communities from Lake Michigan, USA - Su13.BD.MLB.DD (SPAdes) (version 2) | ecosystem: Environmental > Aquatic > Freshwater > Lake | place: Lake Michigan, USA...
GGCGGGGTGTTGCCAACCGGCGCGGGTATGGCTGCGTTGGTGGCCGGACGGAACGTCTGCGTGGGTTGGAGGATTTCGGCAGGAAGATCGCTCTCGAGCAGGGCAGGCCCCTTTGATACGACAACGGCCCTCCTCAAGACATTCTCCAACTCGCGAACATTGCCGGGCCAGTGGTACGACTCCAACACCGCGAGGGTTTTCTCGCCGATGGTCTTGGAACCCGCACCCGTACCGCTAATCTTGCGCAGGAAGAAATCCACCAGCAGACGGATGTCGCCCTGACGCTCCCGCAGGGGCGGCATGTGGACGCGGACCACGTTGAGTCGGTAGAAGAGGTCTTCCCGAAACTCCTTGCGGGCCACGGCCTCCTCGAGCGGCTTATTGGTGGCCGCGATGATGCGCACATCGACTTGCAGGGTCGTGTTGCCGCCAACCCGTTCGAAGGTGCCGTTTTGGAGGACTCGTAGGATTTTAGTCTGCGTCGCCGGCGGCATATCGCCTATCTCGTCGAGGAACAGCGTTCCGCGGTGGCATTGCTCGAAGCGCCCCGGCCGTTGCGCGGTGGCCCCTGTGAAGGCGCCCTTCTCATGACCGAAGAGTTCGCTTTCCAGGAGGTTCTCCGGAATGGCCGCGCAATTGATGGCCATGAAGGGTTCCTTGGCTCGCCGGCTATTCTGGAAAATAGAACGAGCTACCAATTCTTTGCCTGTTCCGCTTTCACCCGTAATCAGCGCTGTGGCGTCGGAAGCAGCCAATTGTCCAATCAGTTTGAAGACTTCCTGCATCGGTGCGCTGCGCCCGATGACGCCCAACTCATAGTCTTGCTGCTCCAACTGCGGCCGAAGGGCGACGGTTTGGCGCGTATCGCGAGCTGCCTTCAACGCGTTGGCCACCAACTGCTTGAGGCGAGGAACATCGAAGGGCTTGAGCAGGTAATCGTAGGCCCCGAGCTTCATGGCCTCGATCGCGGTCTGCGTCGTGCCGTAGGCGGTCATGAGGATGACGGGCAGCTGCGGATCCAACTGACGGATACGCCGCAGGGTTTCCAATCCGTTGAGGCCAGCCATGCGGATGTCACTGAGCACCAGATCCGGCTTCACCTTGGGGATGAGCCGCAGTCCTTCCTCACCGCTGGAAGCGGTATGAAGCTCAATGTCTGAGGCGTCAAAGATCCGGCGGAAGGAGTATTGGACGTCCACCTCGTCATCAATGAGCAGCAACTTTTCCATCGGATCAGCTGATCCTACGTGGTTCTTCCTCGAGTGGCAACCGGCCGGACATCCGGATTGTCGGCTTGCCGCTGTGGGCTTGTCTGCGTTGATGTTTTGATCCGTTCACACGGGGTGCCATTGGGCCTTCGAGTCGGATCCTACCAGAACTCCCATCGCACGGATCTGTAAACACCCGCCGGTTATATCGCGTTGAAAGGCGGGATTCGTACCTTCTTACCGAGGTAAACCGAGCCCTTGCGCTGGGACCCTTGGCTCATGCAAGCCGATGCTGGAGGCGGTGGCCGAGGCGTGGTGGAACCCAGTGCTTGGTTGGTCGCCTATTGGATGGGGTGCTACCACGGTTTCATTGCTGCTCCCACAGTTTCGGAGCCTGAGTTGTTCCCAGTGGAACACACCCATTTTCGAGAACAGTGGTAGCGGAACCGCACGCGAGTCCGGCGGGACCCGGCGGGTTTTGAAACAGGAAGTGGGCTGAACCGCTACGGTCGCTGGATTTGGATGGCCAGTATCTCCGAGGTGGATGGATTCAAGCGGTGGAGTTCACCTCCAGAAAATCCCTCAACCCATGCCAGGCTTCCGCCGGCCAGTTCGAGAACCCAACGCTGGGCGCGTTCGGCCACGGGGATTCGTTGATTGATGAAGAGGTTCTGGAGGCGAGCCGGCTTGGACTGGCCCAGACGTTGGAATCGGTCGCCGGGCTGGCGATGACGGAGTATCGCTGTTTCCGGCACGGTTGCGGCATCGAGTTGTTCCCAACCATGGCCGAACGGCAGGGTGCGCTTGAGGCGTTTCCATAGAAAAAGGCTCCCATCGGGCAAGACCCTCTGGCCTCTCAATCCGCGAAAAGCCACCGACACCGTTTCTGAAGGTTCCGTCTGATGACATCGGGAGGCATCCATTCCGGAGGCCATCGCGTCGTTGGGAGCCGGATGGGCCGCTTTCGAAGTTCGACTTGCATCGCGGGTCAATCGTAACCGCTCGACCGTCTCAAACTCGGCATTGCGTCCTTGTTCGAGGAGCTCCATTCGCAGGATGGCTCGCTGCAGCGCGACGTGAAGGGATACCCAAGTAGCGGGATGGGCGGAATCCCGCCAACGTTGTGCCTGCTCTCGGAGGTAATCGGCCTCCTGCGCGGCGATGTCGGCAATACGCGCCAAGACACGGGGCAGGGCGGGGCTGTGGTGGGCCATCCAATCCGGAATCAATTGATGGCGGACTCGATTCCGGGGAATGGTCAAATCTCGGTTCGAAGCGTCCTCGCGATGCTGAATGCCCTGCTTGCGGGCAAAGGTTTCCAGCGTAGCCCGATCGAAGCCGAGGAAAGGCCGGAGCAGGGTAACCCGCCGGTCTGCCGGAGATGGAGATTGTTCCTTCATCCCGGCCAAACCTTCGGACCCGGCTCCGCGAAGCAATCGCAGGAGGATGAGCTCCGCCTGATCTTGTGCATGATGGGCCAAGACCACTTCCACGGAACCTGACCCACAGACGGAGAGCGCTGTGCGGGCAAGGAAGGCGTGGCGCAAACGACGTGCTGTCATTTCCACCGACTCGCGCGAAGCCTGGGCAGTTGCCCTCACCGGGACTCGTTCCACGACACACGGCAACCCCAAGGCCAATGACTCGGCCCGCACCCATTCCTCATCCCCATCCGCATCGGCTCCGCGGAGACCATGGTGACAATGGGCCACGGTCAATTCCCAGGGGAACTTGCGCCGCAATCGAGCCAAGCTGTGCAACAATACCATGGAATCAAGCCCCCCGGACACCGCCACCACGAGGTGCCGAGGTCCGGCACCAAAGCGGTTCGTCCAGTGCTGCCGGAGTTGCTGCAGGAATCCATCCATCCGCCACACGATAATGGATGCCGCCGCTCGCCGCCGAGACTCAAAGCAATACGAGGTAGATCTGACTGGTCTTTTTCTGATCATTCACCCCCACCCAGCAGGGTGCGTAGCCGTCTCGACTCCACTGGCTCGACCCGCCTCGGTTTTCGATCGCACCGGCGCGTCGTGGAATCCCTGTTCATGGCTGCTTCCAGGGTCGCTGTTTCCGCGGCATTGGGGCGCTCAGGAATTCGAACCCAACCCAACCCGGCTGTGTTGGCCAAAAGTGCTGATTTGTTGAATTTGGTCAGCTTTGCGAGGCAGCGAACTGCCGTGTTGCCTGCAGGATCGTGCGGCTGGCGCATTGCCCCGGTCCCCGTTCCCACGGTAACCTGACTCCAGACATGAAGCTTACCCGCACTGGCGCATTGATCGCCTGGACGCTGACGGCCTTGGCCAAGGAAGGGGTTCCGGCGGCGGCCATCACGGATCCATCCGCGATTCGTATCGAGTCGCGGGATGGTTTGGGTGAGGTGGAATTGAGTCCGGATGCCCGCACGGCCTCGGCCAAGAACGGTGTGGTGGTGTATTGGAAGGGCAGCACGGTGAGCGCACAGACGGTCACCTTAAGTCAGGATACCGGTGAGGCTCTGGCCGAAGGCGATGTGGTTGTCGAGTATGCCGGAGAAACCGGACAGCGTATCCGATGGAGGGGGCAGAAAGTGCGTTTCGATTTCGACCAGAAGCGGGTGGAAGCCGGGAATTTCCGCTTCGGTGCCGGGCCGTTGTTCCTTCGGGGCGACCGGCTTTCGATGACTCAGGGCGGCACCAATCAGGTGGTTGTTGGGGGCGAAGTGACCACCGACGATTCCGCCACTCCAGGCTACAAGATCCGGGCCAAGACGCTGAGCATCAACAGCGACAAGACCATCTCGGCTGAAGACGCGCTGCTGTACGTCGGCAAGGTGCCGGTGATGTATTTCCCGTGGTATGTCCGCAAGGCCGACCGGCATCCGAACTTCTTCAGTATCACCCCAGGCTACCGCAGTTTGTACGGGCCTTATGTGCTCGGCAGCTATCATTGGTTGGCCAGCACCAATCTGACAGCGATGGTGGATTTGGATTATCGTCAGCGCCGGGGCGTCGGTGGAGGGCCGCGTCTCAATTACGATTTGGGTGATCTGGGCAAGGGCAGGGGAGGTTTCTATTTCATCCAAGATCAGGCTCCTGAGTTGAGTTCTTTCAACGGGCCCATTGATCCCGATCGGTACCGCTTCGATTTGAGGCACTCCATCACCAACGATTCGGGATTCGAGTTCAAGGGTGTCTTGCGCGGCCAAAGCGACCCGATGGTCTTGCGCGATTATTTCGAGGGCGAATTCCGGACGGATCCGCAACCCAAGACCTTCGTCGAATTCTCGCAGCTCAATTCCAATTGGAGTCTCGACTTTCTGGCGCACGCCCAGGTGAACGAATTTTTCCGCACCGTGGAACGGTTGCCCGATGTGCGTCTGCGGGGATTGCGCCAACAAATCGGTGTGACGCCGGTGTATTACGAGAGCGACAGCTCGCTGGCCTACCTTCGGTACCGTGATGCTCTCGCTGGAGGCACCAACTATGCAGCTTTCCGAGGCGACACCTACCACCAACTCGTGGCCCCACATACGGTCGGTGGGTGGTTGAATGTCTCGCCTCGCCTGGGTGCGCGCGCGACTTACTACGGTGATCCGGAAGGGCTCAATACGATCAACAGCGATCAGGAGCGCTGGGTTGCCAACACGGGCGTGGATGTGGGATTCAAGGCGTCGCGGGTTTGGCCTACGTATTCGAGCACAGTGCTCGACATGAACGGCGCACGGCATATTGCTGAGCCACAATTCAGCTACGTCTTTGTGCCCGAGCCCAATAGGACGCCCACCGAGTTGCCGCAGTTTGACCGGGAACTCATCACTCCGAAGCTGCTGCCAATTCATTTTCCGGATTACACACAGATCGATTCGGTGGACAGCCAGAACACGGTGCGCCTGGGGCTGCGCAACAAGGTTCAGACGAAACGGGAAGAGCAGGTGGAGAATGTCCTGAATTGGTCGCTATTGACCGATTGGCGTATCCAGCAACGCACCGACCAAACCCGATTTTCGGACATGTACTCCGAGGTGGATTTCACGCCGCGATCCTGGCTCACGCTGACCTCAGAAACCCGGCTCAACACGGTGTCGCACGAATTCCGGGAATCCAACCATCGGGCTACGTGGTCGCCGACTGAGTGGTTTGACTGGAGCATCGGCCACCGGTATTTACGTGATGACTGGGCCCTCTACGGCGCTGGCAACAACCTCATCTTCAGTCGGTTCCACGCCAAATTGAACGAGAACTGGGCCGTCCGTGGCGTTCATCAGTTCGAGGCTCGCGACGGCACGCTTGAGGAGCAGCAATACCAAATTTACCGGGATCTCCGGAGCTGGACGGTGGGACTCGGGTTTCGGTTGCGTGAGAACCGCGTCGGACCTCAGGACTTCACGGTTGCACTGACCATTTCATTGAAGGCGTTCCCCAGGTTCCACTTGGGGGATGACCGGGCCAATCCGTCGATGTTGCTCGGGATGTGATCATCTGGGTGAGTGGGTTGATTCTCGGAAGCCGGGGCGCCGCCCAGTTGGCGGGCTTCAGGTCTTAAAGATCATCCCGGAGATCCGGAACCGGCGTGGCCAATCCACGCAACGGTCACGATCGGCTTTGGGTGGGGAAGATTCAATCGAACGGCATATCGCTCAGTGTTTCGTGGAATCTAAAGTGAATATAACACACATTGTGCAATATTTGGACACCTCAAAAACCTCCGAGATTCTGAGTGATTTCAAAGATACGGTCAGACTGGATCCGAGTATTCCAAGAACCGGACTTTCGGCCGATTCACGGAATCTTCTGCAACTCGGCTTGGGTCCAGGAATCTTCCCGCTTGGATTCGAGCGCCCGGACGACTTTGACGGCCTCGGCGGATACTGGCGCAGCGGTGTGGCCCCATTCGCGACGGATGTAGGTCAAGGAGTCGGCGATCTGGGCATCGTCCAAAGCCTCGGCCAGCGCCGGCATGTTCAATTCGTAGCGAACGCCCTTGACGGTGATCGCATCCCGCAACCCATGCAGGACCACCCGGATCAGGCGTTGATCCGATCCCAGGACCCACTCGGAGTCCACGAGCGGCGGAGCCAAGCCTTCCTGGCCGTTGCCATGGGGTTGATGGCAGGCACCACAAATGGTGGGATAGATCTCACGGCCGCGCTCGAAGCTCGCTTTGGCGGCCGGCGGCAAGGCCTGCACCTGAGATGCAGCCAGCGTGTCGGCACTGGCCGACTTGCCGGGCCAAAAGTACAGCGAGTCGATCTTCTGGATGCGTTCAACGATCTCGGTCCGAGTGGATCGACGCAGCGCCGACAGGCCCTCAGGTTCTGCCGGCAATCCGGTTTGTTTGATCTTGGGAGCAGGAGCCCCCTTGGATGCCACTGGAACCAGGCCAGCGAATCCGTCCAACAAGGCTGGCAGAGGCCACTCATTCTCCTTGAGTTTGGCCGCCAGGTTCAACGCTGCCGCAACTTCGGTGGGGCGCCCCGAAGCCGCGATGCATCGGGCCAGCTTGGACACCAAAGGCGCATGGTCCTGCTTGTCAGGCCCGCACTGCGCGTCGCTCAGCAATTGAGCCAAGAAAGCCAACTCACGTCCTTTGAGTCCGCTGATCGCCGCGTCCTGACGCAAGGGTGTGGCCGGACCGGTCATGAGCAGGAATCGCATCGCCGCGTCGGCCGCAGGCGTGCCGATGTTTCCCAGAGAACAGAGCAGGGCAATCTGAGCCTCTCCTCGAACGGACGGAGCACGTTGGATCATGCGCTCAACCGCCGTTTCCCGCACCGGACCCGGGGGCAGACTGTCGGTGATGCGGAAGGCCGCGGATCGAACTCCAGAATCCGGATCGTCGAGGACCGACAGAAGGGTTTCCAAGCTCACCTTCCCCTGCCCTTCAAGCGTCCAGAGTGCCTGAAGGCGAACGACCGCCGGCGTGGTGTCTCGCTGAATCACCAATTGCTGAAGCACCTCAGCCGAATCGGCCGTGGGGTGCTCCACCAATAGGCGCTGAGCCGTGTCCCGCCAGAAACCGTTGGCGCTGGAGAGGCGGGTTGCCAACTCTCGGGTCGAAGCCTTTTCCGTTAGCCGCGCCTTGCGATCCGGCAACTTGCCGGAATGGACGATGCGATAAATGCGACCCAAGTCGGTCGGTGCCTGCAAACCGCGCGACTCGATTTGCTTGCGCAGATAACTGGTCAGGTAAATGCGGTGCTGGATGAGTCCCCGGGCCATGTCGACCACGTAGAGCGCGCCATCGGGACCGTTTTGCAAATTCACCGGCCGGAAACGCTCATCGGTGGAAGTCAGGAATTCATCGGATTCGTAGGCGTTGGTCGCCGTGATTACCCCATCCTGTTCGGTCAGTTTGTTGCGGCGGATGAGGTTCGCGCTCGGTTCGCACAGGAAAACGTCACCGCGAAAATTCTCGGGAAACTGGTCGCCCCGGTACACCAGCGTGCCGCAGGCGGCCGTGAAGCTGGCGAGCTTTCCTTCGGGCGTGAGGGTGTTGGGCTGGTAGCCGCGGTTCACGCCCGGATTCACACGCGAGGGCCAAACTTGTTGGGACTTGGCCAACTGGGCGTTCACCCCGGAGGCCGACTTCAGGTTCGGATTTCGGGACAGGTAATGCGCCGGCAGCAGGTCGCCGCGAATTTGGTCGGAGTTGGAATTGTAGAACAGCCGGCCCACATCGTCGTGGCTAATGCCCCACTGGCCCCGGGTCACGGTTTCTTCGCGGATCCACGTGGGTGCAGAGCCTGATGTCTGCGGACCCGCAGAGTTGCGAAAGCGGACTGTGTGGTTGGCCGAATAAATCCAGTTGTCGAGATTGCGCAGCAGGCCGTTGCTGGCGTGCTCGGGATTGGATTTGAGCCCCAGCGCCGGGTCGTTCTGCGTGGCATAGTCGCTGGTCACCAGAATCTTTTCGTCGGCTTTGCCGTCCCCGTTGGTGTCCTTCATCCACCACAATTTGGGGGGCTCGGCAATCAATGCCCCACCGTGGGTCAGGTGGATGGCGCGTGGCATCACGAGTTGGTCGGCGAAGACCGTGCGGGTGTCCATGCGGCCGTCGCCATCGGTGTCCGTGAGGATGACGATGGACCCGGTGGGGTTGGCTTCACCGCGCGCCTCCTGATCGGGCATGTAGCCGATCATTTCCACCACCCACAAGCGCCCCTGGGGATCGAACTCCACGGCAACCGGCGAGTGCACCAGCGGTTCAGCCGCCACCACCTCCACCGAGAATCCCGGCGGCAGGCGGAAGGTGCGGATTTGGTCGGCCGGTGAAAGCACCGGAGCCGCTGGAATCCGGTCCGCGGCAACCACTTCGCGTTGGGTCTCTCCGGGCTTGTCCCCGTTCTGGGCGACCGCGGTGAGGATTCCCAGGCAAAGCCCGGACAAAACATGGCGCATCATGGTAGGCAGTGAGGCTGAAGCTACCCTCAGATTGGCTGATGCCAAGTGGCAACCGCTGCGACCACTCCGCATGATTTGCTCGGTGAGCTTGCATTCCGGTCGGCGACGGTGGCTATCTCGGTCCATGGACACTTGGTGCGATGTGGCAGACGCCGGGAGCTTGACCTCGGGAAACTGCCGAACCGTTGAAGCGCGGGGCCTTCGGATCGCCCTCGTTTGTTTGGAGGACGGCTTCCATGCGGTGGAAGACGCCTGCCCGCACCGTGGTGGTTCCATGGGTTCCGGCTACTTGGACAGATGCACCTTGCACTGTCCGTTGCACGGATGGGCTTACGATGCCCGAAGCGGTGTGGGGATCACCCGGCCTGACAAACCTCTGCGATCGTTCCCGACCCGAATTCAAGAGGGCCGAGTCTGGGTTCAATTGATCGCCAAAACTCCCAACGCACCCGTGCATGAGGCCGACTGAGTCGACCCCACCGCCGCCGTTGAAGGTGCTGTCGTTGGGCACCCAGTTTGCGGGGCTCGGAGGTGTCGAGTCGGTGTTGCGTTCACACCATGAAACCGACGCGGACCAAGGCGTTGATTCGCGTTTCCTGGTCTTCTGGGAGGATCCTGTGCCCGGCTGGCCGCGCGCTCGGTTTCTCGGTTTCCGTGACACCCTGTCCATTCGGCGAGCGCGCCACCGGGTGGCCGCGGCATTCCCTGATTGGGAGCCCGACGTGGTGGTCTACCACACGACCTGGGGTTGGCCGTATTTCGACGACTTGTTCCCGCCGGCCCGTCGCATTCTGTACTTGCACAGCGACACGCCAGGGCTCGACGAGCAGTTGCAGACCCGCGCCCACTGGGCCGACGGTTTCGCCTGCGTCAACGACCGCATCGCCGAGCGGGTGATGCACGCCCGGCCCGATTTGTCGCCCGATCGACTGCTCCGGGTGCTTTATCCCATCGACCCACCCGCTGCATTACGAGGGCCGGCCCGGCCATGGGGTTCTCCGCTCCGTCTGGGTTTCTGCGGCCGACTCGCCCACGAACAGAAGCGCATCGACCGCATCCCGGAGCTGGTCTCGCGATTGGATGCAGCCGGGATCGACTACCGGCTCGAATTCTTGGGCGATGGACCGGAACGGTCGTGGCTGGAGAGCCAGATGCCGGATCGGAAACGCTTCGTCTTCCATGGGCGCAAATCGGGAATCGAGTATTGGAATATTCTGTCGAGCTGGGACGCCCTGCTCTTCGTGAGCGACTACGAGGGCACCCCCATCGCGCTGCTGGAGGCCATGGCCGCGGGTGTGATTCCCATCCATCCCGCCATTGGTAGCGGCGGTGACCGGTATGCTGTCGATGTCGACCCTCTCTTGGCTTACCCGGCCGGCGACCTCACAGCGCTGGCTGCAGTGATCACCGAACTGGTCCAATGGCCAGCCACGCGCGTTGAAACCATCCGCAGCCGTGCTTCCGACCGGGTCCACGGCCATGCCTCGGCGGTGTACCGAGCCACCTTCGCCCGATTCCTGCGCCATATCGCCAGTCAGCCCCCCCTGCCCCGACGCCCCTTGCCGACACGCCCTCCGGGTATGGATTGGTTGTCTTTCGGGGCCACCCGTCGCCTCATGGAGTGGCGTCGCCGTTGGAAAGGCCGATAGGGCGGTGGGAGCGCACTGAGCCCAGAACTTTGGCCCTTCAGGCGAGCGGTTTGCGGTAATGCGCATGCAAACTGGTTCCCCAGCGGAGGTAGTGACGGCACAGACCCGCTCGGTAGAGGAAAGTCATCAACTCGGTCCAGAAGCGACCCGGCTTGGACGGTCTTCGGCCCAAGACGTGTTCCAAGTCACCCTGAGTTTGAAGACTGATTCGAACTTGCACGCCCCTCAAAGGATCGGAACCGAACCAAACGGGCTGCAGTTGATGCTGCTGGCCGAGGTGTTCCAAGTCGGACCGACGCCAGTGGGTGATGTGATGGGGCGGCCACTGGCACGGCTCGAGCGTCCACCAACGATACAGCCCCTGACCGTGCGGAACCGAAATCACCAAATGCCCGCCGGGTGCGACCAAGCGCGCCGCGTCACGGAAGAACGCGACCGGATCTGGGACGTGTTCCATGACCTCGAAGGCGGTGACGAGTGAGAATTGCCGCCCCGAATGACTTTGGGCGAAGGCCTCAGCCGTCGAAGCATGGACGTCGTGCCCCTTCGCTTGAGCCGCTGCCACGGCCTTCGGGTTCAGGTCCAGGCCGTGGGTTTCGATGCCCTTGGAGCGGGCCAAATCCAGAAAACCGCCGTCGCCACATCCCAAATCCATGCAATCGCGCGAACCCACTCGGACAGCCAAGTCGATCGCATGCAGGAACGACGGGCTGTCGCCGGGATAGTACCGAGCGACCTGGGTTTGCAAGTCGGTGTAGAAAGCCCCATTGCCCGGCAGCACCGGATCAAAGAACTCGAACCCGCAGGACGCGCATCGATGTTGGGTCACTCGAGACGCCCGTTGGAATGAGGCCTGTGCCTCCGGACTGAGGGTCACACCGAAGTAGTGCCACAAGCGGCCGATTTCCTCGGGCGTGAGGGAATCGATTTCGGTGGTCCGCTCATGGCGGCACAGCAGGCAGGCGACGGGCTTGGCCATGATGTCGTTCAACAGAACCGGTCCGGGGTGAAGGCGTCAATGCCGCCGGTAGCGTTTAACGGTGATCTTCCCGGAATCGAAAAGGCTTTCCGCCGGTGATGTCGGCGCTGGTGAACGACGGGCACCAGTACCGTTCGATGTGTGCGACGACCCGGTCGGTGCCGGTGAAATGATCCACCCCGGGAGGCCGTTCCGGGTTGTACATCGTGTCAGTCAGGTCACGGATCAGGGCCACGTGCTTGCCCAAGCGGACCATTTGCCGAATGGCGAAGGGTCGGCCGAGCACACACATGTTGAGGTGCACACCGCACAAGATGACGTGGTCGATACCGCGCTCGGCGAGCAGGTTCCAGGTTTCCTGACCATCGTCGGTGAGTGCGTCGCCCGCTTCGATCCGCAGACCAGGATGCTGGCGAGTCCAGGCCTCACGCACCGAGCACTTCGAACCGGAGCACGAGCAGCCCATGTCGGAGTCGTCGATGGGCAGCACGCCTTCGCGCGAAGCATCCGGCCAGCACCAGCGGGTCCCCCAGCGTTCTGCGGTGGCCAACGGACGTGGGGTCGCAGTATGGCGCGCCTTGAGAGCCAAATCGCGAGCCGGGGTTCCTTGGTAGAAAGCCGTGACGCTGCTGGGAGCGTGGATGATGAAAACCCCCTTCTTCCGGGCGGCTTCCAGCGTCCGGTTCATGGGTTCGATGAGTTCGCCCACTCGAGACGAAGCTGACTTGCACCAGTGGTCATCCCACATGTCACACACGATGATGGCAGTGCGGTGCGGGTCCCACGACTCCACGCGCTCTGAGGCTACGATGACGCCGGAGGCCCCGCCATTCTGGGATCGCAGGTGGAGATTCATGGAGGAGGAATTCTCCGGACGCCGTCCCGACGAGGCGCACCCCGCGAGCATCACCAAGGCGAGCCACAGCCAAGAAGTTCGGATCCGTGTGGAAAGCATGGCGGAAATCTCTCTGAAGTCTGGGCCGATGGAAAGCATCGAGCGGGTCAGCGCAGAGCAGCACCACCCAAGCGCACCAACCGAGAATCGCTGCGCACGAAGAGGGAGTTCGAGGCGATGGACGGAGTCCCGATGACCGTTTGCTCCAAGGTCAACTCGCTGACCACGACCCCCTCCGCCTTCGACGGATCCACCACCTGCACCCGGCCGTCTTCGCTCACGCAGTACAAATGCCCACCGGCAACCACCGGGGTGGCGCTGAAGGAACCCTTCAAGCGCAACTGCCAGAGACGCTTGCCGTCTTGCGCATCGGCACACGTCAGGATGCCGCCATCGTTGAGGGTGATGAGGCGACCGCCCACGACCACCGGGCTGGCGGTTCCCGGGCGCAATTGGGCCGAACGCCAGACAGACTTCGGCTTCGTGTCGCCCGCGGTGGGTTCCACAACGGTGATCCCATTGGCCGGAATGACCAACTTGCCCTGGCTCACCACGAGCGAGGGCACGGTTGAGGCCCCGTCGCTGAGATCCCAAGCGACCTTGCCTGTCGTCGGGTCCACGGCTGTCACCCCTTGCGAGGACTGCAAGAGCACTCGATTGGGTTGTCCCGGCGATTTGAAGACCACCGGAGAGGTCCAGTTGGCTTTCTTCGGGCGATCCAGTTTCCATCGATTCACACCAGTGCGGGCATCGAGCCCAGCGGTGAACGATTCGCTGTCGTTCTCGACCATGGCGACCACTACCCCATCCACCACCACCAAGGACGAGGACATGCCCAAGGAGTTGCTCGCATTGGGGTAATCCCGGCCCAGCCCGCGGAACCACAGCAACCGCCCCTCGAGATCCAGAGCCACACAGTCGTTGGAGGAGAAGATCGCGTAAATCGCCTTGCCGTCTGAGGCCGGTGTCGGGGTGGCAGCGCCGATCTTTTCGTGGGTCATGGTCCGACCGGTGGCCCAGAATTGGCGTTCCCAGAGCAACGCCCCGTCCGTCACCCGGAAGCAAAGCACATGGAGTCGATCCTGACGGGCGCCGCTTCCGGCCGTCACGAAGACCTTGTCTCCAAGAATCAGCGGGGACGAAAACCCACGGCCCGGCAATGAGATGGACCAAGTGATCGAAGACGCATCGAGGCGCACCGGCACGCCGGTGTCACTGGAAAGACCGTCGCCATTCGGACCCCGGAATTGGGTCCAATCGGCGGCACCGAGGGAGCCGGCCACTGTGAGGGCCGCGGTCAGGAAGAGGGAAAGTTTCATGGATCGTGAGTCGGTCAGCGAGGTTCAGAAACGGATTCAGCGGGTGGAGACGATCGGGGCGCCCTGCTCGTCGGTGACCCGGAGCTGGAATTCCCATTCTTTGGCCCAGTCTTGCGTCTGTTCGTTCTGGGCGCATTTGACGAGGAGGATGTTCTTTCCGGCCTTCAATGAAACGGGCATGCGATACTGATCGATCTCGGCCGACCGATGGTACTCATCACGACCAAAGATCAGCACCCCATTCACCCACACCTTCCAGCCGTTCTTGCAGCCCAAACGCACTTGGGCGGTGCGGGCCGAATCGCTCCAGAACTCGGCGGTCGCATAACCCACCGCCCCCTTCAACGACGAGATTGCCTGATTGAAATCGACCAACCCGTATTCGCTGCGGGTCTCATAGGGGAACCACTTCACCGGGCCGCTCTTGCCCGTCAGTCCTGTTCCCAGGTCCAAGCGTTGTTCTGGCGGGTACACCTTGGCGAAACCGGCCTCGCCGGTGTTGTCGAAGGGCCCGATCAACTGCCACTTCGAAACCCAACCAAAGGTCTTGGCCAGATCCACTTTGTCGCCCAAATCCTGCAAGCGCTTGGCGATGTCTTCGATCTGGTCGGCTTCTCGGGAAAACCCGAGCGCTTGGCGGTAAGTGGTCACCGCGGTGGCCTTGGTACCGTTGGTCTGCCGGGCGGCGGTGGCCATGAGTTGGGCGACGGCCTCGCGGCGCATTTCAGAACCGGGATCTTGCAAGAAATCGGGCAGGATTGTCTGAGCCTTCGACGCGTCCACTCGCTGCATCAATTCGAAGGCCAGGCGGCGAGCCCGCGGATGGTGTCGGGTGTCGCGCAGGACCGTCTCGAGCGATTTCACCGAGAGCTTCGATCCGGCAACCGTCTCGCGTTGCACCGCAGCCTCGATTGCCGCACGAATCCAGTTCAGCGCGTAGTCATTGGCTCCGTCCATGGCCACGATCAAATCGGGGATCTGGGAGGCCTTGGCCTTGGCCACATCGTTCCAGGCGGCCTGGGCCGCCGCATTCCCCTGTCCTTCC
>Ga0209770_10001057_pt1 | contig 14477 bp, 11 predicted proteins | sample LauGreSu1BDMLBDD_2_FD_187572 | JGI IMG/M metagenome (GOLD analysis project Ga0209770, IMG submission 187572) | Freshwater lake microbial communities from Lake Michigan, USA - Su13.BD.MLB.DD (SPAdes) (version 2) | ecosystem: Environmental > Aquatic > Freshwater > Lake | place: Lake Michigan, USA...
TGGTTTCATCTCTTCCGATGAGGGCGAAGATGTTTATTTAGCTGCGTCGGCTCTGCCTGAAGGCGTGCCATCAGTAAAGCCAGGAACAAAGCTTGAGTTCTCCGTGATTGATTCACGTAAGGGACCACAAGCGATGTCAGTGCATATTGTTGATGCACCTGTTTCATTGGCTGAGAATTCTCGAGTTAATAACGATGATCTCGCTGCGATGATTGAAGACACGATTAAAATTTTGGATAAGGTCGGCAACGGTTTGCGTCAGGGTCGCCATCCATCTGGTGCCGAAGCTGAACGTCTTGGTCGCGTACTTCGCGGTATTGCTGGACAGCTCGAAGCTTAAATTCCGCTTCGTCGATCTCGTCTAATCGAGTATCGAATTCCAGTTGCACCTAATAGGGCACCCACTACGCATGTCCACACATACTTTGAATCGTAATCAAGGGTGACTGCAACCATTCCAGCAATTAACCAGCCGATTGTTCCTATCGCAATGAGAATGACAACAGATTTAATCGGCGACTTCTCTGACATAGGACTATAGTAATGCGAATGCGCGTGAATGAGAACGGTAGCTGGCGTTCTTTCCGCCATCGGAATTATCGAATCCTCTTTCCAGCCAACGCAGTATCAAATATCGGTTCATGGGCCCAGCGCATTGCCCAAGATTGGCTCGTTCTTGAGCTGACCAATAACAACGGTTATTACCTAGGCCTTGTCACTGCAATTCAATTTGCACCATTCTTATTCTTTACCTTGCATGGTGGGTTACTTGCAGACCGAGTCAATAAACGTATTGCTCTTGTAGTCACAAATACCTTTGGTGGACTCTCGGCACTAGCACTTGGACTCTTGGTAATTTCTGGAAATATCCAGCTGTGGCATGTCTTTGCATGTGCTGCAGTTCTCGGGATCTCTGGTGCAATTGATGGGCCGATTCGGCAATCGTTTACCTCCGAAATTGTCGGCCATTCAGATTTAGCAAATGCAGTGAGCCTGAATTCTGCTAATTTCAACGCTGGTCGATTAATTGGACCTGCGATCTCAGGCTTTCTCATCGCTCATTACGGCACCGGACCTTCATTTATTATCAATGCCACAAGCTATATCGCGGTAAATATCGCGCTCTTATCGATGCGCGAATCTGAGTTCTTTATAGCCGAGAGTAAAAAGACGCTGGGCACGATTCGTGAAGGCTTTGCATATGTGAAGGCGCGTCCAGATCTCTATGTTGTGATGATTGCAGTTTTTTTTGCAGCCACATTTGGATTAAATTTCCAAATATTTAATGCGCTGATGGCTCGTGGTGAATTCAATAAAGGTCCGGCATCCTTTGGATTACTGGGCACATTTATCGCGGTGGGATCTTTAAGTGGAGCGCTCATCAGTGCGCGTCTTGAAAAGCAACGTAACACTATGTTTGTAATCCGCATGGGCACGATCTTCTCAATTGCAGTCATGGGGCTTTCGATAATGCCGACATATACCTTGTATGCGATTTGGTTGCCGTTCTGTGGATTTACTGCGTTGACGATGTTGATCACTGCTAACTCATTAATGCAGATGCATTCAGATCCTGCCATTCGTGGACGTATCACCGGTATTTATATGTTGATCTTTATGGGAGGAACGCCCTTTGGATCTCTTGCAATTGGCTATTTAGTTGAAGCGATCGGTGTGCGCGAGAGCGTTGCAGTCTGTGGCGGAGTTTCACTGATCGGAATGATCGCTATCTGGATTTATTACAAAGATAAAGTGGGCGTACCAAGTGATATCACCGTAGAAGGTGTATTACCTGCCAACTACGACGATCCACGCTAGTAAAATTACCAGCGTTACTAGCGAGATAACTCTTCTGCTTTTATAACTCACTCTGAACCTTCTTCTGACTTACATGTGTCGGGATTGCGATGACAACTACAAAAGCAATCGCAATAAGGACAGGCACCATAATATAGGCACGAGATATTCCGAATTGGTCATCAAGTATTCCAAGAGCAAATGGTGCAAGTGCGATCGCAATGCCTGCCGCAAGTGAGCTCAAGCCAATAGCCTGATCAGGTCTGCCGTCGCTGAGATCGATCAAGCGAAGAGAAGCCAGAGCAAACTGGGTTGAAATCCCTGCGCCAATAAGAAATAGTCCAATCAAGCTCACTGCGAAGTTGTGCGAGAACCAAAAAATTCCAAAGCCGATGAATTGAATGGTGATCACGGTCAGAAGCTGGTGGTCCAGGTGGAACCTAAAGAGAATTTGTCCCATGTACCAACGACCAAGTGCCATACCGATCCCGTAAGCAAGCATCACTGTTGTTGCAACAGCTGCTGTTCCGCCGACGCGATCTTTAAATAGGGTGGCAGCCCAGAACGAAGTTGCGAATTCGCTTCCGATACAGGCAATAAATCCAACCCACGATACCCAGAACTTCCATGACATCTTTCCAGTTTGACGAGCTCCATCGTCAAAGACATGATCAATGTAATTCTTATCGCGAATAAAGAGATAGATAAAAAGTGACATCGGAACCACAAGAAAAAGTCCGAGACGCCACTTATCGGGATAGTTGGTAGCAATAGTTCCAATAAGAAGTGTTCCACCGATAAATCCAACCGATGCCACAGCATTTGCCTGAGAGATTGTCAGTGCAGCCTTATCGCCTGCATGATGGTTGAGCATTGTCAGGCCATTGTTAACAACTGTCGATGTGCCAAAACCCGCAATCATGATTGAAACCAGGGTTGTTGGATACGTTGGGAAGAGAATGAATGCGCTGATTCCAAAACAGAAGAGCGCTAAACCAAGCCAAGAGAGTTTGACGCGACCGTACTTGTGAGCAAGACGTGAGTTAAGCGATCCTGCGATTATCGCTGCAATGCCAAGTGCGGTTCCGTGCAGACCTGCCTGAGCACCCGTTGTTCCTTGGTCCTCACGAAGCAAGCCCTGCGATGGCCCAAAACCACCAAGAAACATATTGATGGCAACGGTCTGAAAAGATACCTGCCAGAAGAAGCGGTCTCGTACAACCTTACGTGGCATTACTTAGAGCGCTGCAACTACGTAATCGATACATGCGGTTAGCGCATCAATATCGCTTGGATCAACAGCTGGGAACATCGCTACACGTAGCTGGTTCTTACCAAGCTTGCGATATGGCTCTGTATCCACAATTCCGTTAGCGCGAAGTGCCGCAGCAACCTTTGTCGCATCGATGGAATCATCGAAGTTAATTGTGCCGACAACATTAGAACGGTGTGCAGGATCTACAACAAAGGGTGTTGTGTAAGAAGTTTTCTCAGCCCACCCATAGAGCTTTGAAGCTGATTCTGCGCTACGACCTGCTGCAAATTTCAAACCTCCGTTGCTATTCATCCATTCAACTTGCTCTGCCAAAAGCATCAAAGTCAAAAGAGCTGGAGTGTTATATGTCTGATCAAGGCGTGAGTTTTCAATTGCGATTCCAAGATCAAAAAATGCTGGGATCCAACGACCTGATGCTTTGATCTTCTCTGCACGCTCGATTGCAGCAGGGCTCATCAGCGCCAGCCACAATCCACCATCGGAAGCGAAGGATTTCTGTGGTGCGAAGTAATAGGTATCGAATTCTTTTGCATCAACGTGTAATCCACCAGCGGCACTTGTTGCATCAACAAGTACAAGTGCGCCATCAGTTCCTGCTGGGCGAATGATCGGCATGGCAACACCGGTACTTGTCTCATTATGAGTTAGTGCGTAGACATCTACGCCTGCTTCAGCTACAGATAGAGGATGTGAGCCAGGCTCAGATTTAATGACAGTTGGCTCATCAAGAAATGGAGCTTCCTTGGCTGCGCTTGCAAACTTCGATGAAAACTCACCGAAAACCAAGTGCTGGGACTTCTTTTCGATCAATCCAAAAGTTGCAATATCCCAAAATGCAGTTGATCCACCGTTACCAAGAATGACTTCATATCCTTCTGGCAGATTAAAGAGTGAGTTCAACCCTTCACGTACGCGATGCACAACATGCTTCACCGGCTTTTGACGATGTGATGTTCCGATAATCGATGCGCCACTTGCAAGCACGGATGAAAGTGCTTCTGGGCGAATCTTTGATGGTCCGCAACCGAATCGGCCATCGCGTGGTTTGAGGTTATCTGGGATTGTGATTTCTGCGCTCATGGGCCAAGACTACGGGTAGTAGCGAGTGAGTACGAACTCGGAATCGGTGCTCTGCCTCTCATAACGGAGCCGATCATGCAACCGTGAATAGCGCCCCTGCCAGAATTCAATACTTAAGGGGGCGATGCGATAGCCGCCCCAATGTGGAGGGCGTGGAACGGTCGTACCTTCTGGCCACTTCTCACTTGCTCCGGCAAATCGACTCTCTAACTCGGCACGCGATTCCAAAGGTTGAGATTGCGCACTTGCCCAGGCACCGATCTGACTTGACCATGGACGTGTTGCGAAATATTCCTCAGACTCTGATTCAGAGATTTTCGAAATTACTCCGGCGATACTTACCTGTCGCTCCATTGCATACCAAGGAAATAAGACGCTGACACGATCATGCATTTCGATCGCATGTGCTTTCCGTGATTGATAGTTAGTAAAGAAGGTGAAGCCACCTTCGGAGATATCTTTCAGTAAGACAGTGCGCGTTGTGATCTCTTCATCTGCGCCAAGAGTTGAAAGCACCATGGCATTGGCTTCCACGATGTACTCATTTGCGGCAGCTTCTGTTAACCAGCTAGAGAATGCGGCAAACGGATCGGCGGGAAGGTTATCTAATCCGGCATCACCGTACGAGCGACGCATCGCGCGGATTGCATCGCGGGTCAGGCTCTTATCTGATTGACCGGTTTGGTCGGGCTCTTCGCTCATGCCTGTATCTAACGTCACTTTAGCCCCCGCGTCATCTTGGATTTGAGGTGGTCGCGAGCACCCTGCTTTCGGGTGCAGAATTAGCGCCATAAGCGAACGCGCCGGCCACCGGCGCCAGACTGGAGCTACACCGTGTCAGATGATTTCAAGCCAGGACTCGAAGGCGTTATTGCATTTGAATCAGAGATTGCTGAACCAGATAAAGAAGGTAGCGCGCTGCGTTATCGCGGTGTAGATATTGACGATCTTGTTGGTCGTGTTTCATTCGGAAATGTGTGGGGACTTCTTGTTGATGATCAATTTAATCCAGGACTTCCCAATGCTGAACCATTCCCACTTCCAGTTCATTCAGGTGATGTTCGCGTAGATGTTCAATCTGCAATCGCGATGCTCTCCCCTGCCTGGGGCTTTAAGCCAACGCTCGATATTTCAGATGAAGAGATTCGCAGCAACCTTGCACGCACATCTGTCATGGTTCTTTCTTACTTAGCCCAAGCAGCTCGCGGAATTATCGCTGCTCCTATTCCTGAGTCAGAGATCGATAAGGCACACACTGTTGTTGAGCGCATGATGATTCGTTGGCGCGGAGAACCAGATCCACTTCATGTTCGCGCAATCGATGCTTACTTTGTATCTGCTGCAGAGCACGGAATGAATGCATCAACATTTACCGCTCGCGTTATTGCATCAACTGGTGCAGATGTTGCCGCTGCACTCTCTGGCGCAATCGGTGCGATGTCAGGTCCACTTCACGGTGGTGCGCCATCTCGTGTACTACACATGATTGAAGAAGTTGAGAAGACTGGTAATGCAGAAACTTACGTCAAGGGATTACTTGATCGCAAAGAGCGCTTGATGGGATTTGGTCACCGTGTCTATCGCGCAGAAGATCCACGCGCTCGCACATTGCGTCGCACAGCTAAAGAACTTAATGCTCCACGTTATGCCGTTGCAGAAGCACTTGAAAAGGCTGCACTGAAGGAACTTCGTGAGCGCCAACCAGATCGCGTTCTTGAAACAAATGTTGAGTTTTGGGCTGCAATTATTTTGGACTTCGCCGAAGTTCCTGCACCGCTATTTACATCGATGTTTACAGCAGCGCGTACCGCGGGTTGGTCAGCACACATCCTTGAACAGAAGCGCACGGGTCGCTTGATTCGTCCTTCAGCACGCTATGTCGGTAAGGCCCCTCGCAAGCCAGAGGATGTCACCGGCTGGGATGCTACGGTCGAGCAGCTCCACAAGTAGCATCTTGTAAAGGGCTCTGTAAACGCTCCCATTTATAACATTTAGATAAAGGTGCCTCTGGCGCACTTTTTTTTCACCCAGAAAGTTGATAACCGAGCCCCAAGGCTAAAGAATGGGCTCCTCGATCGCGGGTTTAATCCTAGGTCGACATCACTTGTGTTTTACACCCTCGTATACACAATGAATCCATGGAGGAAATTGATGACAAAGAAGCGTTTTAGCGCAGTTGGCTTTATTGCCGCAGTCGCAATCGCAGTTTCAGGTCTCGTTGTTCCATCAGCCAATGCAGCAGAAGAAATTGTTGTGTGGGCAGATGAATCACGCGGGGCAAACCTCAAGAAAGCTTTAGCAGTAAAGGGTGACTGGGTTCCTGGTTACACAATCACTGTAAAGGCATTCTCAAACTTTGATGCACTTAAGGATGCCTTCGACAAGGCAACTGATGCATCAGGTCCAGATATTATAATGGGCGCAAATGACTGGGTTCCAACCGGAGGAAAGAGCGGAAAGCTTGCACCTGTAACACTTACAGCTGCACAGAAGGCTCGTTTCACACCAGGTCAGCTCTTTGACCTTACCTACAAGGGCAAGCTCTACGGAGTTCCTGTAGATGTAAACAACGTAGCAATGATCTACAACACAAAGCTAGTAACAACAGCGCCAAAGACTTTTGGTGACATGGTTGCTTACTACAAGGCTAACAAGACATCAAAGAGTCTTAAGGCTGGTCTCTGCGTTGCAGGTGGCGGAATGTCATGGGGAGCTCACTCAATATTCTCGGCTCTCGGTGCAGACGCATACCAGTTCAACTCACGCGACAAGATCGTTTACGACCGTTCATTTAACGGAACAACATTCGGAAAGAATGTTCGTACTTACCTTCTTGATGGAAAGAAGAGCAATGGCTTCTTGCCAGCTTCAGATGCCGGTTGTAAGGACAACTTCCTAGCTGGAACTGTTCCATACGCAGTCATCGGTAACTGGGAGTGGTCAGACTATGTAGCTAAGGGCTTCACCATGAACCTCATGCCAGTTCCAGGCGTTGTTGCTGGAAAGCCAGGCAAGATGTTCGGTTCAGTTTCTGGCGCACTTCTCACCACATATGCTGCAAAGCACGGAGTAGAAGCTGGCGCTAAGTCACTTCTTACAAACTTCTTCGGATCAACTGCTGGTCAAGTTCTTTACCAGAAGTACGAAGGACGTCCACCAGCAGAAAAGGGTGCAGCACTTGATGCAACCGTTACTGACGCACAGCGTGGATTTGGTGCTGCTGCATCACTTGCCAGCATTCCACAGATCGGCGCATTCCTAAATAACAATGCAGGAGGCGCTCCTTACTGGGATTCAGCTCCAGCGTACTGGACAGCTGTTCTCGTAGATGGAAAAGACGCTGTAACTGAGGGCAACAAGCTCGCAGCTATCTGGCGTGCAAATACAGCTGCAGGAAAGGCTGATCTCTAAAGAGAATCAGTAAGTTAAAACTAATGCGGGCGAAGAAATTCGCCCGCATTAGTTCTTATATCACCGAGAGGTAACAGCGCACAATGACTTCATTCTTTACGGGCAAGGTTTCCTTTGTCCTAAAGCTCATAGTCGTTCTGCTTCTCTCTTCAGTTCTCGTTACCCTGACACAGAGCGCATTCGCCCAGAAGGAATACTTCATCGCAGCTTTTCTTGCGATCACTATTCTCTTATTGCTTTTAACATACCTCACAAAAATTTCAATTCCTCTTAAATTCTTCCTGCCTGGCGTACTCCTGCTGGTCGCGTTTGTTCTCTCACCAATTCTTTACACAGTGACGATGTCTACCTATAACTACAAAACGGGCAATATCGTCTCTAAAGGCGAAGCGATTGAACAAATTCAAAATCGAGCATTTGAGTCAGATGCTGATGGAACTTCCTTTGATATCAAGATCGGCCGCTATGAGAGAAAAGAAGCAATTCTCATCTCGGATACGATCAATGGTGAATATTTCATTTCGACTGAAGATAACCGCATTCCACTCGTTGCTGCAGATCTGACTATTAATGAGTACGGAGTTGCAGAAAGCGCTCCCAACTTTGAGACGCTCTCAGATGCCGATATGGCTAGCGCTGATGAGCTTTACTCGCTCAAGCGCTTTAAGTATCAAGATGAATACTTTATTGCGCTCGAAGGTTTCGAAGTCGGCATAGTTTCCAGACAAGTACTTGCTTTTAATGAAGTAAAGGATCAATTCGAAAATATTATTTCTGGTGAAATTTATATCGATAACGGTCGTGGAAATTTTGCTATTGCAGGTAGCCCAGATCAATATCTGGAACCGGGCTGGCGCGCACCTATCTGGTTTGAAAACTACACAAAACTATTTACCGAAGAGCGGCTACGCGGGCCACTGATCAGTGTCTTTATCTGGACTATTACCTTCGCGACCTTGTCGGTGCTCACCACATTTGCTCTTGGTTTATTGCTTGCCTTAGCGCTGAACAAACCAATTCGAGGCCGCCGCGTTTATCGTTCAATTTTGATCTTGCCTTATGCGATGCCTAGCATTATGTCGATCTTGATCTGGGGCGGAATGTTTAACACCGAATTTGGTGCGATTAACAATCTCTTAGGTACTGACATCGCGTGGTTCCAAAGCCCGACCTTTGCCAAATTTGCAATTATTTTGGTCAACTTGTGGCTTGGTTTTCCCTATTTCTATCTCATCTCAAGTGGTGCGCTACAAGCAATCCCATCAGAGCTTCTTGAAGCAGCATCGATCGATGGGGCGAATCCGCGTCAAATCTTTAGGCGAATTACCATGCCGCTACTTCTTCAGATTCTTTCACCGCTACTGATTGCATCATTTGCATTTAACTTTAATAACTTCAACTTGATCTATCTCCTTACTGGAGGTGGCCCTCGTGCAGAACTCGATGGAGAGTTGGCCGGTGCTACAGATATCTTGATCAGCTTTACCTACAAGATAGCTTTTGGTGGTTCTATTCAAGATCTAGGTCTAGCGAGTGCAATTTCCCTCGTTATCTTCATTCTCGTTGCATCAATCTCCATGTATGGTCTTCGTAAGTCAAAGGTATTGGAGAGCTTCCAGTGAGTATCTGGCTTCGCAACAATGCATGGCGTCACGTACTGATTATCTCAGTCTGCCTTTTCTCGCTCTTTCCACTGTATCTCGTCGTTATTTCCTCCTTTAACTCGACCGGAAGCTTGCGCCTAGATTCATTTATCCCCCGCGAAATCTCTTTCGTAAATTACAAGATGCTCTTTACCGATCCTACGATTCCTTACATGATTTGGGTGAAGAATTCCCTCATCATTGCTGGAGCTACCGCGGTTCTCTCTGTCACTATCGGGTCAGCCTCAGCATTTGCCTTTAGTCGCCTTAACTTCAAGGGGCGAAAATCCGGCATTCAGCTACTACTTTTAGTGCAGATGTTTCCAGCGATTCTTGCCATCTCTGCCGTATACGTCATCATGGAGCGCGTCTATACATTTGCACCAAGCATTGGTCTTGGAACACAAGCTGGACTTCTCTTGATCTACCTTGGTGGCGCAATGGGTGTAAATATCTGGCTCCTTAAAGGCTTCGTAGATTCAATTCCAAAGGAGCTTGATGAAGCGGCCAAGATTGATGGCGCATCTGCGGTTCAGACGTATTGGTTGATCTTCATGCCACTTGCCGCACCAGTATTGGCAGTTGTTGCGCTCTTGAGTTTTATCGGTACCTTCAATGAGTTCATTCTTGCTCGACTCTTCCTTGTTGATATGGAATCTCGCACTGTAGCTGTCGGCCTACAGCAATTTATTGGTGGCCAGTACTCTGAAAACTGGGGCCCATTTGCGGCCGGCTCGATCATTGCATCAGTTCCTATCGTGATCATCTTCCTTAGCCTTCAGAGGTACATTATTAACGGCCTGACCGCCGGATCTGTAAAAGGCTAATGCTTAAAAAGTTTCTTGCAGGTATTGCACTCTGTGCTCTTGTAATTCCATATTCTGCAACAGCGCAAGAAATTGTTAAGCCGCAGGTCGGACTTTCCAAGGATGTTATTTACTTTGTCTTTCCTGATCGCTATCGCAATGGTGACGCCTCTAATGATTTAGCTGGTGGAAAAACCTCTGATCCAACTTCAGGGTATAACCCGACAAGTACTGCCCATTTTCATGGAGGCGATCTGAAGGGGCTGACAGGAACATGTCAGCCTGGAGATGATGGTCTAGCGCGCATTAAGGCACTTGGCTTTTCTGCAGTCTGGATGACACCGCTTGTTACCCAAGTCGATGGAACCGGAGGCGGAGCTGGCTATCACGGCTATTGGGGCAAGGACTTTCTCAACGTTGATCCACATTTAGGTACAAATACAGATCTCCTAGCACTCTCTGCGTGCGCAAAGAAACTTGGACTTAAACTGATTCTCGACATCGTCACCAATCACACAGGTGATGTCATTCAGTATGCAGATAAGACTGCCTACCTTCCGGAAGATCAAAAGAGTGCAAAAAATCCTTCTTGGTTAAATAAGTTAGATAACTATCACAACGTCGGAAGCGTCGATCGTTGTTGGGGAGTAGGTCGCTGCGAACAGATCGGTGATTTCTACAGCCTTGATGATCTTGCAACTGAAAAACCAGAGGTTTATCAAGGATGGGTTAATGTGTATTCAGAATGGATCAAAAAGTACGGATTTGAAGGTTTCCGCGTTGATACCGCCCGCCACGTAGATAACGATTTCTTTAAGAATTGGTCACCTGGCGTTGATAGCGCAGCAAAGAGTGCAGGGATCAACAACTTCACAATTTTTGGTGAAGTTTATGATGTCAATCCGATGAATCTTGTCACGTATGTGCGCGAGAGAAAGATTCAAACAGTTTTAGATTTTGCATTCCAACGTACAGTGACACAATTTTCAGCTGGGTATTCAGATGCCTCAGTTCTTGCCACACTCTTTGATATTGACGATCAGTACACAACATCAACATCGACTGCATCAAATCTTGTTACCTTCTTAGGCAATCACGATATGGGCCGTGTGGGTTTCCTTATCCCAGCAGCACAGTTACAAGCCAAAGATGATCTCTTAGCACGCACCAAATTAGCCCACGCGCTCATGTATTTCTCACGCGGAATTCCTACCGTTTATTACGGTGATGAGGTTGGAATGACCGGCTCAGGCAATGGTGGAGACCAACGAGCACGCCAAGATATGTTTGAAACAAAAATCACCGCATGGAAGAGCGAAGCACGTGTGGGATCTGACCCGGTAGGTGATGGAAATTCATTTACTCAAAGCGCAAACCACCCGCTGGCAATGTATATCGCTGAATTAGCAAAGCTTCGCGCTACCTACCCGGCCCTTGCCAATGGCCAGATGCAGATTCGCTCGGCCACGGGAAACACTCTTGTACTTTCAAAATGGGATCCCGTTGAGAAGATCGAATATCTCGTGGCATTTAACAACGGTAAACAATCATCTAAGGTCACTGTAAATACAGCAAGTGCTGCAAAGTGGAATTCACTCTTAGGCTCATCGACTTTTTCAAATAAAGGCGCATCGGTAACACTTACTGTTCCTGCATTTGATGCAGTAGTACTGCAATCCTCCGCCGTAATGGCTCCAGCAAAAATCGCAGTAACAGCCTTGAAGACACGGATGGATTTTCTCACCGGAATGCTTGAGGTTTCGGCACCACTGAAGAGTTCAGGGCTCAGCCGTGTTGATTTCTCTGTAAAGGCAGCTGGCTCCACAAAGTGGGTCAACGCTGGATCCGATTTCAATAGCCCATATCGCATCTATCTCTCTCCGACAGAGTACAAGTACGGCAGTAAAGTTTCGATTAGAGCAACCGCATTCAATATCAAGGGAGAGAAAGTTGTCTTCAAACAAATTGAAGCTGTCAATAAGTAGTCAGATGGCCCACGTGCCTCACCACGATGGAAGCGAAATTTACATCAGTGATAGCGCTCCAAAAATTGGCAAGAAGATCAAATTGCGAGTTCGCGTACCGAATTCATACGCATTCGCCAAAGCCTTTATAAGAATTTATGAAGATGGTGAGCCTCGTTCATACGAACTCAAGCTGGAAAAACACGGCACCGTCGAGAGCTGGTGGAAGGTAAAAGTTGAGATCGTAAATCTCAAAACTTCCTACCGCTTCGTCTTTATCTCAGAGAGCAAGTATGAGTGGCTCAATGCTCGTGGGCTTAGCGATCACGATGTCCACACCAATGATGATTTCAAAATTGTTGCACTCCCTGAATATCCTCGGTGGATTCGCTCATCTGTCTTTTATCAAATATTTCCCGACCGATTTGCAAAGTCGGATATCCAGAAAGAGATCCCAGATTGGGCCCATCCACGCGAGTGGGAAGATGCACCTCGAGGGCGAGATACCACTACTGGGGTTGAGTTTTTCGGAGGCGATCTCAAAGGAGTCGAGGAGCATCTCGATCACCTCAAGGCTCTCGGTATTAACGGTATCTACTTCACACCATTCTTCCCAGCGAGATCTAATCATCGTTATGACGCATCAAGTTTTGACCACGCCGATCCTCTACTTGGTGGAAACGAAGCACTCTTCTCACTAGTTAAAGCAGCGCGTAAATCAAAGATCGCAGTCATGGGAGATCTGACATCTAATCACTGCGGCGCCGGTCATCCATGGCTGGCTAAGGCAAAGAAAGATAAGAACTCTAAAGAGCGCGGATATTTTTATTGGGATAGATCCGTCAAACATGGATATGTAGGGTGGTGGGGCCATGCCTCCCTTCCTAAGTTGAACTTCAACTCAAAAGCTTTACGTAAAGAGATGTATGAAGGAAAGAATTCAATTGTACGTAAGTGGCTATCACCAAAGTTTGGTATGGCTGGCTGGCGTATCGATGTGGGAAATATGACAGGAAGACTCGGCAAGGACGATCTTCACGATGAAGTGATGCATGGAATTCGCAAAGCGATGGATGAGACAAATCCCAATGCATGGCTTGTTGCAGAGAACGGTGACTTCTATGCATCAGACCTTGATGGTCTTGGCTGGCATGGTGCGATGAATTACCAAGGCTTCATGCGTCCATTATGGAACTGGATTAATCAAAACTCTGAAATTGGTGGAGGCTTCCAAGGTCTTCCATTTGCAATGCCTCGTATTACAGGATCACAAATGGTTGAGAGCATGAAATCATTTACAGCTTCGATTCCATGGCGCTCACTTGTATCTAGCATGGTGCTACTGGACTCACATGACACTGCACGTATGCGCACTGTTGTTAACGGTGATAGCAATCGCCACTTGAGTGCGATGGCACTTCTGCTTACTTATCCAGGTGTGCCATCAATCTACGCCGGTGATGAAATCGGCCTTGAAGGTGCTTGGGGAGAAGATGGTCGCCGCCCAATGCCATGGGGCAAGAAAGAAGCTTGGGATAACGATTTCTTGGCCTCCGTTAGTAGCCTCGTTGCTATTCGCAAGAGCAGCGATGGTCTTGCAGAAGGTGGGCTACGTTGGCTGGCAATCGAAGATGATTACATTCTCTTTATCCGTGAATCAAAGCGAGAGAAAGTTCTTGTCTTTATCTCTCGCGCTGGAGTCAAAACTTCGATTGATCTCAATCCCTTTGGAATTGCTGTCGCAAAGACGCTCTTAGGCCAACGGGCGTCGGGTTCAACTATTTCGATCTCAAGCTCAGAGGCAACTCAAGGCATCTGGATAGTTAAATAAATACTTTCTTTAACCAGAAAGTTATTGGTTCGTCGATATAAGAGGCCCACGCCTTTTCGTTATGTCCAGTACGGACATGTACGCGACTGAGCATGTCAGCACCTTGGCGGTAGCCCTTCTTTACCATCAATTCATCTGCACGCTTTTGAAAGGGCTCATAGAAGGCATCTATCCCTTTCGTTCCATGGCTCATATAGATTGAGTGCTTTCCAGGTGATGGAAGATTTCCAATGAGTGCATCAACGAGGGAGTTACCTCCGATAGGCCAATGCGTTGAGAGCGAGAGAGCGGTATGAAAAACATCTGAATACTCTGCCATTGCATTAAGTGTGCAGAGCGCCCCCATGCTCGATCCGATCATCGCGGTGTTCTCTGGAGATACCTCAATATCAAGATACTGAGAAAGTTGGGGAACGATAGTTCCAAAGATTTCATCAAGGTATTGATCGCCATGTAAGTCATCAACGGTAACTGGAATTGCATTATTGGTGTTGGCTTCTACGCCACCACGAAAGACTTTTTCGGGGGCTAACTCCTTATATCGGGCATATGGCTTCTCTTTACTATTTCCATTCCATACAGCGATCACTGCTGGGGGAGTTAACCCAAGTTCAGCACTGACGCGATTGACTGACTGACCCATCTCCCATGTTTTTCTGCGATGGGTAC
>Ga0209770_10001060_pt1 | contig 14464 bp, 8 predicted proteins | sample LauGreSu1BDMLBDD_2_FD_187572 | JGI IMG/M metagenome (GOLD analysis project Ga0209770, IMG submission 187572) | Freshwater lake microbial communities from Lake Michigan, USA - Su13.BD.MLB.DD (SPAdes) (version 2) | ecosystem: Environmental > Aquatic > Freshwater > Lake | place: Lake Michigan, USA...
GGCTCCGCCTCCTCTGCCTCCTCTGCCTCTGCCTCTGCCTCCACCTCCTCCGCCTCCTCTTCTTCCGCCTCCACCTCCTCCGCCTCAGCGTCTTCTACCGCGTCCTCCGGCTGCGCCTCCGCATCCAATAACGCTTCTGCCTGTAATTCTGCCTCGGCTGCTGCTTCAGGGTCTTCTTCTGATTCTTCTTCATCGACCGGAACTAATGCTTCCGATGAAATGACTACATTTTTATGTGTCGTTGTAACAATTGTATTGTCTGTGGAATCTTCTTCTTCTTCGTCGTCCTCCGGGTCTTGTTCTTGTATTTCAAGTCGCACTGATTCTTCTTCATTCGCATTGTCATTGTCATTGTCATTGTCATTGTCATTGTCATTGTGATTCTCCAACACGGTTTTCACGTCTACCTTGGATTCAAGTGCGTGGATATACCGATTCAAATCAGCAATCGCACGTTGTAATTGCGCGATTTCATCTTCGCGAGACGCACCACCACCACCACCACCAGTGAGCCCCTCGGTCGTCGTCGTCGTCGTCGTCGATGGCGGCGTTTGTTGTTGATGATATACTTCTAGCGCTACGATTCGTTCTTGTAATCTGCGAACACACGGCAGATTCATAATTGTATCGTGGGTTTCCTTGTATATCGTATATTCTCCAATCACGCCTGACAATATATTTGTAATGTGCCTCGTCATCACTTGCGATACATCTTCAATCATCGGGCGGATATCGATCGTCATTTCGGAAGACGCAGACGCAGACGCAGATTCCGTCATTTTGTTTTCACTGTGCTGTATTCTCTACATTGTTATATCTTTATTTCAATTTTAACGAATTAGTATATAAATATATAAGTTCAATTATTGTATATTTTTATTTAGAATGTCGGTTCAAGAAATGACTACGACATCGGCGCCTCCTCCATCTCCCGCCGTGTTAGATACAATGGTGCGTGTTATTATGGGCCAAACCGAAATGACACACGATGAAATCGTTTGCGCATTAGAGCGAACAAATTATGATTTAAAACGAGTCATTCGCGAGTATATTCACGGTGGAAGCGGCGAACGCGTGACGAATGACAGTAGTAGCGCCAATGTTTCCGCAAATCAACTCCGGTTCTCCGAAATTCGTAACTTTATGGATAAGTCGGACGCATTATATTATCGGCGTCGGGAAATGACGAAGATCTACAATGAGGTTCTTGAGAGAAAAAAGGCAGCAGCAGAAGCAGCGGGAGCAGCGGCGACAGCAGAAGCAGCGGGAGCAGCGGCGACAGCAGAAGCAGCGGCGTCAGCAGGATCATCGATGGGAGCGACGGCAAAATTATAACCGATGAACAACACATTCCATTCGCTCTATTCCTTTCAGATATTCTCTCGGCAACAGTTTTACCCCCGCAAATTTACTCGCAGCGTTATTCATTTTTGCGAATAACACCGCGGTCGGATATCGTTTGATTGGCGGGTTCAGATTTTGTTGGACGACCAGCGTCTCGTGTGTTTCGGGGTCATTTTTCCAAATCAGCGCGACGTGGCCATATGGATAATCTGGTTTTCTATACTTCCAAAATAATATACTGCCCGGGCGAAGATAATACGTTGCGGGACGTGTATAAGGATATGCGCACGTTTCTAGTTTCACAGCGGGGTCGCCGCGTCGAAGAGACGTAAACGCATCAATACGCTTAAATAAATCGCTCGCATCCACGACATCAGGGAATGTAAGCCCTCTATGAATGGAAAAGAATCGACGTATCAGTTCTACACATTGGAATTCAACGCCATATTTCGTGGGGTAAGTCGCATTTTTATGTTTTTTGATATACAGCACAATGCCGTCCTTGTCCTTGTCCTCAATTTCCGTGTTCTTTTGTGGGTTCGACATTCCTCTTATACATAGACCCGATAAAATACGAACGAATTACTCCGCTCCACTTTGAACCACCAGCGTCTTATATTTCTTCTTCATTTTCAGTGTATTTGTCGGAATCACTTTACTATTCACCATAAAATCGTTGTTATCTTCGTATAATTCTGGCAGGATATGTGTTAATGGTTTGTTCACAATATGAATCATCGACGACCCTTTTGAAAGCGTGCGATACTCCTGAATCGTTAAATTTCCGTAATATTTATCAAGTAAATAGTGTGGGTTCGGCGCAGGTTTGAATCCTTTTCCATTTCCGTTTCCGTTTCCGTTGGTCGCGCCATACAACAAATGAAGTAGATGAAGGCGTTCGAACTTCGTAGATGTATCCAGTGGTTCTTTTAATAACGCGGCCATCGCACATTGAGGTGAACAATAACATCCGTTCACTTGAAATACACCATTTACAATCATAATGGGGATATAATAAACCGGGCCATCGAATTCACACGTATCCCAAAAACACGCAGATTTGTGATTCATCTTGGTTTGAATCGTTTCGCTGTTATGAAATGAATATTTCAGACGTTGTATTTTCTTCATAATTTCGCGCTGTGTGCGTTCATTTAAAATTTGGATGGGCGCACTTTCAATCACCGACATCGTCATACCTACGCACGCGTGTGCCGAACTGCCACCATTATGAGTAGAACCATTTGGTCCGATTGGCATCGTCGCTGGCGTCGTCAAGGACACCGAATCCGTCATCGTTCCTGATACCAGTGCCGCCGTTCCTGATGTTGATGACACGGTGGCCGCTCCTGATACAGTTCCCGAACTCGACGCCATACGTATGAGATTTACATCATCGCCATCGCCATCGCCATCACTATCATCTGTATCGCACATTTTTTTCACATTAATATCCGATGACGGAAGATACACGGAATGCGCGGTATATGATTCCACTTCATTTACGGATGGAACATAATCATAGTTTGAAATCGATTCATTGGTTTTCAAATCAGATACGTGGCATTTCAAATGTAAAATAATGTTCGGAACTTCGGTCGCATCATATAAACCATTTTTTGAATTCAGAATCAGCCCTGCTTTGGGTTTACGTCCACGTTTTTTACTAATTTGGCCTTTATGAATTTGGTTGGGTGACACCAGGTCATCCGTTGGTTCACCGGATACGGTGGTTTGAACAGGATAATGGTTATGTTTTACAATATAGTTGTGTTCGGTTTGTTTAAGTATCACGATATTCGGAAAGGTGGGGTCGGATGCCACGTAGGCCTCTCTTTCGTGTTCAACATTGGTATACTGGCTTTCGGTGTCGGCGTCTGCGTCTGCGTCGGCCTCCCGTTCCTTCGCCGACGGGAAAATATATCCTGGTGTAGATGGAAATGTCGGCATATTCAAAGATACAATCTATACGTCGGTTATGTTTATACCCTTTTATGTTTGACGCAATATTGGAAAAAAGAACTTAAAGACAATCGCAGATTTCAAATGTCCGCACCGCCGCTGCCACCGCCGCCATTCTTGTTCCGCGTCTCTCGTTGATAACATCCCCGACACAACGGCAAATAATTAGACGAACCGATAATCACTTGGTCGGTCTCGTTTGTGATTCGAAAACTGAATACGCCAGGTGTTCCGTCGCGACATAAACTACACAGCGACTTCAGTTTGGTGATGTGGTCGCTAAATGGAATAAGATGAAGGAGTTCGCCGATCGGTTTTCGGTTGAAGTCGCCGTCGAGACCACAAATATAAACGCGTTTATGTTCCTGTTCAACGAGACGTCTCACCTCAGTCTCGATATCTGGAAAGAATTGACCTTCATTAATGAGAATTGTCTTGGCTTGGGCAATTTCGTCGCGATGCCGATGAACCGCCTCTTCAATTGTATTGGCGAGAATACACGGAATCATTTGCTTGTCGTGTGTGGATAACATCGGTTCGGTGGTATACCGATTGTCCGCAGCGTAGTTGATGACTGTGACAGGAATGTTACAGAATCTACACTTTTTATATACATCTAACAAGTAGGATGTTTTTCCTGAAAACATAGAACCAAGAATCAGTTCTAAATACCCAGAGGCAGTCGACGCCATCGTTTCTATGTTTCTATAATAAACCTACACAAGTATATCTTCTGAATTACGCAATCTTGATTCTTCAATTTATTCATTATTATGACATAAAAATACTTTGCGATACGATAGTATATGTTCGTATCGCAAATGGCGGCCACCGCAGCAACGACAGCAACGACAGCAACGACAGCAACGACAGTTACGGACGCAATGCCTTGGGTTGAAAAATACCGACCATCGTGTTTTGACGAAATTGTTCTCGACCCAATGAACCGCACCATATTATCCAACATTCTGAATACAAACTATTTCCCTAACCTCCTCTTTTACGGCCCACCCGGCACGGGTAAAACCACCACTATTATTAATCTCGTCAACGCATATCAGTCAAAATTGAATATGCGGAATCGCGGACTAATGATTCATTTGAACGCATCGGATGAGCGCGGAATTGATATTATACGCAATCAAATCAACAGTTTTGTCAGCACAAAATCAATGTTTGGTAATGGTATCAAGTTTGTGATTTTAGATGAAGTGGATTATATGACAACAAACGCACAGATTGCGCTTCGATATCTCCTTACGAGTTACACAGACAATAACGTCAGGTTCTGCTTGATTTGTAATTACGTCTCTCGAATTGATGAATCTCTACAAACCGAGTTTGTTCGAATGCGGTTCAATCAATTGCCTGAATCGGATATTCTTGCCTTTCTACGTAAGATACGCGATAATGAAAACTTGCGCCTGACCGACGCCAATCTCGTCGCGATTCAACGACAGTTTCATTCCGATATTCGAAGTATGATTAACTATATTCAAACCAATCAAGACCATCTACAAGAATTACACGTCATTACTCATTCTGTATGGGAACAAATGGTGAATCTGTTTCGCGACCCGTCGGTGGATATTGAAGAGATTACAAACTACTTTCGAGAGATTGGTGGGATGTATTATATTGACCCGCGCACCATTATCAAACAATTCTTATATTATATTGTGCGATATCGATCTTCTGAGATGGTAACCACCGATTTGTTACGCAGTATAGAACACGTGATTCACCTACATCATATTCGAAGTGAGTATATTATCCATTATTTTATACTGAAGTTTAGATCCTATTTTCGTAACGCGGTGGTGGCGGAGGCGGCGGATACTGCGGACACTGTGGACACGGCGGACACGGCGGCAGCAGCAGCAGCAGCCGCGGCAGCGAAGCAAACACGACGTGTCATCAAAGTAAAACGAAAAAAAGAATAAATTGAAGTGTTTCTTTGGGTTTGTTGAATACATCACGAACAATGACGCACGAAATTGACGCAGACGCAGAATGGATTAAATTTATGTCGCGAATTACACGACAACAGAATTGTGAGGACGACGAATATGAATCAGAAGACAATAGTGATGGTAGAGGGTTCGATATGATGATGAGCAATACGAATGCGGCCGCGACGTCACCTGCGACAATGATGACGACCAAGACTACGGCCATACCGACGATGACCACTGCCGCGAGCGCCGCCACGACGGCCACCGCCACGACGGCCACCGCCGCCGCCACCGCCGCCACGACGAAATCAAAACCACGCAAATCCTGTATTTCAAAAAAAACACAACGCAGGTCGTATTCGTTTGTTGATAATACGCTAGCGGGGGACGAAGACGCTGAAGCACCGCCGATCGCTGATGCGGTGTCAAGTGTGGCGGAGTCGTCGTCGTGTGTGTCTAGTTCCACCGACCCAGTCGCAGTATCCGATATACGCAAGAACTTCTCTCCCATATATATTTCCACCAAGACCAAAATCGCATACTTGAATAAACCGGTCGACATCTATGACGCATTCTGGAAGATTCCTGTTCAACATTATTATAAGCGGTCGGAATGCGTCATTAAAAAACAAATCAAGTTCCAGACAACTGATCCTGCGTGCGTCGCATCCATCAAGGAGAAATTACAGCAGCAACCTCGATATTATGAAGAGTTCATCATCGAACATATTGACAACCCGTTCGGGCGAATCCCTTATAAAGACCAACGCAAAGTAAGTATCGGGATGTCTCGGAAAGATATCAGTGTTGGAAACAATAAGAAAAAACGCGCATTCTTCAACTGTTTCGTCCTCATCTTACGTATCAATGGCGGTATAGCTCCTGTGGATGAACGCGCACCCGAAGACGATATTCTTTACAAAGAGATGCACGTGAAAGTATTCAATACTGGAAAACTTGAGATACCGGGTATTCAAGAAGACCATACGCTTGTCCAAGTTCTTCAATTGCTTGTCCGCGTCTTGCGTCCATTATTGGGCGACGACCTGGATTATCTGCGAAATCGTTGTGAGACCGCGCTGATTAACTCCAATTTCAATTGTGGGTTTTATATTGACCGCGACCGTCTCTTTCAACTCTTGAAATACAAATATCGACTGAACTGTAATTATGATTCGTGTTCTTATCCTGGCATTCAAAGCAAGTTTTACTATATCCCGACCAAATCACAACACGAACAAAACGGACAGCAACCCGTATCAATGGATATGCCGTATTACGAAGTATCATTTATGCTGTTTCGCACTGGCAGTATTCTCATTGTGGGAAAGTGTAATGAAGAAATATTGAACGTCATCTACCGTTTCATCTGTTCAATACTGGAAACGGAATATTCTACGATTCAGATGGGTCCGGTGATATCTGCTGTAGGTGGCGGCGGTGGCGCTGGTGGTGGCGGTGGCGGCGGTGGCGCTGGCGGTGGTGGCGCAGGCAACCATCTCAAGAATTCATCGCGTAGAAAGAAATTATCAACTACAACTATTCAAATTTACAAAGAAGAATCCGAATAAAACATTTAGCCAAAATGGCGCGCGTTCGTAAAGAATATAAAGATTTAAAAATTGAGTATTCTATATACGATATTTTTTGCTTGTAATGTCATCGGCCGGCCAAAATGGAGGCGCAGTAGTGTCTGCTGCCTCATCGTCTTCCGGAAATGGTGACGCATCACAGCAGCAACAGCACATTAGCCGCATACCTACGTATCCCTGTTTTCAGCACGCAACCAAAGTGGCGATTTTAGAAGATAAGCCGATTATTTTGGACTATTGGACCAGTTCTTTAGAGAAAACGTGCCTTATCGGCGTTCGGTCAAACAATGAGAAATTACTCGTGAAGAGCGAGGATGAGTATACCAGTCCCATTGCGAAAATTTTCAAGGTAGACACTGAGTATATCATTGTCACTGCCAATTCAATCTATATTGTTTCAGCAGACATTAGCACGCGCAGGATCAATTAGTCCCACGCGGATTTGCGGGGTTTGCGCGATTTGTTTATTCTTATAATCAGTTCATTATTATAAGCATTATTATAAGAGACTGTTCCTCATCATTGCGACTACCACCCTTCGTTCTATTCCATTCTATTCAGTGGTAAAAAGAACTTAAAGACAAACGTAGTATTCTAATGTCCGCGCCGCCACCGCCACCATCACCCCCCTCCGCATCCATCATCTATTTAAGCGATTGTACCCCCTTATACACTACTCTTGGTGCTCCTTCTCGTATTCCCACCGTCAACGGTTTTCCATTGAACACGTCTGTCCGTCTTGAATGGTCTCCTCCGCCGAATTCCGATACTGTCATCGTAGATTCCTATATCATCCGATTTAAGCGCACCGGCGCACCAAACACACAGACACTTGGTGAAGTCGTTTCCTTTTTCCCCACCGCCATTGTATCGGGCATCTTAAACGGGGAATCGTATGATTTTTGGGTCGTCGCTCGCAATCGTTTCGGCGAAGGCCCACTTTCCTCTACAGTGAGCGTAATTCCGGGTTCCGCGCCTTCCTCCATCCAGTTTGTGCGCCGCGCATATCATTCTACGACTGGTTCTTTTCCACAAAAAGTCGGCTTGGAATTCACTCCACCGGTTGACAACAATGGTGCTACGCCTCTCGTATTCACTGTCAAGTATACACGCATTGGCAATGGCAATGGCAATGGCAATGGCAATGGCGATACCCTTGACGCATCTTATGTGTTCCAAGAAAGCGTCCAGTCAAATGAAATCATACGCGACAACTCTGGCGCGCTGGCGATTAAGACACGTGGAGTGAAAGGCAATTACATTCGCAGAGAGTTCACACCATTGACTTCATCGCTGGCATCGCCTCTATTTCGTAGTGGAAACTACCGGTTTGAAGTTTTCACGAATAATTTATATGGTGTATCGGGAGCGCCCGACATTTCATTTGTTGTTCCCTTATATGCAGATACCGACCCCGATCCAAATCGCGCAACGTTCGTCGCACCATCCTTTGCCACCTACTATGCTAGCAACCCTCCAACCGCATCGGCGGGTATCATTGCGATTGATGCCAGTGACGCATCGTTTCGTCTGCGTTGGAGACAATACCGCGGGATCGGTTCCACGACATATGCTGGCTGGTCATATCGCATTCAATACACGGACGACCGTGATTATTGGTATTACCCAGTTACATCGGTGAATGCGCCATTGACCGCGAAATACCCTGAACACATACGCGCATATGACACAACGAGCCCCGGCGCGAATACCGACAATTTCGAATACACGATGGATATCTCTCGTAACGTCGTAAATGGACGCAGATATTACGTTCGTTATTGTGTTGTTGCTTCGAATGGTGGCGACACAAGCGAATATTCTCCCGTTACAGATGCCAATCTTTCCATTACTTCGGTAGTTCCTGGCAAAATTCCGCAACCACCGCCCATTTTCAACGCTGCGGTGGATGACCGAATGGTTCATCTTTACTTTGACTGGCCGACCCGCCCGCCATCACTCGAATTGACCGGAGGAACACCTGTCATCGATTATCGTATCGAGAGATATATCACGTCACGTGATGAAAATGGACTCATTACCATTCCTGCGACTCCTGGTGTGGTATTCAATAATTTACCTGGGCCTTATTATCTAGACACATTCGACATTCGCGTAAATGGCATTGAATATCTCTATCGTATCTTTACACGCACCGTTTTTGGGTTTTCCACTCTCTTTACAAGCGTCACTGCTATCCCATCTCGTAAAAGTGATGTCGTTTATAGTGTGTCCGCATCGGTTGACTCTGGGCAAGTGACATTAGATTGGTATCCACCAACCAATATTGAGCCAGGACTCCCCATCGTCCAGTATTGTGTCGAGTTTCGCATCTATGATATCTACGCACTTTACGATGCGTCATTTAATCCTACGATCCCAACGTCGAATATAGTCGGACCGATTTCGAACCAAAATACGCTGTCAAATTCTGTTCAAGATATGAATTCGATTCTCGTGGATGACGCAATATGGTCTCGCCTTACGACCACGGTATCAAGGGTCTTTACGAATAGCACGCTTTTGACATATACGATTCGTAACCTCATTAATAATAAACCGTATGTGTTCCGTGTTGCGGCGGTATCGCGAGACAGTGCGCGCAGAAATATCGTCGGATTGTTTAATGTGATTGGCAGCAAAAGTCCGTATTTACCACACCCCGTTATTATTGGTAAAGTGCCGCAACGGATGGCAAATGTTGAATACACTGTCGGGTCAGGCAGTGTGACGATTCAATGGACGAGTACTGACGTGAGAAATACAGAAGGGATTCTGCGGTTTATCGTGGATTATCGGGTCTATGGGTCAGGGCCAGGCGCCGAGTATCGACGCCAAATGTTTGATTATACCAACACAGTTCGAAGTACAGACGGAGTCACTTCAGTATCATTTATAGTCGTTGTTACTGGACTTGATAACAATGTTCTTACGCGCCCGGATACGCGCACCCATAGCTACGAAATGGTGATTTATGCCGAAAACTCAGTTGGATACACCAACACGACCGATAAAATCGAGTTACACGACGACCTTACGTATAATGATGTTTATGAGAATTTAGTTATTCCTCGTATTGTTCGTCCGATGTCGGTGCCTTCTCTTATTACAGAAGTTCGCGTGTAAACAGTGGGTTTATTCTTCGTGTTATGTATACAATCCAATGACGACGCCAACTACGCCCTTTCTATCGAATTTCGTCGTTGCGCCGCGTGTATATGGTTCCGCTCCATTTGACCTCATAAACCCAATATCTACGAATACTTTGCCATACGCGACATTTACATTCACGAGTAGCGACACAAATGTTGCGACCATATCCGGCCGTACTGTCACAATAATACGCGCAGGCCAAATCGTGATTACGGCGACACAGGCAGCGACATTACCTGATTTCACCAGTGCGACCATTAGCGCGAATTTCACTGTGAATCTCGCTACGCCCACCATCACAAATTTCACGATTTCGCCCAAATCGTTTGCGGACGTGTCATTTACATTGACGCCTCCAACATCCAACAGTTCTGGTGAATTCACGTATCGCAGTTTAACCACGGATGTCGTAATGGTGACAGGCACAACAGTTTCCATCAAGCGCGTAGGTCTCGCTCGAATTGAAGTGAACCAGTTTCCGGTATTAAATTATTACAGTCAAGGTAGCAGTATTGCGGAGTTTGATGTGCTTACGAGTATTGTTCGCGCAGGGGGTCAGAATCAGATTGACCTCTCGTGGAACCGTCCCACAGAAAATGGCGCAACCGTGAAGAACTATTTCTTTTATAAAGAAGAGCGGGTAAGCACCGCGATACCGGCGCCGTCGGTCAGCACAATCGTGAGCGGCAGCAGCAGTGTATCTGCCATCGCACCCATCAATCCGGCTTATTATTCATATGCGTTACCGAAACCATATTCGACCCAAATTTTATCTGCCAGTGGTGTTCCTACAGGAATCGATATCAATGCGTCAGGAACCAATTTTTCGATTGCTACGTCACCTTTGTCTACACAGTCCAATCAGATCGACTTGGGATATTATGCGGAAATCGAGATTTCGTGGGTATATCACAATGATGCTCCGATTCTTGAACTCAATCCGAATTTCGTCGCAGTCACGATTATGACATTAAGCATATATAAAGAAGGAAGTAGCACAATCGGCGATAACCGCGTGGATCTACTACGAAATGCTGAACGCACATATGATTCCACCATCAATTGCTTAGGCCCGCGACCGCAAAATAATAATAAAACGTTGACCGATATTTTTACCGTTGTCTTCGACGCAGATGCGGCGCGTGCGTTGAAATATTTGAAGTCCACAGATGTCGTTTCTGGTTCCGTTAAAATCTCCAGCAATACATATTCCTCCCGGGATTTTGGAGATAAATCATACAGCATTATTCTGAAAAATATTCGCATTGTGCCATATCGTTTGCCAATACAGAAAGATTTTACATCTGCGGGGTTTGGAGGGGGAAATGCGGATACCGGCGTCGGGTTCGCGATATCGACTGTGAACGCTACTGCGCCTTTGGCTTCGTCAGGTATACTATATCATATGCCGAAAATGACGCGGCCATTGACTGATTTCAATGAAGCGAAATGGCAGTTTTCGTGGAATTATGGCGCGAATTTGGCGCGACTTGCCTTGGATATTTCCTATTTACCCATCAATGTTGGTAATGGTGGCACGTTGGCCGCAAACTTGAATATACCTTATCAAATGCGGTTGCGCGCCTATTCACGCCCATATTCGCGTATATTCTCCTCTGTATCGGTAGAACAGTATAACACAACAAACGTTACCGAGTTTTTGACGAATGTAAACGATTCCCGCTATCACACGCGGTTATTGTTGGATGTGTCCTGGAATGACTCTGCGACATATGCGCAGATTGAAACAATGAGTAGTGTTACGCGGACATTTGAAGTGCCTGGAATGTCAGGTTTCCCCGAATTCACCGCAAATTTGGATACTTCGCACACTCAATTCGTGTTTCTTTTTGAACTCACCATCACTGACCCAAGTTACAATGCGTATTATCAGAGACTTGCGACGACGGCTCTATCCGCATTGAGTGCTGCGGCAGACGCATTTCGTGTGAAAATGCAGACCCAGTTACTGATCCCGCGACAAGAATATCAGTTTTCCGGCCCAGATCCTACAATCGCGTCATCGAACGCACTCACGAGCGCAACGAATACCATCTACGAAATCGATGAACCGTATACCAACATCACCCCCTTTTATCGGTTTTACAATCTCACCAACGGCGTCTTCTACTCCTATCGCATCGCATCCAATAATCGCGCAGGGACAAGTTCATTTTCAGAACTAATGACGCGCCGCTGTGGTTCTGTTCCAAATACCGTCGTGAATAGCGTTGTTTCCGGAAAAGATACGTTTCAGTTGGAATCCGAGATTACAAGCAACCAGATTAACTTATACTGGTTAAAACCGTCCTTTTCTGGATATGAAATCAAATATTTCGTGATTCAATTGGATATTGACGTATCCGGTCAATGGATGAATTTCCTCGATTACACGCCAGATGTGCCACATAATACGCTCACATTTAATCGGTTTGAGGATATTGTGGTTCCCATTCAAGATGAACTGAAAACAGAATACTCAAACATCATCAATACCTACAGAAATAAAAACGAAACGGTGACGAATACCCTTATCAATGGTTCAAAGTATTATGTCCGCGTTGCGAGTGTAAATGACCTTGGTAGGTCGCCATTTTCATCCGTATTGTCGGGTGTGGTATTCGCCGCTCCATCGAATTCGCCGATTGTATTGGTAGGTTCTCCTGTCATTGGTGACAGACTTATTTATCTGACTTGGAGAATCCCGCAAGATGACGCAGGTTCGCCAATTCTGAATTATATTATTGACTATGAAAAAGAAGTGACACGCGTCGTAAATGGCGTGACAATTACGCGATATGAAGACAATCGACGATATAAAATTAGCGAAGATGAGCCTACGCGTCTCTCGTATCCCAAAGACGATTTCAAGGACGTATATTCGAATTATAAAAAATATGATACGCTATCTCTTTCTGAAAAAACGCGAGTTGCGAATCTACGCGCTGAATTGACGCGATTTGTGATTCCTCCTACACCCATCACATTGAGAGATTCCGATTATTATGGCACACGGCGTGACCCTGCGACCGGCAATCTTTTGGCACCCATCCCCAATCGTAGCGTTATTTTATCCTATTCACAGCAGACGTTTGTATATATTGGCGATGAACTCACGCAAAATGTGTTTGATATTTCCAATATTCAGATGAAGTGGTATTATGCGGCCGATCCTACGGGTTCTTCTGCGTGGGACTCTGATAATGTAACTGTGTCATTTCGAATTTCGATCCGCGGACATCTCAAAGACATCAGTGGAAATACATCGCGGAACATTGATAATATATTTTTCATTCCAGCGGGGTTATCTCACGCAGTGAATCGCACACTCTTTTCTACAAGCGCGAATTTTAAGTATATCAATTATATCACGGGTGCCGTAATTTCATCCAATGGCGGCGGTGGAGACGTTCCGAAGATATACATACCGACGTTGCCACGTATTGACACATATGATAACAAACGTTATCGATTACAGGTAGAATACGAAATTAGCGACTTTATTCCGAATACTGGCGCGAATCGGTTTTTCGTCTATTTCGCACCCATCGTGATAAATGGAACTGCGCCGGTGAGAACACGACAGGGATTAAACACGATTTTTACAATGAAAATTCAGAACAACGCAGTATCTCCGATTCTGAATAATACAAAATATAGGTTTATTATCACCCCTTTCAATCTCAACGATTATTTTAGAACTACAAGTGTCGAAGAACGTATCGGAACTGCGAATGCGGAACCGGTTACAGATTTGAGTTATTCGTTGGTTTCCACGAGTCAGGGTGGGATCGTTCAACTCCAATGGAAATATTCCCCCATTTCGGATTACTTTATTAATATAACCATACCGGAACAATACCAAAATGGGATTGAAGAATATGAACTTGTTACGGATGCTGGAGGGGCTACACGTTCCATCTTCGTAAAAACGTTGTCACCAGTTGAAGGTATTGTCACCTATACAATACCATCCACACTTCCAGGAGATATCGCTGGCGGGAACGCGCAAAATTATTTGAAGGCGGGGCGCGGATATAACATTACGATTGCGCCGGTGAGAATTGTGGAAGTCGCAAATGACTTCGTTTCATTGCCCGCAGAGGCGCGTAGTGTGGTTTCCGATGGAACGTATATTATTCCGTTTCGGGTTCCATTACGACCGCTGGGACTCACTGCGCTCGGAAACAATGGAATGGTTGCCTTAACGTGGCGACTGCCAAATCTCCTCAATGATCCGAACTATTATATTACAGTATATCCCGTGGTTCCACCACTTCCATACTACCATTATCGGTATTATACATTAGAACGCCGCGATATATCGGCGGCGGATGTTGCTGCGAGAGATTGGGTGGTCGTCGCAAATGAGATACCGATTCCAGATGGATCCGCACGTGGCGCTGGAGCTATAATGTCAACCAATGTAACTGGGCTTACAAATGAAAACAATCATCA
>Ga0209770_10001063_pt1 | contig 14440 bp, 17 predicted proteins | sample LauGreSu1BDMLBDD_2_FD_187572 | JGI IMG/M metagenome (GOLD analysis project Ga0209770, IMG submission 187572) | Freshwater lake microbial communities from Lake Michigan, USA - Su13.BD.MLB.DD (SPAdes) (version 2) | ecosystem: Environmental > Aquatic > Freshwater > Lake | place: Lake Michigan, USA...
CCGGGTGTGGCATCCATGCATGCTCTATGAGACGGTGCTTACCGCCCGCGAACAGGCTCCTGATGTTCCTGAGGACTGGCTCCGTCTTCTCGCGCTCATGTTCGGAGATGTTGACATGGAGGGCCAGTGGACTTTTCTCCACCTCATCCGCGAACCTGATCGCCCACATCGCCTGCTGTAGGTGGTTCTTGAGCGGGCGCAGGGCGCCGAACAGGCCCACATGCAGTTCGTCCTCCGACTCCCTCTGGATGTCGACCGGTTCTGCAGCGGCTTCCGGATTGGGGTTGTATATGTTCGGGGTGTGGTTCACGCAGCCCGGGAATATCATCTTCAACTCGTCATAGAGTGAATACGCATTGGGGCTGAGCCATATGTCGATACCCTCTTTCCTGAGTTCGGCGTATGCTCTGATCCACTCGAATGCCATGCCCTCGACGGCGAGAAACGGGGTCTTTGAGTGGAGCCGTATGTGCCAGCGGACGTTCGGGTGGAGTCTGGAAAGAACCTTGAACTTATCCGGCACGCACCACAGGGCCTCTATGAAGCAGTCCGTGGGACGGAAGCGGGCGACCTCCCTGTCGATGCCGTTGTTGTCGACCACCTGAACCGTGTCCGTCTCGACGCCTGACTCCCTCAGCGAGCGTGCGACGAAGTCGCATGAGTTGTACAATCCATACGCCTTCGTGTACTGCCCATAGACATAGCGCTGCTTGAGGATGAACTGGACCCGCGGTAGGGTTGGCATTTTGGTCTCCGTTTGTCACCTTTGCTTAGCACATCGCTCCGTTCTTTCCTCTCGCATCATGAGGTTCATTTTTAAATGGGCAGGAGTGTGGGTGATCGTCGGGAAAAACAAGTGATCGGAGGCGATAATGATGCCAAAATCTAAGCCAGCATACAGAGCAGAGAATGGTGTTTTTGACATGCAGAGCACATCCGACACGAGAGGTCAGTGAAGCATGTCGTGGTGGAAGCGTGCCATATCCAACGAGTCTGTAAAGGCCAAACTAGAAGGGCTGTGGTCTGATGCGTCTGGAGACAAGGCCAAGGCCGCGCTGCTGTACAGGTACATAGACGCGCTCCCTCAGGCTCACGAGATGATCAAGAAGTACCTGGAGTCGAATTCGGCCACGTCATGGGCGCACATGTACATCGATGATGTTCAGAAGGGCATCATCGAAATGCCAGGGTGGCTCGAGCGCATCGTCATAGACATCATACCGAATATGGATCCGCATGCATACAACTTCCCGGTTTACGCGTTGTCAAAGCGCATAGGCATAGAGAAATTGGATCCGGCGCTTGCGGAACACCTTAGATCCAAGGGAAAACTTGATCAGAGATGGTTCATTGAGCGCGAATACATGAGGAGACCAGTTCACGAAATATTGCCAAATGTACATCGGGTCATAGTGGGCGCTCTCGACAGAAACATGACCCCAGATACTGGACTGTCGAGCGAACTGGCACGAGACCTGAACCTCGGCACGGCTTCGCCCGAAATGGAAAAAGTGCTTGGAAAATTGGTGGCAAGGACGGGGTCGCCACCCCCGTGGGCATACAACTGGGTTGAAGAAAACCTGACGGGGGAGAGGAATGACCTCCCGCCAGATGCGATGGGAGAGTGGCACAGTGGGATACTGTCAAGACTGCGGAGCCACTCATACATCAGTCCCGCGTCAATGCCATGGTTCGTCCAGCACATGATGGGGGAAGACGACGAGCGGCTGTGGGCAAGCGTGATGCAGATCATCCTCTCCCCAGCCATCTCGATAAAGACATCCCAGATGCTTGGCGACATGATGGGTCCTGCAATAGTGGCAGCAAGGAAGAGGGGGGTGATTTCCTCCCGCATCGACGACCATGTCGCCAGGATCATGGTAGACTATCTGGATTCGAAGTGGTCCACAGGGCGGGACAAAACCCCTCCAGCACCATGGGCGATGCAATATATGAAAATAGATGGCATGATGGAGAAGGTCATCGAGGAATCGCAGAGGATTCCAGAGGCACGCAGATTCCCGACATACTATATGCATGAGAAAATAGGAAATCGTATGAGCCTTTACCGCGGCGGATCGGGAGCGACAAGATGAACTGGTACAAGTATTCTCAAAGCCATGAGCCCTTGCGGCTGATCAAGCCCACCCGAGAGGAGTCCGCAATATTCTCCATGATCAGGCAGGCCCGAGACAGGTTTGCCCCCGGCACATCCCTGAGGGTGGCGGGAGGGTGGGTGCGGGACAGGCTCATCGGCAAGTTGTCGGATGACATCGATATTGCCGTCTCTGGAGGGGACGGGGTCGCCATTGCGGATGCGGTGTCGAAGTTCGACCGCGAAACTCATGGAGGCAGGACAGGAGCCAGCTACGCAGTCAGCCTTGAGAAGGGCGGCGAGAGCTCGGGACTCAAGGTGGGCGCGGTAGATATCGATGGGGTAAAGATCGAGTTCGTGCCCATGCGTACCGAGAACTACCGCGAGGACAGCAGGGTTCCATCCATCGTCCCCACCGATGACCACCGAGAGGATGCACGCCGTCGCGACCTCACCATCAACGCAATCTACTACAACCTCGACACCGGAGAGGTGGAGGATCCCACTGGAGGGGCGGGAGACCTGTACCACGGTCTCCTCCGCACTCCGGTCGACCCGCTTGTCACATTGGTAGAGGACCCGCTGCGGGCCGTACGCGCCCTCAGATTCCTTTCGAAGATGGATGGCTTCCGTCTCGACCCCAAGCTGGAAGATGCCCTTGCGCATCCAGAAGTGCACCAGGCATGGGAGAGAAAGGTGGCGTCCGAGCGCGTCCGCAAGGAACTCGAGGGAATCGCAAAGGGATCGAATCCGGCCGATGCTTTCAAGATCATGCTGCAGAGCGGTCTGTATCTGCCAATGTTCGGGAGGGACAGGTTTGACGGGTTCAAGCCGTTCACGATGAACCAGAACAACCCGCACCACGACCTGAACCTCCTCGACCACACGGTCGAGGTCGTCCGCAACATGAACGAACTCATGAAGAAGGAGGGATACGGCGAGCGCGAGAGGATGCTTGCCGTGCTGGCATCTCTCTTCCATGATTTTGGGAAGATGCACCCAGATGTGGAGCGCCCGAGCAAGTCTACCCCGGGAGCTTCGTCGTACCCGGGTCATGAGGATGTGTCCGCTGAGATGGCAGAGTCGATCCTTAAGAGTCTCGGCTTCGGCGCTGAGAGGGGTGTCGTTGCCAAGATCGTGAAGGAGCACATGCGGCCACACGGGTCCCTAGAGACTCCGAAGGCGATGGGAAGGTTTGTCAGGGACTTCGAGTCCATGAAGACCGATGACCCCGTCAAGGGGAGATTGTGGCACATGACCATGCTGCACGGCATGGCCGATGCATCCGCGAAGGGTCGTGGCGCAGACCCAGAAGAACTTGCCGCGAAGCGTCGGAAGATGGACGAGATTGGATCGATGCTCCAGTCGAGACCGGGCGAGAGGGGCAAGCCGATACTCAGCGGCAGGGACATCATGTCCCTGTTCCCGCAGATGGACCCGAAGACAGGATTCATCAGAACCATGACCGAGGCCCTTGAGGGGGCGGTGGACTCAGGTGAGGTGGTCGACGAGGCTTCTGCGAGGGAATTCCTGAAGAACACCTTCAGCAAGGGGACTTCACCAGCAGACGGTGATGACATGGAGAAGCGTGCCAATCTGGGAAGATGGTTCAAGGAGAAGTGGGTCGACATCTCGAGGAAGAAGGATGGAAAGCACCCGCCGTGCGGACGGTCGGATGCGTCTTCAGGGGCCTACCCAAAGTGCAGGCCGAGCAAGAAGGTTTCGGACGACACCCCCTCCACGTCGAGAGGGATGTCGGCATCCGAGAAGCGCAAGGCCACCGAGCAGAAGCGCAGGGTCGAGTCGAAACCGAGGAAGGGAAAGTCTCCACACAGGGTTTCGCATCACGATCTGAAGAAGAAGTCATCAGGAGAGGAACCAGAAGCATGAGGCCGATCTATCGCATCGGTGAAGCAGTCATGCTCGCGAAGTCGGCGCAGTCCGATGGGATCACGCCAGACGTGCGGAGATTCATTTCGGAGGCACAGGCGCTTGAAGACGTGGGAGACACGCCGGAGCGCAGAGACTTCATATTGCGGCTGATGAAGGCCAGCAAGAATGTGCAGAAATTCCTGGATGATCAGTTAGACTTCCACAATGCCCTGAAGCCAATCTATCCCATCCTGTCAAAAACATTCAATGAAGGAGAACCATGGCTGGTTCAGCTGGTGGTGAAGCACATCGCAAGCACGGCCCGAGTCCCGCACTTCATGGAATACATGCTGAAGAATGTGGATGAACAAGAATTCGGCCCACCGCACCTGATGGTGATGGATGAACTTCTGAAGATGATGTTCTCCAGCTATGCGGCAAACCCCAAAAACTTCAGTCGCGTGGTCATGAAATCCGTATCGGACGCCATGGAGATGGGCGAGATGTCAGAGCTTGTCTATACAAGAGCAGTCAACGACCACATGTTCAGGGATGGAAATGTGCCGTGGTGGGCGAGAGCGTGGGTGAGGGGGGAGTTGAAAAAGATGGGCTCAGGACTGCAGGCATCGGGAATTCTGCAGCAGAGGATCGCAGAGATGGTTAATGCCGATGGAAACATGCACGTGATGCCCACGGAGATAGCATCCTGGATCGAGAATTCATTCCAAGCGAGACAGGCCCCACCATGGCTTGTCGAAGCGGTTGCGATCAGGTTCTCGAATACGGGTCATGTGCCGCACTATGCAAGTTCATGGGTGAAAGAAATGGTTGGCAGAGCGGTTGCAGCCAAGACGCCGCTTCCCGAGAAGATCGCGGAGGGCATCGGCAGGCACCTTGAGGTGGCGGGAGATGCATCGTATGCAGATGGGTACGTCTCCATGGCCCTTGAGAACGGATACGCCACCCCGGAGATGGAGAGGGTGTATCATGAGATGCTTGAACTGCACCGTGAAGCACGGACGAGTGGTGGTTCCGCAATTGCCGAATTGCATCCAGACAATCACAAGCTCCCCAAGTGGTTCCCCCCGTCGGCGCAGGCAGAATTGAACAGGCGGGGTGTCCGTTGAACTGGATCAAGACCGCACGCGGCATCCACGGGGAGATAGTTTCTTGTCGGACGGAAGATGGACTACAACTCCACGGGCTGTGGGCCGGGGGCGGTGACACCGTGCTGGTCCACACGCACGGAACCGCGTCCGCCTATGGGGTCGAGTCGTTCGAGCCGCAGCTCCAGCGCTGGGCAGAAAGAAACGGATGGGGGTTCCTGACGTGCAACAACAGGGGATCCCATGTGCTGGAAGACTGGCAGGACAGCGGGGCTGCAGTCGAGTTGTTCTCTGATTCTCCAAAAGACCTGAAAGCATGGATTGGCTGGACAAGCAGGGCAGGAGCCAATAGGGTGATACTGTCAGGTCACAGCTTGGGTACGGAAAAAATCGCGCATTTCTTGAGAGGGCATGAGACGCCACACATCGTCGGAGTCCTACTGCTTGCCCCGTCGGACTCGCCAGGATGTCAGGAGAGGTGGGAGGACGAGTCTGGTAAGGACTACATGTCAGAGGCGATACGCATGTGCAGTTCCGGCAGGGCCGGTCATCTGATGGCGGACAGACTTGTGCATGCAGGGCTCCTGCCAATGACGGCACGGGCATACCTCGACTTCTTCGATGAAGACTCGGACCTGAGGAGGGCTCTGCCGTTCAGGACGGGTGGCATTGAGAGTATTCCCGTCCCCGCCTACGCACTCATACCAGCAGACGATGTGTGGAACATAACATCTCCGAAGGACTATATGGAACAGATGGTGGCCGTCGGGTGCGGGGGAGAGATATGTGGATGCAACCATGATTTTGAAGGCCACGACATCGGTGGTGCCCTCAGGTCGGCCGAACAGGCATTCTTTGGTGACAGCCGAAAATAAAACGGAGAGGATTGCAAATGTACAACTGGATCAAGACGGCATCTGGATGGACTCTCGGCACCCAAAAGCACGCAGGCGCCGCGGGGATGGGCAACATGCAACCCACTAGGGAGCAGGTCATGCGGGCCGGCGAATTGTGCAAGTATTGGGCGCAGGCGCTCGCGGCAGGGGACCAGGACATCCTGCATGAGCTCGAAAAGGTGCCACCCCTTGAGCTGCCCGAATGCAGTTCAGAAGATTCCATAAATGAATGCAAGGGCATGCTCGACCACTTCTGCGAGGAGATGCTCGAGGTCATGCATGCAACCGACACGCCCATCCGCGGATGGCGCGGGGCAGACGGCTTCCTCCAGGATGCCATGTCGGGCGGAAAATCCACGGAACAATAGGAGAACAATAGATGTCAGCAGACCAATTCGCGGCGAGGGCGAAGCAGCTTTTTGACGAGCGCTTCAGGGTCAGGTTCAATTTCGATGGCACGGTCTCAACCGCGGAGGGCGGACGCGGAGAGAAACGTCGTGCCGTTGGATTCGACGGCGATAAGAGCACTTTCACATGGAAACGTTTCCTCACCCTTGAGGACAGTTACAATCCATATCCCGGCCAATTGAACCCGTGGAGCCTGAAGGCATGGTACAAGTGGGGATGCAGAAAATTCCACTTCCACAACCCGTTCGGGAAGGTTGCCCATGGAAATCTTCAAGGACTTGTGTACGAAGTAGACCAGTACCTGAGCGCGAAGAATGGTCTGACGGTGGAAGGCGTGGTGCAGAACACTCCCATGCCATGGCTTGTAGATGACTTCGTCACGGTGGTTAGGGCGCTCACCACGGGACAACGCGGCACGCTTGACCAGGCGACATGGGACGAGTGGACAGTCGGACGAGACGCATGGTTCAAGCCCACCGAGCCGATTGACCTCATAGTCTACATAGGCGGCATGGCCGACCCCAGCATTTCAGATGATGCATATGCCGCATATATCAGGCGGTGGAACAACTTGTTTAACACCAGTCCGACAGAGGCAGCCAAGAGGCTGAGCGACTCCGTCGCTCCCCTTGTGGATGCCAAGTGTCGAATAGGATTCGATGCAGCCGTCGCAAGCCCCGGATCTATGCCCGGCTGGGTTGTCCCCCTCACGGTGCAAGGCATGGCGCTCCAGAAAGGTTGGTGGAACTTCTGGATCGCCCTGGGAAAGAAGATAGGGAAGAACAGGATGTACGTGGAGTCCTACCCGTTCAAGAAGGACGGGATGGCCAACTCCTACCTGGGCTACAACATCATAGCGGACGACGACTGGTCTTTCACCAAGAATGTCCTGCCTGGCGAGGACGGGCCGCACATGACGAGCGAGATGGGGGATGTCGAGTTCTGGAGAGCCATATGGCAGAACACCCCGGAAACCGCCCCCCTCATCGGCTCAAACATGTCTACCAATCCGATCATGGAGCGCTACTGGTTCCTGAAGGAACATGCTCATGCATCGCTCAGCAAGGCCACCGACGAGTTGAGGCTGAATCCGGCAGGCTGCTGCCAGCAGGGGCACAATTATTACTGGGGAGACATATATGGAGACATCATCGCCTACCACATCCTGGAGAAGCAGAACACCAGGTGGGAGACGAATGAGCGCGGAAACATAACGAGGAGCGGAATATTGGTTCCGCACTCCCTCCTGCAGATACTTCCGGAATCTTTCCCTGGTGATCCTGCATGGGGCAGGCAGTTTGGCAAGCGGTTCGAGAGCGCCGAGGCGTTCGTCAGCCACCTTGCCTCCACCATGGACAGGAAGAAGGCATCCGAGGCCGGTCTGTACGGAGCCTGAAAGGCTCGTATCGGTCAAGGTCAGCGCTGAGCAGCCGAAAAAGGCGCTATAGTCGTCGCCATGAGCAAAAACATCCATCGCCCGGGCGGCGATGGTGCGTACAATAGGAAACCAATGATCACAAAGCACAGCGCCATGGAAGTAACTGCAGACACCTTCCGCGATAAGGTCGCGTCCTCGGATGTCCCCGTACTCGTCGACTGGTGGGCCCAGTGGTGCGGCCCGTGCCGCATGCTCTCCCCCGTGATGGACCAACTTGCCTCCGAGTATGGTGGACGTGCAAAAGTCGCCAAGGTCAACTGCGATTCCGATGCTGAATTTGCAAGGGGCAATGCAATACACTCGCTGCCGACTGTGACCCTGTGGAAGGATGGCAGGGAGGTCGCCCGTGTCGTTGGTCTGCGCAGCATCGCCGAATACAGACAACTCATTGAAGGGAACATGTGATGACGACTGAAGCCCAGGTGAATAGCGAAGCAACCACCCTTGTTGGATACGCCCGCTCCGAATTCGAGGTGGCGGCACAGCACAGGGACAAGTCACAGGTCACCGAGGAGATGATGCCATGGATCGAGAGGATTGAATCATCCGTGGTCAAAATGCTCGCAATACTTGACGAGTTGCCGACGGAAGATCGCAGCCGGTGGCTGGCGATGTCACTGTTTGGCAGGCTATCCACCAACCAGGTGATCACGCCGCTCACCGGAGAGGACTCCGAATGGACGGATTCCGGCATCGATAATCTGAAGAAGAACAAGCGATGTCCCCATGTCTTCCTCCGCGCCGATGGAACCGCTTTTGATGCAAGGGCGGTCGTGCGTCTGTCGGGAGATGGGAGCATGCGCCCCGAGTCGGTGGAACCGAGGGAAGTCAACTTCCCCTACATGCCGAAGCAGGAAATACTCGGGCCGAAGGAGACGGAAGCGCCTTCCCTGAAGATTGCGGAGGTCGAGTCATGAGCGCATTTGGATATTCATACCTCCTCGACATGTACGAGTGCAGGGCTGGGGTGGCGGACAACCTGGAACTCCACTACAGGTTCCTTGAGGAACTTGTGGACAGGCTCGGAATGACGAAGATGTCGGCGCCCATCGTCATACACGCGCCCAGGAATCGTGGAGTGGAGCAGTTCCCGGAAAAGGCAGGAGTGAGCGGATGGGTTCCACTCATCGAGAGCGGAATCCAGATACACTCCATAGAGCCAACGCACTTCATCACGCTTGATGTCTACTCTTGCCGCAAGTTTGAGCCATCCGTGGTGTCTGGGTGGGCGCACGAATGCTTCGGATACCACAACCACGAGGAGCACTTCCTCCAGAGGGGCGTGAAGTATCAGCCCCCTGGCGTCACGGTGTCGGAGGATGGGCGTAAGTGGAGCAATCGCTGACACCGTAGCTCAGCAGTTAGAGCAGAGTCACCAGTCGGTATGACAAAAACACCCTATTAGGCTCCGATAGCTGAGGTAGTTTAGCAACGGACTTTTAATCCGTATTAGGAGAGTGCAAGTCTCTCTCGGAGCATTTAGTTGGTAGATAGCAGATGAGCGAAGAAGACAAGAAACTCCGCAGGGAATCCTGGCATGCCAAATACCCATGGCTGCACTGCGACATCGAGTGCATGACAGGATGGGACGACATACTTGATAGACTTTTTTCCCTCATGCATGACAGGTGGCAGAGGATGGAATGCCATGAGGACGACAGGTTTTCCGTCATGCAGGTGAAGGAGAAGTTTGGCACATTGCGCGTGTACACTGGAGGAGCCGATGACCTGATTCATGGCATGACAGCCATGGCGGAATCTTGTTCCTCTTTCACATGTGAGCAGTGCGGAGCGAGCGGGGCACGGCTCACTGGCGGTGGATGGCTGTCCACACGCTGCACGGCTTGCGTTCCTGATGCTCAGTAGCGTGTGAAATGAAAATAACCGATGCTCCCGTAGCTCAGCTGGATAGAGCAATCATGCCATGATCAAAAAGCCAATGACAGTTGGGACACAGTATAAAAAGGTTACTCTCGGCATTTATTTCTGAAAGCATGGTGTCCTCGGAAAAACTAGATATGGGAATTTTGTGACAGACCTCAACATGCTTATCCCACCCGCAATTTTCGCAATATTTGGTTTCTTTTGCCTTCGAGGTCATTCTTGCTCTAGCTCTGACAAGGGCATACGCGGAAGATTTATGATGCCTTTCATAGATCGCATCTTTAAGCTTCATGTCTTTTGCTGAGCAATTTTCGAGAAAGCATTCATCGCAAAACTTTCGACGCGGTCTAATTTTGCAGAGGCATGAAGAGCATTTATTGTCGTTTTTTCTCTTCACAAATTTACTGTTGTTAACGACAGCTGCACACGACCTAGAGCAGAATTTGGCGTTCAAAGTAGGCTTTTGACATGATTGACAAGGCCTAGACTCCATAGCACAATTTACCTCGATGATTCTTGAAATTCACCATCTGCCCGCATACCGGCTCCGCCTTCTAAGCGGTAGTACCGTAACTGGAACTATGCAGGTTCGACTCCTGCTGCGGGTGCTTGACTCGATTAGAATGTTTATCAATGAAGTCGAAAAACTCCTCATGTTTTTTGCAGATGGTCGCAGGTTCAAGTCCTGCCGGGAGTGCTAGAACTGCCCGAATGGGCGTAGAAATGGAGAACACATGGATGACACACTGAAGAACAGGTTGCGCGCGGCTGGATTCTCTCACCTCGTCGATGGAGACATCGATGAGCTCGTAAAGGCGCTGATGTCGGAATGCGAATCCGCCCGCTCCCGTGCAGAGATGCGCGGCAAGGAGGCGGAGACCATCAGAATGGCCATGAAAAGCATGCAGGCCGACCTTTGGGTTCAGCGCGAGATGTTCGGCCAGATGCAGCAGCAGTGGGTGATGGCGCTCAGGAAGATTCACCAGATGGCCTCCGAGTCGGAGGCGCAGTCGGCGACCCAGAGCACCATGCGCTGAAGACCGCAGGTGTTTGGGCACAAATTGCAAAATCTCCACCTAACAGGAGGTGGGGCATGAGCAATGAAAGCGGGTCCAAGCCCGGCGTGAAAACCACTGAGTTCTGGGTTTCTATAGCGCCAGTCATACTTGGTCTGGTGGAAAGTCAAAGGATGGATCAGAACACAAATATGGTTCTGATCATCTGTGGAACTGCGCTTGGAATGGCTTACATTGTCAGCAGGACGATGGTAAAGCGCTGCACCAAGCGCTGATTTTGATAACAATTCAGCAGGCGCCGAAAGCGATTTCGGCGCCTTTTTATTTGGGCGGCGGGCATGAAGGATGGCAGCGGTGTGTACCGAAATACCACATTGCCACCATGAATGCACATAAAGGACAGACATGGCTCGTAACAGGCGGGCGTGGGTTCATAGGGTCGCACCTCGTGGACAGGCTGCTCACTGACGGAGTGCACGTTGTCAACATCGATGCGATGTCGCCGTCCGTGCACGGGACGATGGTAGAAGAATTCATGCCGAGGGTTAGAGAGAGTTTTTACCGAGCGGATATCGGTGATCGGGAGGCAGTCAGGGAAATCCTCATACAGCACAGGCCATCTAGAGTCATCAACCTGGCAGCTGAAACCCATGTCGACAGATCAATATCAGATGCCTCTGACTTTTTCAAGACCAATGTCGACTCGACATACAGGTTTGTGGATGAATGCTCCAGATACCACAACCAGGCAATATGTCCTGAAGGGTTCCTGTTCGTCCATGTGAGTACTGACGAGGTGTATGGGTCGCGGAGGGATGGAGAAAGACCATCCAACGAAGAGGACCGATTCGACCCGCGCAATCCGTACTCTGCGAGCAAGGCTGCATCGGAGCACATCGTCAGGGCATGGGGAAATACATATAGCCTGCCATGGGTCGTCACGAATTGCAGCAACAACTATGGACCAAGGCAGTTCAGGGAGAAGTTTATACCAAATGTTGTCACCAAGGCTTTGAATGGACAGGAGATACCGATATACGGAGACGGACAGCAGGTTCGCGACTGGCTGCATGTGACGGATCATGTGGCGGCACTTGTGGCTGTCGCCAGTCGGGCATCTGCTGGCTGCACGTACTGCATCGGTGGCGACGGCATGATGACCAACATGCAGATGCTCGATATGGTGGTCTCGTCAGTTGAATCCCGAGGTGTCCGATGCCGGCATTTGATCAAGCATGTGACCGACCGACTGGGGCACGACAGGCGCTACCAGGTTGACAGTGGAAAGATACATGCCGAATTTGGATGGGCACCATCGGTGCCAATTCGGGATGGGGTGGACAGCACCGTCGAATGGTACATGGCGAATGGAAGCTGGGGTGTGGCTTGAAGGGCATAGTCCTGGCCGGTGGAATGGGGACAAGGCTATACCCTGCGACGAAGGCCATTTCGAAGCAGTTGCTGCCTGTCTATGACAAACCCATGGTTTACTATCCCATATCGGTACTGATGCTCGCAGGCATCAGGAACATCCTGGTGATCACCACTCCTCAGGACAGGGACAACTTCGAGAGGCTGCTTGGAGATGGCTCGCAATGGGGAATAAGGCTACAGATCAAGGTACAGGAAGAACCAAGGGGACTGGCTGAGGCGTTCATCATCGGTGAGCAATTCCTAGACGGTCAGCGGTGCTGTCTGGCACTTGGAGACAACATCTTCTACGGATCAGGCTTCACGGGGCAGTTGAGGGAAGCGGCACGACGGCAGGAAGGGGCGACCATATTCGGATACAGGGTTAAGAACCCGACCGCGTTTGGAGTTGTCGAGATCGATCAGCGTGGAAGACCAATCTCTATCGAGGAAAAACCTAGCAATCCACGTTCGGATATTGCGGTTCCGGGAATATATTTCTACGACAAAAGGGTGTGCGCTTTCGCACGGATGGTGAAGCCATCAGTTGGCGGAGAACTGTCCATCACGTCTATAAATCAGATGTATCTTGACGATGGAAGCTTACATGTGACTAGGCTTGGTCGCGGATTCACCTGGTTTGACACGGGAACGCACGACAGCCTTTTGGAGGCTTCTCAGTTTGTGCACAGCCTTGAGGAGAAGCAAGGGTTCAAGATTGCTTGTCTAGAGGAGATAGCCATGAACAACGGATGGATAGACAGGCAATTACTACAAAGTCAAATAAACAGTATGAAACCATGCAGATACAAAGAGCATCTTGCTCATCTGATTGAAATTGAACAGGATAGGTGAAAAATGCACGCAACAGCATATAGGGCATCTGAAGAATTTGTGCGCAAGCATGTTTCGATGCCGCACCACTATTTGAGTGTACTTGATGTTGGATCCTTTGATGTTAACGGGTCGATGAAACCTATATTTTCTAAATTTGCGAAATATGTTGGGCTCGATATGCGTGAGGGCAAGAATGTTGACGTGGTGTGCAATGCCCACAATATGATTTTCGAGGACGAGACTTTTGATGTGGTGGTCAGCAGTCAGTGCCTTGAACATGACCCCATGTTTTGGCTTACATTCGTTGAGATGGCTCGAGTGGTTAAGGATGGAGGATTCATATTCATATGTTCTCCATCTTGTGGCCCATATCACCCGCACCCCATAGATTGCTACCGTTTCATGCCTGATAGCTGGACGGGTCTCGTCGAATGGGCGGGAATGAACAAATTAAGACTGACCATCGTTGAGTCATATATAGAAGAAAGTTGCGAAAAATGGAGAGACTCTGTGGCCGTGTTTCAAAAGATCGGATCGCAGGATGTTGTCGATCATAAACTGAAGGAAGAGAAAATATGAATGTAGTCATTCTAGGAAACGGATACATAGCAGGGCACCTTGGTAGAGAATTGATGAAGCACCATCATGTTACCACCTGTTCAAGAAATCAAATTGATTACGGAAATCATAGGCGCCTGTCAGACTTTTTAGTGTCGAATAAGGCTGATGTTGTAATCTGTGCCTTTGGATTCACGGGCAATCCAAACATAGACGAGGCTGAGGAAAAAAAGAGCCTGTGTTGGAAGTTGAATGTAGTAGACCCACTTATGGTTAATTCGGTGTGTGCTGATCTAGGGACGTCATTTTGCTGCATTTCTTCTGGGTGCATATACGATGGGTATGACAAGGTCTGGGAGAGCACGGACGAGCCTAATTTCGGAATTCTGCACAACTCCTCGTTCTATTCAAAATCGAAGCATGCGTTTGAGATGTCGACATCACACCTGCCGGGAACAGTGATAAGAATAAGAATGCCATTCAGCGAATGCAATAGCCAACGCAATTATCTGATGAAGTTGCTACGATATTCTCTACTCATCGATGTTGTGAACTCAAAGACCTGTGTGAATGACTTATGCAGCGTTGTGAATGCCGATTTGGAGTATATGCTTGATGGCGCAACAGGACTTCGGCGCACATTACAAGTAGTCAACCCAAACCCACTTACCACAAGAGCGGTGGTGAACTTAATGCGAAAGCACGGACTGAGGCGAGATGACTGGAAATTCATACCCATAGAAGAACTTCCTGCAAAAGCACCAAGGAGCAACTGTGTTGTCAAAACAGAACTTGGCTGTGTCGCAAGCAAAATTGATGATGAGTCGATTGCCCTAGATAGGGCTCTAAAAAGTATGTCATTAAATTGCAAATAATACTTGACATTTGTGTGTGTGTGTGTGTGTGTGTGTGTGTGTGGA
>Ga0209770_10001064_pt1 | contig 14439 bp, 17 predicted proteins | sample LauGreSu1BDMLBDD_2_FD_187572 | JGI IMG/M metagenome (GOLD analysis project Ga0209770, IMG submission 187572) | Freshwater lake microbial communities from Lake Michigan, USA - Su13.BD.MLB.DD (SPAdes) (version 2) | ecosystem: Environmental > Aquatic > Freshwater > Lake | place: Lake Michigan, USA...
TTCTCTTTTACACCTTTGGACATTTAAAACGCCGATTTCATAATTTCTTTTTTCTTAAATTACAATCTCTACATAATATTTGTAAATTACAATTCTTGTTATGATATTCTATCCATTCATTTTTAAAATCTTCATTTTCGTCTTTAAAAATGGTTAATTTATATACATCACAATCAGCAAAATTTGTTGGAAATGGTTTATTTGTTATTTGTAAAAAATTATCTTTCAAACTTTGAAAAGATGGATTGTCGTGGTCTACGTGGAAATTTTCATATAGTTCATTTTCAGTTTTACAATTAATACACTTTAACGTGCTTTGTTGTTTAAATTTTATAATATCATCTTTAATGGCATTTCGCATTGCTCTCAATAAATCATCTATATTTGTTCTTTCTTTAAATTGACAACAATATACCCAACTAAAGTCAGTTTCACTACCATCAGTTCTTTTAATCATTGTTTGATAGTATTTTTTTACTAACGGATTTGGTTGTATGTAAAAATAATCTATTCCTGACCCTATTTTTTCAAGACAACTTGGATGATTGTTAATCAAATTTACAAAAAAATTATATTTTTCGTGAGTTTTGTCAACACTACAACATCCTAAATTATTTATAATATTTCTTGTATAAATTTCGCATTCTTTTTTAGTTTTAAACGCTAATTCTCCTATATAATATTTTTGCTTCATAATATATTATAATGTTGTATATCATTTAATATGTTTTTATAAATTAATTAAAAATATCACATTATACTACCATAATGGATAACGAAGAACTTATTAAGGAAATAAATATGTTAAAAGAAGAATTAGAAAAAACTAAAACAGAATTAATTGAAACAAAAGAACATCTAAAAAAATATACTGCACCTTCTAATATGAAAAAATATTACCAAAATCACAAAGAAGAAATTATTAAAAAGGTAAAAGATTATAAAGAAAAAAATAATTATAAACCGACTATAGATAAAGAAAAAAGAAAAGAATATAATAAAATAGCATATCAAAAGCGAAAAGAAAAAATGGAAAAAGAAAAAAGTGGAATTTAAAATATTTAGGAATTAATAAATTATTTATATAAAAAACTACTTAAAAATATTTTCTTTGAAATATTTATAAATGGGGAAAAAGAAAAAGCAAGAATTCAAAGAATTTAGGAATACTGAAAAATCTTCTTATAAAACCCTTAAAATTCCTCTAAAAACGATTTTACTTAATCGTGATACAATACAACCTGTTATAAATAATTTGGTTTTTGAAATGAATGATTTAGTGATACATACTTATCAATTTATAAGGTTATACATTCTTCATTGTTATGCTAATAATAACCCTTTACCTGAATTAAATGATATATTTATTTCTTATTGTATCAAAACATTAGGAACTCGTGATAATAGAGGAAAGAAATGTAAAGATACTGAACTATTGGAAAAATTAGAAGAATTTTACAAAACTGAATATCAATTATTACTTAATCACGAAAAAACAAATTTAAAGAATACTACTTTTTTACTACCTTATTTAGCAACTCAAATTCATACATCTTTATCAAATAATATCCAAGAGCATTTTATTCAACATTTCTTACGATTTATTAATAAAACTACAAATGATATTACAGAAGATAAATCAATATTATTCCAATTCAAAAAGAACATTATGGAATTAACAGATGCAAATGAAATATTTAATTTATGGAAAGAAACGCATTTACAAAACATTATTCCTGAAAATGTTAAAAAATCGGTTTATTACGATGTGAAGGGTAGACCATTTGAATATTTGAAAGGAATGTTGTATATGAATTCTGTATTGGAAAAACAAGAAAGTAAATTATTCCAACCATTACCATTACGAAATAATATTATACCAAAACACATTATTTTAGATACTGCGTGTATTATTAATTTATTTTGTCCTGAAAAAGATAAAGATGGTAATAAAATTAAGAAGGGTGAATTATTGAGTAATGTGAAGGATAATCAAAATGAAGTATGGAGTAATTTATTAAATTTGAAACATAGAATATTTAAGAATAAATATTATCAATTTCATAACCAAATTCAAACGGACGGAATTAGTTGTTGCTTATTATTTATTAGAAAAGATTTGAAAGATAAAAAATGGGGTGCAAAAGTTCCTGTATTGGAAGAACAAGATTTTTACAATATAGAAGATTTATCCAAAGGACAATTAGATACTTTGAAAGACAGAACCATTATTGGTTGTGACCCTGGTAAGCATTCATTGGTTTATATGACGGATAATAAAGGAAATAAATTACAATACACAGCACCGCAAAGAAAAAGAGAAAGTAAAGCAAAATGTAATCAACGAATTTTATTATATGAAAGAAAGAAAAATGGAATTATTGAAAAAGAAACACAATTATCATTTCAAAATAGTAAATCAGTTAATTATGATAAATTCAAAATGTATCTTGTTGAAAAGAATAAATTAAATAAAGAAACAACAGAATTCTACAAAAAAGACACTTGGAGAAAAATGAAATTTAGACAATATAGTTATGGTAAGAAAAGTATTGATACATTTTTGAATAAGATAAAGGAAACATTTGGAGAAAATCTATTAATCGGTTATGGGAATTGGAGTAGAGATACTCAAATGAAATTTTTTATGCCTACAATGAATAAAGGATTAAGAAAATTAATCCATAAAAAATATGATACAATAACTATTAATGAGTGTAATACAAGTAAGAAATGTTGTGATTGCCATAAAGATTTAGAGTATTACAAAGATAAGGAAAATAAAAAGGTATTTCGTTTATTAGTTTGTTCTAACTGCGTGAGTTGCGAAAACAAAAAAATCGTATTTAGAACAAGAGACGCAAATTCCTCAATAAATATTTTGAAATTAACAAAATGTTGGATAAATAACCAAACAAGACCAACAGAATTTCAAAATAAAATTTCGTCTTTCACTTCTTATGAGAAGAAGAAAAAGTAAGACCATCAATATTGATTTTACATTTTTGTATTTTTTTTACGCAAAAGTCGGCGTTTTAAATGTCCAAAGGTGTAAAACACCTATCACAAAAAATTAGTGTATCTTCTATATCATCAAAACATTTTACACAATAAGTTTTATCTTCTACATCTATAAAAGTTGTTCCTTCAGCAAAATCCGAAAGAGTTTCTTTTTTCAAACAAATAGAACAATAATCATTCATAATATATTATTGATTATTGTTTTATATTTAAGTATTTTGTCCCATTTTAAATCTTCAAGGGTGTAATAGTATAATTATTATATTACCTATCACCAACTTGCTCTGTATTTATAAAACAACTTATAATAAAGTTGGCGTTTTTTATTATTTCCTAATCTAATGCTGATTATTGTTTCTTCTTTCTGAATCACCATGAACCCCTAATTGCTACATATAATTATTTTTATACAATAGCGTTTGAATATAAAAATAATTAATTTTTTACTTACAGAGTAACAACGTATCTAGCGATTATTTCAACAAATAATCAGGATCTTCTTCAAAAACAGCCGGATTTTTCCAGATATATGCCCAATCAATTTTATCTAATTTTTGTTTTAAAATGTGAATAGCATTTGGATTTATAGATAACCAAACCCAATTCACTTTATCTAAATTTTGTTCTAAAATGTGAATAGCATTTGGATTACAAGATAATTCCGGCCAGCTATCAAAATCATCAACTTTATCTAAATTTTGTTCTAAAATATGAATTGCATTTGGATTTACAGATAATTTATGCCAATCAATTTTATCTAAATTTTGTTCCAAAATGTGAATTGCATTTGGATTACAAGATAATTTATACCAATCAACTTTATCTAAATTTTGTTCTAAAATATGAATAGCATTTGGATTACATGATAACCCTCGCCATTCAATTTTATCTAAATTTTGTTCTAAAATGTGAATTGCATTTGGATTATAAGATAACATATACCAACTAACTTTATCTAAATTTTGTTCTAAAATATGAATAGCATTTGGATTCCAAGATAACATATCCCAATCAATTTTATCTAAATTTTGTTCTAAAATATGAATCGCGTTTGGATTGTTAGATAAACAATACCAATCAACTTTATCTAAATTTTGTTCTAAAATATTTATTACATTTGGATTGTAAGATAATAGTTCCCAAACAACTTTATCTAAATTTTGTTCTAAAATATGAATTGCATTTGGATTACCAGATAAATTATACCAACATAAATAATCTAATTTATCTAAGTGTGTTTCTAAAATATGAATTGCATTTGGGTTTTTAGATAAATATGCCCAATCAATTTTATCAGTATGTTCTGAAAATGGATATCGTAATAGCATTTCTATATTTACCTTAATATGGAACCAAATAAAAATATTTCAATTTTTTTCACCTACATAGTAAACTGCTCCCCCTATAGGGTGAGTAGTTGCAACAATTATTTCAACAAACAAGGAACTTCTTCGAAAATTGCTTTATTTCCCCATATATTGCTCCAATCAACTTTATCTAAATTTTGTTCCAATATATGAATAGCATTTGGATTTCTAGATAACCAAAACCAAGTAACTTTATCTAAATGTTGTTCTAAAATATGAATCGCATTTGGATTTCTAGATAATATATCCCAATCAACTTTATCTAAATTTTGTTCTAAAATATGAATTGCATTTGGATTATAAGATAACAAATACCAATCAACTTTATCTAAATTTTGTTCTAATATATGAATTGCATTTGGATTTCTAGATAAATTAACCCAATTAACTTTATCTAAATTTTGTTCCAAAATATGAATTGCATTTGGATTTTTAGATAAATAATACCAATCAACTTTATCTAAGTTTTGTTCTAAAATGCGAATTGCATTTGGATTTTCAGATAAGCTATGCCAATCAACTTTATCTAAATTTTGTTTTAAAATATGAATCGCGTTTGGATTGTAAGATAAACAAACCCAATTAATTTTATCAGTATGTTCTGAAAACGGATATCGTACTTGCATTTCTATATTTACCTAAGGTGGAACCAAAAAAAACATTTCAATTTTTTTCATGCAAAGTAAAATGTTCCCCCTATAGGGGAGCAGTTACAACAATTATTTCAACAAATAATCAGGAACTTCTTCGAAAATTGCTTGATTTGTCCATATATTTTTCCAATTAACTTTATATAAATGTTGTTCTAAAATATGAATAGCATTTGGATTTTCAGATAATCTTTCCCAATTCACTCTATTCAAATTTTTTTCTAAAATAGGAATTGCATTTGGATTCCAAGATAACATATTTTAATTAACTTTATCTAAGTTTTGTTCTAAAATATGAATTGCATTTGGATTTCCAGATAACATATACCAATCAACTTTATCTAAATTTTGTTCTAAAATATGAATTGCATTTGGATTATAAGATAACAGTCGCCATTTAACTTTATCTAAATTTTGTTCTAAAATATGAATTGCGTTTGGATTGCTAGATAAATTAAACCAATTAACTTTATTTAAATTTTGTTCCAAAATATGAATCGCATTTGGATTTCTAGATAAATTAGACCAATTAACTTTATCTAAATTTTGTTCTAAAATAGAAATTGCATTTGGATTTTGAGATAAATAATACCAATCAACTTTATCTAAATTTTGTTCTAAAATATGAATTACATTTGGATTTATAGATAACCAAGCCCAATCAACTTTATCTAAATTTTGTTCTAAAATGCGAATAGCATTTGGATTTTCAGATAAATAATACCAAACAACTTTATCTAAATTTTGTTCTAAAATGCGAATAGCATTTGGATTGTAAGATAACAGTTTCCAATCAACTTTATCTAAATTTTGTTCCAAAATGTGAATTGCATTTGAATTTCTAGATAAATTATACCAACATAAATAATCTAATTTATCTAAATTTTTTTCTAATAATTCAATCGCGTTTGGATTGCTAGATAACCAAGCCCAATTAATTTTATCAGTATGTTCTGAAAACGGATATCGTAATAGCATTTCTATATTTACCTAATATGGAATCAAATAAAAATATTTCAATTTTTTCATCTATATAGTAAAATGTTCACACTATAGGGAAAGCAGTTACAACAATTATTTCAACAAATACTCAGGAACTTCTTCGAAAATTTCTTTATTTCCCCATATATTTCTCCATTCAACTTTATCTAAATTCTGTTCTAAAATATGAATAGCATTTGGATTTCTAGATAACATTTTCCAATTAACTTTATCTAAATTGTGTTCCAAAATATGAATAGCATTTGGATTTTCAAATAAATAATACCAATCAACTTTATCTAAATTGCGTTCTAAAATATGAATCGCATTTGGATTTCTAGATAACATTTCCCAATAAACTTTATCTAAATTTTTTTCTAAAATGCGAATTGCGTTTGGATTGTAAGATAACCGAGCCCAATTCGCTTTGTCTAAATTGCGTTCTAAAATATGAATAGCATTTGGATTACAAGACAACATATACCAACTAACTTTATCTAAATTTTGTTCTAAAATATGAATTGCATTTGGATTTTCAGATAAATTATACCAATCAACTTTATCTAAGTTTTGTTCTAAAATGTGAATAGCATTTGGATTTTCAGATAAATAATGCCAAACAACTTTATCTAAATTTTGTTCTAAAATATGAATTGCATTTGGATTACCAGATAACCAATACCAATCAACTTTATCTAAATTTTGTTCCAAAATGTGAATTGCATTTGGATTACCAGATAAACAGTCCCAATCAACTTTATCTAAATTTTGTTCTAAAATATGAATTGCATTTGGATTGTAAGATAAATAAACCCAATCAATTTTATCAGTATGTTCTGAAAACGGATATCGTATTTCCATTTATATATTTACCTAAGGTGGAACCAAAAAACATTTCAATTTTTTTACACCTACAGAGTAAATGCTCCACCTATAGAGAAGGAAGCAGTTACAACAATTATTTCAACAAATAATCAGGAACTTCTTCGAAAATTGCTTGATTTTCCCATATATTTTTCCAATCAACTTTGTCTAAATTATGTTCTAGAATATGAATTGCATTTGGATTTCTAGATAAATCATACCAACTAACATTATCTAAATATTGTTCTAAAATATGAATAGCATTTGGATTACATGATAACATTTGCCAATCAACTTTATCTAAATTTTGTTCCAAAATATGAATAGCATTCGGGTTGCTAGATAAATTAAACCAATCAACTTTATCTAAATTTTGTTCTAAAATATGAATAGTGTTTGGATTTTCAGATAAACAATACCAATTAACTTTATCTAAATTTTGTTCCAAAATATGAAACGCATTTGGATTTCTAGATAAACAATGCCAAACAACTTTATCTAAATTTTGTTCTAAAATATGAATTGCATTTGGATTTCTAGATAAAATATTCCAATTAACTTTATCTAAATTTTGTTCTAAAATATGATTTGCATTTGGATTACATGATAACATTTTCCAATTAACTTTATCTAAATTGTGTTCTAAAATATGAATAGCATTTGGATTTTGAGATAACCAAAACCAATCAACTTTATCTAAATTTTGTTCTAACAAATGAATCGCATTTGGATTTTGAGATAACCAACGCCAATCAACTTTATCTAAATTTTGTTCTAATATATGAATCGCATTTGGATTACAAGATAATTCCGGCCAGCTATCAAACTCATCCAATTTGTCTAAATTCTGTTCTAAAATATGAATTGCATTAGGATTTTCGGATAACAGTTGCCAATCAATTTTATCAGTATGTTCTGAAAACGGATATCGTAATTGCATTTCTATATTTTACCTAATATGGAACCAAATAAAAAAATTCAATTTTTTTAACCTACAGAGTAAAATGCTCTCCTATAGGGGAGCAGTTACAACAATTATTTCAACAAATAATCAGGAACTTCTTCGAAAATTGCTTTATTTGCCCATATATAGTTCCAATCAACTTTATCTAAATTTTGTTCCAAAATATGAATCGCATTTGGATTACAGGATAATTTATTCCATTTAACTTTATCTAAATTTTGTTCTAAAATATGAATTGTATTTGGATTTTGAGATAACCAAAACCAAGCAACTTTATCTAAATTTTGTTCCAAAATGTGAATAGCATTTGGATTATAAGATAACCAAGCCCAATTAACTTTATCTAAATTTTGTTCCAACAAGTGAATAGCATTTGGATTTCTAGACATGCAACCCCAATAAACTTTATCTAAATTTTGTTCTAAAATATGAATAGCATTTGGATTGTCAGATAACATATTCCAACTAACTTTATCTACATTTGCTTCTAAAATATGAATTGCATTTGGGTTACATGATAACTCTCGCCATTCAACTTTATCTAAGTTTTGTTCCAATATATGAATTGCGTTTTGGTTCATAGACAACCAAGGCCAATAAATTTTATCTAAGTTTTGTTCCAATATATGAATAGCATTTGGATTGATAGATAAGTATTTCCAATCAACTTTTTCTAAATTCTGTTCCAACAAATCAATCGCGTTTGGATTTGGAGATAACTGAACCCAATCAATTTTATCAGTATGTTCTGAAAACGGATAGCGTAATTGCATTTCTATATTTACCTGAATGTGGAACTAAAAAATATTTCAATTTTTTCACATACAGAGTAAAATGTTCGCCTTATATGGGGAAGTTTACAACAATTATTTCAACAAATACTCTTCTTCGAAAATTTCCGGATTGTCCCATATATATCCCCAATTAACTTTGTCTAAATTTTGTTCTAAAATATGAATAGCATTTGGATTTTGAGATAACATATCCCAATCAACTTTATCTAAATTTTGTTCTAAAATATGAATCGCATTTGGATTCCAAGATAACAGATGCCAATCAACTTTATCTAAATTTTGTTCTAAAATATGAATCGCATTTGGATTTTTAGATAAACAAATCCAATGAACTTTATCTAAATTTTGTTCCAAAATATGAATAGCATTTGGATTGCTAGATAAACAAAACCAACTAACTTTATCTAAATTTTGTTCTAAAATATGAATTGCATTTGGATTTTCAGATAAGCTATGCCAATTAACTTTATCTAAATGTTGTTCTAAAATATGAATAGCATTTGGATTTTCAGATAATCTTTCCCAATTCACTCTATTCAAATTTTTTTCTAAAATAGGAATTGCATTTGGATTCCAAGATAACATATTCCAATCAACTTTATCTAAATGTTGTTCTAAAATATGAATTGCATTTGGATTGCTAGATAAATAAAGCCAATCAACGTTATCTAAATTTTGTTCTAAAATATTTATTGCGTTTGGATTGCTAGATAAATTAAACCAATAAACTTTATCTAAATTTTGTTCCAAAATGTGAATTGCTTTTGGATTGTAAGATAACCAACCCCAATCAATTTTATCAGTATGTTCTGAAAATGGATATCGTAATAGCATTTCTATATTTACCTAAGGTGGAACCAAAAAAAACATTTCAATTTTTTTTCACCTACATAGTAAAATGCTCCCCCTATAGGGGAGCAGTTACCACAATTATTTCAACAAATACTCTTCTTCGAAAATTTCCGGATTGTTCCATATATATCCCCAATTAACTTTGTCTAAATTTTGTTCTAAAATATGAATTGCGTTTGGGTTGCTACATATATAATACCAACTAACTTTATCTAAATTTTGTTCTAAAATATGAATTGAGTTTGGATTACAAGATAACATTGCCCAATTAACTTTGTCTAAATTGCGTTCTAAAATATGAATCGCATTTGGATTTTTAGATAATATATACCAACTAACTTTATCTAAATTTTGTTCCAAAATATGAATAGCATTTGGATTTCCAGATAACATTTGCCAATTAACTTTATCTAAATTTTGTTCTAAAATATGAATCGCATTTGGATTTTCAGATAAGCTATGCCAATTAACTTTATCTAAATGTTGTTCTAAAATATGAATTGCATTTGGATTTTTAGATAATCTTTCCCAATTCACTCTATTCAAATTTTTTTCTAAAATAGGAATTGCATTTGGATTCCAAGATAATATATTCCAATTAACTTTATCTAAGTTTTGTTCCCATATATGAATTGCGTTTGGATTCCAAGATAACATGTTCCAATTAACTTTATCTAAATTTTGTTCTAAAATATGAATTGCATTTGGATTTTTAGATAATATAGACCAATTCACTTTATCTAAATTTTGTTCTAAAATATGAATTGCATTTGGATTCAAAGATAACCAACACCAACTAACATTATCTAAATGTTGTTCCAAAATATGAATTGCATTTGGATTAAAAGATAACATATTCCAATTAATTTTATCAGTACGTTCTGTAAAAGGGTATCGTAATTGCATTTCTAAACAGAGTTGATTTACGTATGTTTAGTCAAGCAAAAAATAATTCAATTTTTTTAGAGCCCCAGGGAAAATTTGGTTCCATCTTTTATTTCAACAAATACGCTTCTTCAAAATGGTTGGATTGTCCCATAATATTTTGTTCCAATCAATTTTATCTATATTTTTTTCCAATATGTGAATAGCATTTGGATTTGTGCATAAATAAGGCCAGTCAACCTTATGTAAATTTTTCTCCAAAATATGAATAGCATTTGGATTTACAGATAAACATGACCAATCAACTTTATCTAAATTTTGTTCTAATATATGAATTGCATTTGGATTTTTAGATAACAACCCCCAATCTACTCTATTCAAATTTCGTTCTAAAATATGAATAGCGTTTGGATTTGAAGACAACCAATGCCAACTAACTTTATCTAAATTTTGTTCTAAAATATGAATTGCATTTGGATTTTCAGATAATCTTTCCCAATTCACTCTATGCAAATTTTGTTCTAACATATGAATCGTATTTGGATTACCAGATAAAATATACCAATAAACTGTTTTATCTAATTTATCTAAGTTTTGTTCTAAAATGCGAATTGCATTTGGATTCCAAGATAAATTAATCCAACACAAACGATCTAATTTGTCTAAATTTTGTTCTAAAATGCGAATCGCATTTGGATTACAAGATAACTCATTCCAATCAACTTTATCTAAATTTTGTTCTAACATATGAATAGCATTTGGATTTCTAGATAACTTATCCCAATAAACTTTATCTAAATTTTGTTCCAAAATATGAATAGCATTTGGATTTCTAGATAAACAAGACCAAAGAACTTTATCTAAATTTTTTTCTAATAAATGAATTGCGTTTGGATTACATGATAATTCATTCCAATCAACATTATCTAAGTGTTTTTCTAAAAATGACACTGCATTTGTGTTTCTGGATAACAAACTCCACATAATTTTATCAATTCGTTCTGAAAAAGAGTATTTGAATTGTATTTCCATAATTAACTAGTGTTGTAAAGGTGGAACCAAACAAAAACAATTCAATTTTTTGCGGTAACTGCACTCCCATAGGGTGAGAATTTGGTTACACATGCTTTTTTACACATTTATAGAACGGTTTATTATTCATTTATGCCCGATAAATAGAAAAAAAGAGATTTTTAATTAAATTACATTTAATCTTGTTCTAAAGGTAGAAATGCGGGAGGGCGTGCGGTGGTGTCCTGCAATTATTTCAACAAATAATCAGGTTCTTCTTCAAAAATGGCTGGATTACACCAAATGTTAACCCAATTAACTTTGTCTAAATTTTGTTCCAACATATGAAATGCATTTGGATTTGTTGACAATACACTCCAAATGTCTCGACGAATTCCTGACAATGGCTCGTTGATTAACATGTCTTCGAAAATATGAATAGCATTTTCATTTTTCGCCAAATTATCCAAATCATAAATAAGTTCAATATTTGGTTCAATTAAATGCATAGCGTTTTTATTTAGAGCCAATCGTTGCCAATCAACTTTATCTAAATTTTGTTCTAAAATATGAACTGCACTTGGATTTCCAGATAAATAAAACCAATCAACTTTATCTAGATTTCGTTCCAAAATATGAATAGCTTCTGGGTTAGATGAAAATAGTCTCCAATCGACCTTGTCAAGATTTCTCTCTAATAAAGGAACAGCTCCAGGATTTCTAGATAACAACTGCCAATTAATTTTATCTAAATGTTGCTCCAAAATAGGCATTGCATTAATATTTTCAGAGCATAACATCGCCCAGTTGATTTCATCCAAATTTTGCTCTAAAATATGAATAGCACTTGGATTCACAGACAATGCAGACCAGCTAACTTTGTCCATGTGTTTTTCTAAAAACGACACTGCTTTTGGATTGAGAGATAAATTATGAAAATTTATTTTATTGGTATGTCCCGAAAAAGGATATCTTAAAGACATTTTTGAATAGCAAATATTGATAGATTTATGAAACACATGTAAAATTATAAAAGAATTTCAATTTTTTCCACATTTGAGAAAGGTAGTCCCAAACTAAAAATTTTTTGTAATGTAAATTATATTGCAAACCAAATGCAAATCATATATTATAACAAAAATTAGATAAAATTTATTAGATAGATTTATTACACCGACCAAAAAGAAAAATGAGACAAACTTTATGTAATATGTTAGAATAAAAAAGAAGTTTTAATTAAATTACCGTTAAAACTAAACACGGTATGATTTTAATCTATAATTTTCGTTTACAAGTGATTCCAACTGTGCCTTCATTATTTTTTGTTCTTCATTCTGTTTTGCTATATGGGCTTTCATTTCCTTATTTTCGCTGATAAGAACGTCTAATTGTCCTTGTATGCTTGAAATTTGTTTTTCAATTTTTTGTTGAATGACATTTTCCAGTAACGAACGAAATGCAATTTCTTCTTCATGCTCTTGTTGTAATGCTTGTTCCAACTCTGACATATACGTTTCACGATTTAAATAAAAGTGAGCTGTTTCATTAGTAATATCCCTTGACCAGTTGAAGAAATCATGTTGATATATATCCATGCGTCCAAGTAATTTTTTACTTTTAGGTTCCCTACAATAGCTAAGCAATGATTTTTCTAGTTGAGGTTGTTTTGGTCCAAACAATGCTGACGTTAACGTATTTAAATGAATCATATTGATAGATTTATGAAATAAATGTAAAAATGGGAAAGTATGTCAATTTTTTCCACCTTTGAGAAAAATAGAGCCAAACTAAAAATTTTATGTAAGGTCGTATTTCCTTCTTTATTTGAATATAACGGTTTATTATTTATTTATGCCCGATAAATAGAAAAAAAAGAGATTTTTAATTAAATTACATTGAAGATAAAATTTCAACAAGTTAATGCATATTATTTTTCACGAGCCAATTGCAATTAGGTAATTTTACCAAAGTATTACATCTGTTATTTTTGCTTGTGCAATTGTGAGAAATATATCGTTGGTCTTGTTCGTGGAACATTTGTAAAATTTTGTCGGAAGCGTGTTTGATTGATTGTGGTTTTACATAATCTGGACTGTTACACACTTCACTGCATGAGGAAGTAATAATAGTTACAAATTCTTCAGAAAGAGATTTGCAAGTTTCTGGTTTGGATAGTTTTTTAGGCTTCTTGTAAATACTGGCATCTTTTATGGTTTTGTTAATTGTGTATATAGGGGGAAGTAGTGTCAATTTTTTTTATTTTTGATAAAATAGAGTCAAACTAAAAATTTTATGAAGTCTCTTTAAGTCGTTTTAAAAATATATAAAAAATTGAACTAAAGATAATTTAACATATAAACTATATAAATAAAAAATGGAACGCCGAATTAATAAAAAGATTGAAAATTATATGTCAGACTTTAAAGATAATGTTAGAAAAAAAGTGTTGGAGCTTGGTTTTAGTGGTTCGAATATGGAGCACCTGGTTCAATATGTGTATGATTATGAAAGATTTAACTTGGTAAAAGAAGATTTTATGAAACGGAAACGAGTGAAGAATGTAGTTCATTTGTCAAATAGATGTTGTGCAAAAAGAGCAAATGGTGAACAATGTACTAGACGTAGAAAAGATGAAACATCGGAATTTTGTGGGACACATTTAAAAGGAACTCCACACGGTGTGTATAGTTTAGAAGAGCCAAAACCACAAGGTCATAAGATTGAAGTTTGGGCTCAAGATATACAAGGTATAGTATATTACATTGATAAGAATTCAAACGTTTATCAAGTAGAAGATATAATGCAGGGAAAAATTAATCCAAATATTATTGCAAAATATGTAAAAGTCGGTGAAACATATATGATTCCAGAATTTAATATATAATCATATACTTTTTTATTTTAATCGTGGAATTTACATTATAATAACGGTTTATTATTCAATTATATAACGGTTTATTATTCAATTATATAACGGTTTATTATTCAATTATATAACGGTTTATTATTCAATTATATAACGGTTTATTATTCAATTATATAACGGTTTA
>Ga0209770_10001068_pt1 | contig 14408 bp, 29 predicted proteins | sample LauGreSu1BDMLBDD_2_FD_187572 | JGI IMG/M metagenome (GOLD analysis project Ga0209770, IMG submission 187572) | Freshwater lake microbial communities from Lake Michigan, USA - Su13.BD.MLB.DD (SPAdes) (version 2) | ecosystem: Environmental > Aquatic > Freshwater > Lake | place: Lake Michigan, USA...
AGGCGACTTAACTCTCTGTTAAAGCCAATAAAAAAAGGATCATTAAATAGATCCATAGCGTGTGTTACTACCATGTTATTCCCCTTTCAAGCGAATAAGTTAATTTACCCCCCATTTGGGCAGGTATTAATATTATAGCATATAAAATGAGCAGTTTATAGACGACTGCTCAGGTCTATTAGCCACGGGATCATCCTGCTAACTCTCCACTACGGAGCATCCGTTGTAAAACTTTTTAAAGTCTCAAGCGGAATAGTGTCTATTATACTATACCTTTAGATGATATACTTGTAGGTATGATAAATAGAAAATGGTCTAGTGGAAAAGAAATAATGGACCCTATTGGCTACAATGAGGAAAAATTGTACGATGAACACCAAATGGAATTGGCAAGGCTTATATCTCAAGACCAATTAAACAATGCAAGACTATTTACTTCAAAACATGAGTACGCAAAAACTTTAAATAAAAACATATCATATTTAGAAATAGGTGTTGGATTTGGATATTCTGCTCAAATTTTTATAAGTGAAACAAACGCCATAAGTGCAGACCTTGTAGACTTCTACGACAACGCTGATGGAGTCAGACATCCAGGTGGCGATGCACCAGAGGATAGTTCAATAACACATGAGCAACATATAAAAAACAAATTTTCTTATCATCCTAATGTAAACACCATAAAGGGTGATGGAAGAGATGTGTTGCCCACTTTAGATAAAAAATATGACCTAATCCTTTTAGACATAGGAAGAGAAAGACTTATGATAAGAAAACTTATATCAGATTCTTCTAAATTAACGAATGTTGGCGGGATTATAGGGCTAACCTCTTATATAAACTATGATAGTATCATGTATGAAGGACATGTAGGAATATATCAAAGCGTAAATGAGTTTTTATATTTTAATAAAAACTGGTCTGTTGATGCTATAGTATTACATGATCTTGGACTACATGATATATATATTAAAAGAAATTCATAGTAAAATATACTGGCATAGAAAAACAGGCTTGTCAAAAAAAACAAGCCTGCTGATCTATAGTAAAATTACTTTACTTGCTGAGTTTTTCCTCCGCCAGATGACTTCTTTGCAGGAGCCTTCTTAGCAGTCTTCTTTACTACCTTAGCAGATCTAACTGCCTTGTCTACCTCATCAACTGAAGGCATCTTTCCAAATGCCAAGTCATTAGGATTTGCTGCTCTCAATGCTACGGGTATTAGTGCTCCAAGTAGTGAGTATGCTAGTGTCTTAGGGTCAGTTACACCAGAGGCATACATTGCTGTTGCTGCTCCAAGTACTGATCTTCCGTATGACGCTAGTGCTGCTTTAATTTGTTCATTCATTTTATTCCTCCTAGGATATGAATTTTGTTAGTGCTGTAAAGCCAATCCATAACCCAATAATTCCTGCGACTCCCGCAAAAACTGGTGGTGCTGGCACTGGCAATTTGAATGCAGCAAATACTACGCCACATCCAAAACCTGTTAGTGTTGATAATATTACATCTTTCATCTAAGTAGACCCATCTCTGGCCTCTCAAGACTAGACCCAAGAAGTTTAAACCATGTAACAGAAGAATATCTTTCTTTTCCAATATTTTCAAGAACTTCATGCCAGTAGTCTGCGTTGCTAGGAAACATAATAAAACTATTAGCCTTTGGCTTAATTTTTAAATTATAATCCATAAAATGTATTTCTCCGCCATCATAGTCATCATTGAGGTAGTATAGTGCTGCAAAATCTCCTGTAGTATCTGCATGCTCGTTCATCTTGTAGTTTTTTTCAAATTTAACTAAAGGAAATGATCTCTTGTCGAAACCGTAAAGATCTACGCCATAAAAGTCTATACAACTTTTATAAGCAAGCATAAAAACTTTGTCGAGAATGATAAGAATTTCTTCTGGCTGTTTTGATGGTGAAAGCAACTTAACACCCCATGGCTGAGTATGCCAATTATCAGCACTTTCTACATAGTCAAGAAGTTTTTTGTGTTCTTCTTCAGATAAAATATTTTCTCTAATCTGTATATTATTTATAGAATCCATGTTCTAATTATACCATTCTCCCTGTTTGTCAAAAGTAGATCCAGTGAACTGAAACCACATAGCAGAACTATATCGGTCATTATCAATAATTTCATTGACTCCATGAACATAGTTTTCATTGCCAGGGAATATAATAAGGCTATTAGCCTTTGGCTTAATCTTTAGGCTGTGATCTGGAAAATCAATTTCTCCACCCGAATAGTCATCGTTAATATAGTATACTGATGCAATATGATTACCTTCTGATGATAGCGTGTCTACATGTGGGACCAAATAAAAACCTTTTACAAATTTAACAACATGCAGTCGTGATTCACGGTGAGGATTTATGGCTATATCATAAAAGTCTGTAATTTTTTTGTAAACAAGTTCAGATGTTTTTTTTAGTATTTCAAAAATTTCTTCAGGCAAATTTTGTGATTCAACAGTTCTAGCAAGCCAGGGCTGTTCTTTCCAGTCTTCAGCATTTTTTACATACTCAAGCAAAACTTTGTGATCTTCTTTAGACAGAGCATTTTCTATGTACTGGATATTTTCTGCAGAAGTTCCTATTTTTGCAACATTTGCTAAATAGATTTCGTCTTTTTCGGAAGGGTTTTCAATCATAGTTTTGCCCTATACGTTCTGTTGTTGGTCCTAAAAATGTAGAGCCAGTAAAAACAAAACGCATACCATAAGTATACCTAAATCCTTCTGAAACTTCAAGAACTCCATGACGATAGTTTTCGTTACCAGGAAACATAATTATAGTATTTGATTTAGGTTTTATTTTTAAATCATAATCTGGGAAAAAGATTTCTCCTCCCTCATAATTATCATTAAAATAATACATACATACAATATGCTGATGCTTCATTGAGTCTGTGTCTATATGAGGTTTCATGTTACTGCCCACACTCCACCTAGTTAAAAAATATTGACCCATAAAATCACTATCTACTTCTACATCATAGTGATCCATACATCTTAGTCTAGAAGTTTGAAATATTTTTTTAAAAAGTTCAAGACAGTCTTCTGGAACTGAGCCGTTAGGACTTCTTTCGGTGGTCCATGGCTCTTTAATCCAACCAATATCATCGGAATTATTTACAAAATTAGATAATATTTGATATTCTTCATCTGGTAAAAAATTCTCTATAACATATACGTTTTTTGCAGAACTTCCTATTTTTGCAACATTTGCTAAATAGATTTCGTCTTTTCCATCTGTGTCTTTAATCATGTATCTATTTTACCATAATTTTCTGGTAAGAGTTTCTTTAATTCTTTGTATGCCACTGAAATTTTTTTCATAGAATGATAGTGTGGATAGGCTGAACCCGCTATGCCATACTCATCAAAGTAGGCTATCTCAGGCTCAATATCAGTAATAAACTTATTTAAACCTTTTTGAGCCTCATCTATGTATTGATATGCCCAGTCACGAGAATCCGAAACAAATTTTAAAAAAGCCTCATCTGCTTGCTCTTTGTCTGTTTTATTTTCGCTGTTTAAAGATTCTTGCATTATTAAAAGTTTTAAAGTGTTTGCAAGAATTGCACGATTCTTTTTAATTTGCACCAGATATAATGACAAGAATAATAATGTTAAAAAAACAAAGGTTCCAACCAAGATAGACTCAATCATAACTCTTTGCCACCTTCTCTAACAAGCAACACAATTGCGCCATTATCCTCTAGTGCTTTCTTTACACGAATCATGTATTCTATTGCCTCTCTTTTCATTTCTACTGTTTCTAAAGACATAAAATCTTTTTCACTGGCCTTCACAGTTAAGAAATTGTCATTGTCTACAATCTGTAAAGAAAAATTTTTAGGAGCATTTAGTGATCGAAACGCCCTTCTCATTGAATCTGTGTACATATTACTCCATTGTTAACGACTGCCAAGTTTGGCCCCAGTCAGTCTTACTTTTGTGACTAGAGAATTCTTTAGAAACTTCTCCATTTTCTAAGTATACACCACCCCAGATGCCCCACTCTTTGCCAGAGATTCCAACAGAAAAACATTCTTTTCTTACTGAGCAAGAGGAACACAAGGCATCTATTGCTGGCCTTAACAATTCATCATCCTCATATTTATCAAAAAATAAATTTGTATCGTAGTCTAGGCAGACGGCATTATCTTTCCACTTATACTTATTCATTTATCTCACATACTTATCTGGGATTTCCCATCCTTTGTTAGAAGGTATAAATTCTTTCTTCATCTGCCATTTGTTATTTTTGTATATACCAAACTTTGAAAAGTATGCCTTGTCTGATGGAAAAGTTTCAACAACAGTCCATCCGTCCCAAGACAGTTGCTTGTTGTTGTTTACTATTGACTCCATCACGCTTAAAGAGTTAATCGTTTTCATTATGTTCCGTTCTTTTGTGTGCTTAGCACAGGTTGGGTATACTTAATTTTAATATATTTAAAATGTGTATACGTTTGTATTTATGTTGTTTAGTTTTGACGAATATACTGTTTTTGAAACAGGCTCCTTTGGATTAGAAAGAAAAGCAAAATGATTAAAATCTTTTATATTTTCTTCCATCCATTCAGGAGTAACCTTAAAAAACTTTATATTCTTTTTTCTTGACTTCATTCCTCTTTCAGATAAGTTTACAAATTCCATGGCCATCATGTTTATATTGTTTGGTCCAGCAGAATATACAATAAAATCTTTGTCTTCTTCTTGTAACTCAGAAAGGGCAACAGCCATTGATCTTAAGAAGATATTGTAGTTGTCAAAACTACTCGTTCCTTGAACCCCTACTATCATCGTTCTTCCCTTCTCTTAGTTTATCCATTATAAAAAGCATCTTGTCTAATTGTACCCTATCCATACTTATGGTGTCAACTTCTTCTGCAGAGTCTTTATCTATTACTTGATCAACTAGTGGAGCCTTATAAAAAATGTTATTCTTAATCCAATATGCTTGATTATCTAATATTATAACCTTGACATTAGTATTGTCATAGTGATTTTTTGACTGAGTTTTTTTACCAAATTTTCTTGAATATTTTTTGGTTCCATTGTATCTATAAAGAAGCATGGCTTGGCTAACAATTAAAGGCTTTTCCTTATTTCTGGATGCAAAAATATATGTCAACAAAACTAATAGGATAGTTACAGTTAAACCAACTGCGCCATACAAATTATTCATATATGCCCCCAATATTCATTGTATCACTTTTTTTCTGAAAGGACTCTGATTATTTCTTGGATAGTTATTTTTTCTTCTTTAGGTAAAGAATTTATAAGTTCTATATCAAAAGATTTTTCTGCAAGAGTTACTAATGGATCTTCAGTAGTTACGTCCATGTTTATAAAACCCTTTTCCCATAACCTCATTGTTGTTTGTGAAAAGTAAATAGACATTTCTTTGCTTAAGTCTGGATCAATACTTTTTAGTATGTCTGTTGGCCTGTACAAAGGCTCTCCTGTTTCTAGTTCTACCCCAACAAACTCAAGAGCACCCATATCTATAAGCATTTGTATTTCCTCATCTTCAAAGTTCATAAGATACCTCCTTTTCCTTTATATTTGTTGCCCATATAGGCATTGCTATTCTTACACCAGACAAAACTTCTGTTATTCTATGTACTTCTTTAGAATCAAAGAGAACAAGACTTAACTTCTTTGGTTTAATGGTAAGATCTTCATGTAGAAAATTTAAATATCCTCCATCAAAATCTTCATTTAAATAAATCACACCGCTTCTAAATAAATGCTCTGCTCCTTTATGGTTATCTCTGTGTGGAGAAAGGATACTTCCTGGTCCTAGCATAGTCATCCACTGTGCTGTTAAGTATAGTTCTTCATTATCTTTAAAAAAAAGATTACATTCTAATAAAAATTTATCAGAGTATTTTTTTAATAAGGGTAAAATTTCCGAATGATTTAAAAATGTATGTCGTTCTGGTATGTGTGATTCATATCTTATTTTATTTTCAATTCTATGTTGTAGAGGTGTATAAAATTTTTTTTTGTCTGAACAGTTATTTTTTATATAACTTACAAGTGTGTCAGCATCTTCTAAGGTTATAAAATTTTCTATTACATTAATTTTAAAATTTGTCATTACTTTCCAGACTTTTTCCTAGCCTTTGCAAGCGCTGTGAAATCTTTAACCTTAGTATCTCCAAGGTATCCCCAAGCATAACCATCATTTATCATCATATCATTAAGAGATACTGTATCTCCATTAATATATACCCAGCCCAAAATTCGACCATACTTTTCAGATGAGTCCATCTTTTCTGTCTTAATTACAACAGACTTAGCATCTTTTAGAGACTTCTTTAGGTACTCCTTGGCTTCAAGACCAAGCGCTTTCTCAGCAAGATCCTTTGTGCGAGACTCAGGTGTATCAATGCCAGCCAGTCTTACACGAGATGCAAATAGGATATCAAACCCTAAATCAATAAGAACGTCAATGGTATCTCCATCTACTACGTTCTCTACTTTTCTTACATAGTATTCATACATTATTTTCTCCCCCATTTAACTTTATTCCAACCACGCTCATGGAAGTAATAAAGGATTGTCTTTGTAAATACCTCAAAACTTGCGATTGCACCAGCCGTAACTGGCTCTTTCGTTATTGCCCAAGATATTACAAAAGTATCTGCTGTACCAATAATACGCCAAGTGATTGCTTTTAATGCTGATCTTTGTTTGGTTACATTCATGATGGCCACTCAATGTTACTTGGCTTAGTGATGAAGTTCCAGACTTTAGATGCCCATCTCTTTACGTTTTTGCGTAGCGCTAATAGCATGAATGTCTGCCCCCAAATCTACTTGTTCAATTTTATATCCTACATCTCTTCCATAAACAATGTTGGTAATGTTAGGTAGTCTTAATACTAATGCGCCATCCATAAATTCATCCTTGGCAATATATTCTTTTACCTGATCAAACTTAAGCGGATCCTTTTCGCTTGTATTGTAGGTATTACGGACTCCAAGAAGTACTTGTTCAGTTCTCTTGCCAGCCTCCTTGTAAAGGGCGTGATGGCCCTCGTGCCAGGGCTGATACCTACCCAGCATAAGTGTTGTAGGTGCAGACCAATCATGCAAACCAAACTTATCAATGATATGAGATGCCTTTGCTTCTGCATCCAAATTGTGACTAATGAATGACACATCAAACTCTGTTGGTCGTTCAAACATTTTGTTAGTGTCTTCAAAACGACCCTCTGCAATAGTGTCCATAAATACCAAGATATCTGGCTTACCAAATGCTACACGAGTTAGGTCTGTTGGACATACGAAGTCAACGATTACTGGAGCAACACCCTGCTTAGAGATAAGTCTTGCCATCTCTCCCATGCGACGGGATTGCTCAAGTCTATCTTCTGGTGCAAAACCTAAATCTGAATTAACTGTTGCACGAACCTCATCTGCATTAAGATGAATAGCATTAATACGTTCTTTCAAGGCTTTTGCTAATTCTGTTTTCCCTGATCCTGGTAGGCCAATAATCTGAATAATCATTAGTAATCTTTTCCTTTTGCTTTATTTTCAATAAGTTTTTCCCGCTCATCTACAATGGTAATGGCAAACTTCATCATGCTATTATACCCATCTGGGTTTGACATAATATTATTATAGTGATGACCACAAAACATTAAGTCACCATTAAGACCAGTTACCTGTACTAGCGCTTCTGCTGCACAAGAATCACACCTATCTAGTGGTGATAGGGTCCATTGCTTTTCCTGTACCTCTTCATCGATCATTGTATTCATAGTATACTCTATCTTTCTGCTGATGGTTTAGTTAATGCTTTGTATTTAATTATACCGCAATATGAAGGCAATGTCAACACAAGACTATATGCACTTTATGTTTAAAGATTCTTCAATAATCGTGTTAGTCATTCTATATCTTTCATCTAAAATGTCATAAAAATCTTCATATTTTGACTCATTACTATAGTATCTGTAATAGGTTTTTCTAAAATGAAAATTACAATAAAAATCACAGTTACCATCTTTGTCTGTTACTTTAACAAATGCCTCTGCAGTACAGTTATTTAATGTGTTGGTTGTCCGCCCACCATTGCTTCCTACAAAACAAGTCTTTCCTAGTGTCTCTGTGCTTGTTATATTTTTTGCAAATGTTTCTTTAACTCTTTCTCTTTCGTCAATAAGGACGGTTTCTCTTTTGTCGATTAAACCATTTCCCTCATAGTCAAGATAGTTTCCGTTAAATTTTTCATAATGATAATGATAGTCGCACAAAAATTTATTTCCGTGTGTGCCCTCAATATAGACATAGGCTGGAGCAACACAAGAAGTGCTAGGCCTTTTTAAAAATTTTGTAATGTGTGCTGTTTTTTCTGGCATGATCATCATTGGATCAAATGCTTGACATGTTTGAGTTTTTGGTATATTTATTATCATTTTTATACTTAGATGTACGTAAGCCTGTTAAACTCTTCATCTAGAGTCATCGTCATTCTATATCTTTCGTCCAATACTTTAATATAGTCTTCAAACACAACACCATTATTAATGTATCTAGCATAAGTTCTTCTGAAATGAAAATTACAATAAAAAATATCTTTTGAAATATTGTCTGGATCTAGAGTTGAGACAAAATTTACTACACCAGAAGGCATTTTCATAAGATTAATTTTTACTAAAGCATCAGCAGTGCAACCTGGTCCACCCTTGTTATAATAATTAACTAAAGAACATTTGTACCCAAGAGTTTCTGTGCTTGTTATATTTTTTGCAAATGTTTCTTTAACTCTTTCTGTCTCATTTAGTAGATATTGAGTAATTTCTATAACAGAATGATTAGGGGCTGAATAACACTGCCTATTCATATATATTTCGTAGTAATAGTGTGTATCACAAAGAAACTTTTTGCCATGCTTTCCTTCTACATAAACGTATGCTGGTACCACACAAGATGTATTGGGTTGATGCTTGGCGCCATGACGTGCTATTTCATCGTTAGTCATAATCATTCTTGGATCAAATGCTTGACAGATTTGTCCTTCTGGAATTCTTGTTATCATTTTTTCCTGTTATCTGTGGAATAAAATCCACTACCGTTAAAAACTGCTCCTACGTTGGAGTATACACGAACTAAAGAAGTATCACAATTATCACATTTATATCCAGGATCGTTATCTTTTATAGATCTTTCCTTAGTATATCTTTGTGCACATGGCATGCAGTCATATTCGTACAGTGCCATACACTACTTCTTCTTTTTTGCTTTTACTGTCCAGACTGGTGCGTTGAGGCTATCCCCACCCCATTCATATCCAAGTAATTTTACTACTGCTCTAATTATTTTAATACGCATTACTTGATCCCCTTTCCAAACTTTGCCCAGACTCTTTCATGAAGGAAATAACCAAGTGCTTCCCAACCAATATAAAGTAGGGCACCAAGACTTGCATACTCCCACTCACCAGTAAATAAATAAATTACTCCAGCAACTCCAACAAGGTGAAAAGTTTCCCAACTTGCTGTCTTTAGTAGTGTTCTTTTAGTTGATTCCATTATAGAGCCACAGGACCCTTTCCTCCGCCACCAGATGATTTCTTTGCTGTTGGCTTAATCTCTTTTGGTGCTACTTTCTTAACTGGTGCTGCAGTTGTTGAAGATGCAACGATCTTATTTAGTAATGGAGCATTTTCTTCACCAGCATAAACTGGACGACCCCAACCAACAACAGCATTAACCAACTTCTTCTTGTTGTTCTTTACATACCCACGAGTTTTCTCAACGCACATTCCCCCATTGCGCTGGTCTCCCTTTGCAGTTCCTGAAGTGTTTCCTTCAATAACTTGAATTGTTCCGTCACCATTGTTCTTGATACAAAGACCAACATGTGAAATACGATTTACACCATCTTCTGGGAAATCAAAATAGATCCAGTCTCCTGCTTGTGGGTCATCATTACGAGCATCTGACCAACGCTCAGCCTTCTTAAACCAATCTGCTGCTGCTACTGTTGATGCAGACTTAGGGAATGATTTTACTCCCGCAGTAAATGCTGCCCAAGAAACAAACGATTGGCACCATGGTTGGAAGTTAACCTTAATCCATGCACCGTACTTTGTTTCGTTATCTTTAGGGCCTTCAATTGTGCCCACTTCTTTCTTTGCAACCTCAATGATTGCTTCTACTGATCCTTTTGCTGCCATGGCTAGCCTCCTTTTTCTCTTATACTATTATAGCACTTTACCTACAGATTGTGAAGTTATACTCTTTTTCCCATTTAATAATGTCAGTTTCATCATTGAGTAGTGGCTGCCCTTTAATATTAAGGCTTGTATTTAAAAGAACTGGTACACCAGTTTCAAGATAAAACTTGTTAATTGCCCTCCATAGCCCACGGTGCTCATCCTTATTCACGGTCTGAACTCTTGATGTTCCATCTGCATGGACTACAGAAGGTATCTTGTCAGGCTGTAGGCACTTAACTGTATATTGCATATAAGGGCTTGCAAAGTCCATATCAAACCATTTAGATGCACACTCTTCCATAACCACTGGAGCAAATGGTCTAAATAACTCTCTTTGTTTAATTAGATTAACCTTGTCTTTAATTAATGGATCTCTTGGATCTGCAAGGATACTTCTATTTCCTAATGCTCTTGGACCGTATTCTGCTCTACCTGTTGCTACTGCGACTATTCCATCTTTTAATATACCGTCCACAATTTGCTGAACAGGATACTCTCCTCCAAGATCGTAGCCAAGATAAGGAGTCTTCCAATCAAGATGCTTTCCGTATAGGGCTGCTGCTGCTCCTAAAGAACTTCCAGCATCCCCTGGGTTTGGCATAATCCAAATCATATCAAATATTTTCCATAGCAAGGTATTGGCTGAAGAGTTTAGAGCACAACCACCCATGAATACTAAATTATTTTTACCAGTCATTCTTTTTGCCATACGCATAAACTGATTTAATCTTTGCTCATAAACTACCTGAACTGCTGCAGCAATGTCAAACCTATCTTGCTCAGTAATTACCATCCCCCAGTCGTTAATTCCCTTATGAAAGTTATATTTTTGTTGATCATACTCTGGAAAATACTCATCTACTTCTTTGTAGTATCTTCGCCAGTCTCCATAGGCAGCCATACCCATCATAATATATTCTTCTTGATTTGGCATAAGACCAATCAACTGAGTAAAGGCTGAATAGAATAATCCAAAACTAACTGGATAGTTTTGCTTATACTTAAGTTTAATCTTGTCGCCCTCACCAACCCAAATTGTTGAGGTATTAAATTCTCCAATAGCATCAAGGACTACAATACATGCATTGTTAAATGCGCTTGTATAATATCCTGCTGCTGCATGTGAGTAGTGATGTCCAAAGTTTTTTCTTGGCAAGTCTCCAAGTTCTGTAGACTCAAACCATGGTCTGTCTCCTCCAAAGCCACCCCTAGTCTTTACTCTAAGTTTCTTAAGCAAAGGTTTTTCGTAGTAAGCAATCTGGTCTGGATATCCATACTGCAAGGCATCTTTAATTAGTTCCTTGTTTGTGAACCAGTCATTCTTTTGTTTGCTATATCTTTCTGAATGACCCGCAAAAAGTATCTCTCCATCTTTTATTAAAGATACTGATGCGTCATGGGTAGTTTCATTAATACCTAATATTAACATTGCTCTCCAAATTAATAAATATAGTCATTATCTCTAGGAAGTTTTTTAATTTTTCTTTTGATAATGTAGTATCTTATCATTTTAATTATTTTTTTCATTTTACAACAATGGGAACCAATGCTGCTCTGGGATGGTTTTTCCTGCAGCAAGTAGTACACTCAAAGGCTGAACATCATATGCAATAGTAATTCTTGGTCCTGACCAATCCCAATCTCCCATAGCATGTGGATGACCTACTTCTGAAATAACTAGTCTATTGTTTTTATTTACATTGTCAACAATTTGTGAAGGATCATTAAATAGTTTGTAATGCGTTGTTGATGGCTCTGCATTTACACAATAATATCCATGGAAGTTTGGAGCGCCTGGGCTTCCGTGATCATGGTAGTCTAACTTTCCAACCTCTGCTCTATTGATATTAAACCAGCCTTGGATATAGTAGTTCTGCTTGTCAAAATCTACCTCATAGTATTCACATGCTTCTTTAACCGTATCTGATATTGCTTTGTAGAGTTTGTGTAAAGACGCATGGTAAAACTGAAACACATTGTATTCTTTCCATTTAACTGTTGACAAACTCCCAGACTCTAAAAAAATTCCCTTGTCTTTTTCCATTGAAGTTACGCCAGGCAAAGTTGCATTTTCAATCATTGCATACTTTTTTTCTAAAAACTTTGATAATTCTTCTAAATCATTATCTAGATATCTTTCAAAAAACTTATGTGGTCTGTAACTGTATGTGACAGGCTCATTGGTATTTAACACTACTTGTCTCCTTTATTCTAGGTTATTGCGTATTACTATAACAATTATACACTACTTGCTGCCCCACCTGGCCTCGATCCAGGGACATCCGAATTAACAGTTCGGCACTCTACCAACTGAGTTATAGGGCAAAGTGGGCAGTTTATGTCATACCCAGGACTATTTATTAGTTACGAATATATGATGTAGTTCCAATTAAAATCTTTGGAAGAGATGTTAGATACTCTCCAAACGTTTTAAAGGTATTACGGTTTACATAAGATGCTGCTGATACTGCAGTTGCTACAGAACTTCCAGCCGTATCTGTTGGTGAGCCATTGTACTTTGTAATGCGTACCTTACCAGGAGCAACCATGTCAAGTCCTGGTCCTGTGTTAGTAAGTCCTTCAAGTTGTGTTGCATTTCCAAGTGCTCCAACGCCAATTGCTCCGTTAACACATGAAGGAAATCCAACTACGTCTTTTCGTCTATCATTTCCAACTGCAACAAACACTGGAACATTGTTTAAAGTAAGAGATGAAACTGCATTGATTGTAACTTTATCTGTTAAACATCTAGATAGGTTTCCTGCAGCGACTGAAGACTGGCTAATTGATACAGCATCAATGCTATACTTTGATGCATTTTGTGATACCCAGTTAATTGCTGAAGCCAAAGCATCTGCATCTCCTCGTGAATTTCCAATGCTTGTAACGTCATTAAATCTAATGAAAACAATCTTTAGGTTTGGATTAACAGTAAGTGCTGCCTTAACCATCATGTCTCCATGGAATGTTGCATTGTTCACATCAAAGTTAGTACTATTCTTTTGTAGTGGCCATGGTGCTGCTGCTGATCCTGGGCCTTCCATAAATAGTTCTCCGTTAGGGCAAGACATATTTTCTGTAGGAATAGATGACTTTACTTTTGTAAAACAAGCCTCATAGATAATTGATGGAAAGTTTTTTGAATTGATTGCTGAATCAATGATTGCTAAAACCTTTTGATCTTCTGCTTGTGCAGGTGCGAGTGCTGTAAATGCAATTGCAATTGATAGTAATGCTAGTAGTAATTTCTTCATTTTATTGCTCCTTATTGTTGTTGTTATTGTTTGATTTTTAAAACTACTTGGCAAGGATCTCCGCCGTCTTCCCATTCTTGCTGTTCTTCTTCGTCCATATATGGATCACCTTCATGTGTATTGCAGAATGGTTCTGTTACCCATCCTCTTTCAATACCATTTTCAAGCCAGATTTCAAACTCATCAAAATCTGACTCTATGTTTTGAATGTCCCTTAAGATCTCTTCAAATTCTTCGCTCATATTAAAAGTATACTCCTAAAGACTGACAATGTCAACTGGACCCATGCATGATGGGTTAAATTTAATAGCAGCATTTACTGCTTGGATCACTCTATTCCTTGCATTTTTTTGCTTATCTGTTGCATACAAAACCCCATAAGCATACTCTGCCCCAGAGCCCATAGCAAGATAAGGAAGCATGTACTTAGATAGAGACATGTCTCCAGAACTGTGTTCATAGATTTCTCCACGAACTGCAATAATCAAACCAAGGTCTCCTTCTTTAGATGTGTCAACCCAGAACTCATTATAGAATTCTTTTAGTTCTTTAATAAACCTTGTCTGCATAAACTTATCTGTGTCTTTAATGTTGGGTGGAGTTGGTTTAAAGTTGTAGCGGATTCTTTCTCCGTCCATTGATCCTGCATATCCAATTAAGTATGGACCAATCTTCCAAACCTTTGGAGCAGTAAGTGCTAGAATAGTTCCATCATCTGATGCTCCACGATCTCCAGCCATATAAATTTTATCTTCATGTTTTACTACAGCAATGCAAGTCACAGGTAGAAGCCCTCTCCAGATAGGTGATACTTAAGTATACCATTGCCCAGAGAGGGCTGTCAACTACCGTCAGTAATGACTAACTAGCCTTTTTGTCTACAGACTTAAAGGCATCATTTA
>Ga0209770_10001069_pt1 | contig 14386 bp, 9 predicted proteins | sample LauGreSu1BDMLBDD_2_FD_187572 | JGI IMG/M metagenome (GOLD analysis project Ga0209770, IMG submission 187572) | Freshwater lake microbial communities from Lake Michigan, USA - Su13.BD.MLB.DD (SPAdes) (version 2) | ecosystem: Environmental > Aquatic > Freshwater > Lake | place: Lake Michigan, USA...
CGGTATGGGCGGAGGTGGCATGGGTGGTGGTGGCATGGGCGGCAGCATGTTCCTGATTCCCAAGGTCATGGGCGCAATGGGCGGCGGCGGCATGGGCGGCGGCATGGGCGGCGGCATGGGCGGCGGCATGGGCGGCGGCATGGGCGGCGGCATGGGCGGCATGGGCATGGGAATGGGTATCACCTCGGTGACGACCCAGCAGATGATGTCCAACATACAAAACCTCGTCCGGATGTTCTTCATCTCGTGTGGTGTGAATTTCCCGATGAATGCCATGATGATGGGTGGCATGGGCGGCGGCATGGGCGGCGGCATGGGCATGGGCGGCGGCATGGGCATGGGCATGGGCGGCGGCATCGGAGGGGTTCAAGATGAGACTGCCGACACAAAGGCTCTCTTTTACAATGATCGTACTGGAATTCTCTTCGTACGCGCTTCGCTGTCCGACTTGGACATCATCGAGCAGGCCATTCAGGTCTTGAACGTCCTCCCCCCCCAGGTGGAGATCGAGGCCAAGTTCGCCGAGGTCACTCAGGAGGACGTCAAGGCTCTTGGATTCCAGTGGTGGATTGGCAACTGGACCATGGGTAACAACCGGGTCGGTGCCACAGCCGGAACCGCTCCGTCACTCGGAAGTGCAGCCACATCGGGTTCCACGGCGAATCCTGGAGGTGTCTTCCCGAACACAACACCGTCCATTCCCCCCAGCGGCAACGACGGATACCTCACCTCAGGCGTCCGGAACACCTACAGCGATGCCAATCGCAATGAAGGTACGATTCCAACGTTGGCGACGGTCACTGGAATCATGACCGAGCCCCAGTTCCGCGTCGCGATCCAGGCATTGGAGCAACGGAGTGGGGTGGACATGCTCTCGGCTCCGAAAGTGACGACCGTCAGCGGTCGTCAGGCACAAATCGTGACGGCCGATGTCCGGACGATCGTGACCAGCGTCGGGCTCAGCCAAACCTCCAGTGGCGGCAATAACGGCGGCATTGGGGGTGGCTTCAGTAATGGTGGTGGTGCCGTGGCCGCTCAGTCTGGTTATGGTACGACGGTCATTCCGTTTGGACCTGAATTGGACGTGTTGCCGATCGTCTCCTCCGACGACGTCACCATCCAATTGACAATCATTCCGTCGGTGACCGAATTCGTCGGCTACGACAACCCCGGGCAGTTCGTTCCGCAGGCGCAATCCGTCGCAGGCAGCACCATCGGCGTCCCGATCACGGCTCAGCTCCCACTGCCTCGGTATCGCGCTCGATCCGTGATCACCTCCGCCAATGTGTGGGATGGTCAGACGGTCGTGATCGGCGGTTTGATCGCCGAAAACAGCCGCAAGACACGCGACAAGGTGCCTGTTCTTGGCGACCTGCCACTCGTCGGACGGCTCTTCAGCAGCGAGGCTAACGCTACCGACAAACGGAACCTGTTGATCTTCGTGACTCCCACGATCATCGATCCTACTGGGCGCCGCTTGAACGACCCGAACTCAATGCCGTTCGACCAGAACACGGTGCCCTCCCAGAAGGCCTCAAAGCAGTAATCCTCGAGATCGGAAGGCAACGTCAAAATAAACCAACCTGCACGCCATGCGGACTTGGATTCGAAACCTGAAGGGTACCAGTGGTGGGTCATCATCCTGGTCTTGAGCATAAAAGACTGAGTTCGGTCCTTGGAGCACCAGAAAATGCAGCGCATCACATCACACCAAGAATGGCTCGGCGGCAATATCCTGTCCGCGCTGGCACTCGTCGCCAGTGCCGGGATGGCGGATTCACTCCAGGCCTCACCAAGGTTCTCCCCTGAAGGGACTCAATATCAGATCGCTGGAACTGGTCTGGGTGATCAACTGGCTCCATCGCTGAGCATCAAGCAGACCGGAGGGTGGCTGGCATGGCATGATAACACGACGGATGGCGATGGTTTCGGTATCAGCGTCCGACGTTTGTCGAGCCAGTTGACCGGAATGAGTTCATTCCGGGTAAACCAACGATCCGAGGGGGATCAGGAAAATGCCCAAATCGTTCATCTGGTCGATGGTGGTGCTTTAGTCGTGTGGCAAGGAGGCATCCGTGGTCAGCAGTCGATCGTCGGGCGCGTCATCAAACCGGACGGACGTTTCGCTGGAGATGAGTTCACCATTTCCTCCGGGGGGTTGGACCATCGAGATCCGTCCATCGCTCGAAACGATGCAGGGTCCATTTTGGTGACGTGGACCGCGGACGGTGTTGACGGAGATCTTGCTGCTGTCCAGTCCAGGTTGCTATCGCCTGTTGGGAACCCTGTCGGACCTGCTTCCCAGCTAAACCAATTCACCCAGTATCACCAGCGTTCACCGGGAGTCACCGCACTGCCAGACGGAACATTTGTGGCAGTTTGGATCTCTGAGCAGCAACGCGGTCAGAACAAGGTTGACGTGTATGCGAGACGCCTTGGAGCGAATGGTTCTCCTGAAGGCGACGAATTCCCTGTAAGTGTTGGTGAAAAGCCGTGCGCCGCCCCTTCGATTGCGGCCTTCTCCAATGGTGGATATGTCGTGGCGTGGACCGAGCACGACCATACAGTACCTGGGGCTGTCTGGGACGTCGCCACTCGAACTTTTCGGAATGGAACAGCCATCGGGACATCCTCAGTCCTCAACCAGCGCCGTGCCGGTTTTCAGGGCTTCCCGAAGATCGCAGTCCTTCAGGACGAAGCCATGATTGTCTACCGCAGCCAGGGCGGGGACGGATACGGTGAATCTGTTGTTGGTCAGTGGGTGGATTCCGAGGGGAAGCCTGTGGGCGAGGAATTCGTGGTCAATACGTTCACTGCAGGTGACCAAATCACTCCAGGAGTCGCCGCAGATGGGCAGGGCAGGGTCGTGGCTGTTTGGAGCACCTTTGCTGGGTCGTCCAAGGGGATGGACTTAGCATCCCAGAGGTATGCGATGTCAGCACCAACCCTGCTTGCTCCTGAACCGCCTTACGTCTTCGCAGCATCTTCTTCGCGACTGACGATCAGCTTCCCAGAGGTTTCAGGGCTTCCCGTCACCCAGTACGAGCTGTTCATGGATGGTTCCGAGATACCTCTCATCCTCAAGACCGCCCACCATACTGTGACGGGTCTCACTCCAGCATCTGATCATACCTTCCGACTCGCCTACCGCCTCCAGGATGGACGCCTGTCACCAGCCTCAGCAATTGCCAAGGCCACAACATGGGGTGAGGACGTGAACCTCGATGGATTGCCGGACGATTGGCAGGCAAAGGCCTATGGGAAGGATCAGAGTCTTTGGGCAGCACCAACCGCCGACTCTGATGGAGATGGCGTCATCGACCGAGATGAGTTCCTTGCCGGCACCGATCCGAAGTCGGCTAGAAGTGTCCTCAAGACCTTCGTCCAAAGGAATGGGCAGGGTGTAACGCTCTCGTGGAACAGTCGTCCTGGAGCCTATTACCAGGTCCAATCCTCACCAAACCTCACGGAATGGTCGAATATAGGGGAGTTGAGATTTGCCTCTGGCGAATCTGATTCTATACCCGTCACAAATCTGCCGGGGAATACCTACTACCGCGTCAACCTTCTTCGCTGAACCATGCGCAATTTACTCAACTGTCTCCTGCTGGTCACGTTGATTGCCGGTGGCGCAGGAAAGGCATTGGCCTTCTCTCTGCTTGGACCATTCGCAGCGTACCAGACCGCGACACTCAATTACGACAGTCCGTTCACATCCATCCAAGAAGAGGGTGATTTGGGTGGACCGATGAACCTTGGAGAAGAGTATCGATGGGGAAGTCCTGTTCTCGTCTACGGGTTTGACTCGAGTTTTGCGGAGTATTTTGGCCCTCAGGGTGTTGCAGCAGTCGAGGCGGCAGTCAAAATCCTGAATGATCTTCCACCCACCTCGGCCATGAGTGCTGAGTTGACTGAATTCCCACTCAGGGCGACCCGATATAATTACACTGCTCAGCAGTTGCGCCTCCGGGACATCAAATCGATCATGCTCTCGACCCTGCTTCAAGCGATGGGTCTCGCTTGTCCGGAACGGTATGCATGGACGATCTACCGACAGATTCCAATCGAGGGCACGACCCCCCAACAGTACATTTATTCAATCATTCAACGTAATTTCGACCCTGTAACGTTTCGGCCGTCACCCTACGTCAACAATACTCTTTACACCTACCAAATTCTCAGAGTCAGTTCAGCACCCGATACTTGGGATTGCCAAGAGTTGGCGGTCGATGTCGCAAACCCAAACGTCAGTGTCATTGCAACCGCAGGCCTCCAGGCAGGTGTTGTGGATCCCCGAATCATCCAACAGGTCTATGGAAATTCCGATCTGGTTCAGTCAGGTTTCGGTCTTTTCTATACCGGACTTACCCGAGACGATGTTGGAGCGATCCGGTACATGTACCGCCCTCAAAACGTGAATTGGCAATCAGCGCCAACTGGAACCACTGGATCCGGTAGTGGATCAACAGTTTCACCGTGGTCCTGGGCAGGTTTTTCGGTATCCGTACCTAATGCAAATTCTCCTTGGTATTATGGTGGCATAGCTCAAACGAATGCCGGATTCACGACAGGTTCCACCAACTTCGTTGCCGTTGGAGGACGCCAAGGACCTGGGAAGGTTAGCTTTGTCCGAGTCGATACCGATCCACTTCTCGGTCAATATCTGAATCCTGTCACGATCAACTACCCTGAGATTGTTATCGGTACCAACGGAGTTCCCGTAGCCCAAGTGGCATCAAGAACGATCTCCCAGCCAGATATTCTGTTTTCCGCTGCTGACATTGGGGCCGCTGCCAACACCGCCCAGCCTTATGTTTATTCCGTGAATGGAACAACTTTCGACAAAGCGGTAAATCCTGGAGCAGGCACTGCTTTTCCTTCAGATGGACCGGGCATTCAACAACCCGGACTCCAAGTAGTGCTCAACAAGGTTGGCCCTTGGCTTTTGAACATTCGAGATACTGATCAAGTATCGGCAATCAAAGGATTCGTCTGGGGCTCCTTTGATGGAACCACCAACGCTCCTATTGTGTACCCGCAAGGAGTCAAACTTCAAGAGCTCGAAGGACGCTTGTTCCCATGAGACGCATTTCGCACCAAATCTTCTACACCATGATGAATAGGATTCTCTCGTTAGTCTTTGCGTGGGGAGCCATTGTGTCTTGCGTTGCCCAAACTCTTCCAATCTATTCAAATACGGGTGTTAATCGAAACCCGGTGATGGTGGATGCGACAATATTCTACAACTCGGGTGAATTCACGATTGGACAAGAACCGCAAGGGGTGTTTAGTAGTGGATTGCTCAATCCTGTAGATCCATATGAGACCCAAAACACCCTAATCTTTCAGAATTACGGTTTGATGTCTGCGGTTCCGGGGTTTAATCTCGAATACGTTGATAGTAGCGGAATTCGACGTCCTTCTAACGAAATCATCAACGGAGAGGGTGCTGTCATTCAAGGCCAATTTGCGAATCTAGCAGCCAATATTACAAGGCAAGGATACCCAAACGCAATCTTCCCTCTCTACGGTGGATTGGTGACGCTGAACGCAACCAACATCGTCAACCGAGGAACGATTCAGGGATTCTACGCTGGTGAAATTCGACTTACCGGTGACAAAGTTGATCTCTCACACGGCAAAATTGGATCCACGTCGATCGATTTCTCAACGTTCCGAACGGCTCGTTACATTCCAGACCCCCTTTCTTTTCAGGCAACCACATCGGTTGTGACTCCGACATCCTTCTCGCCCGAAACGGACGTCCAAGACCAGTGGTGGCGGTATGGCTATTCGGCATTTGATCCCAACGGTTTTGCTTCGGAAGCGCCGGTTCCGCCTGGTAGGACCAACATCGTTGTTGATACTGGCAGGTTCTACATTGATCGAACCGTAAGAGATAACATCACCCCGGAATCCACTGATTCACCAACAACTCGCCTTATTCTTCCCGACGCTAAGGTGTTTGTATGGACTAACCAACCTTCCGCAACGAATAAACAAATTGAGATTGTTTTCGTAAGTAATGATGACACAAATGTATTGGTGGATGTAAGTTGGAGTAATGGCCCGAGCCCTGTTGATTACCCTGCGAAGACGGCTTATGTCCGCTTTACCTCAATCCAGCCAGATTTGGTTCGACAAGGGACAGATTCATCCGCAACTCAATTTATCATTGCTGACACCTTTGGATCGCAACCGCTCCCTCAGCAGCTCTTGAACGCGTTGACGAGGAACTCCCAAGCGCCGACAAATCTGTTTGCGTTCAGGGCGTATCAGCCAACCTACAATCCTCCGGGAACCGTTGGGTTTAGGCCTGTTGGACAAATTAAGACGAACTCCGGATTTTCCCCCAAGCTCTTCACACATTGGTTTGATAAGACCCTCACAAACGGCTTGGCGATGACAAACCAAGTTACGACGAATCTATATGCAACTTGGGCAGGAGAACTTGTTCGATTGCCATCCCAAGCAATAAACGACATTTCATTCGTCCAGACAACGGAGTTGGATGGCACAACGATTTACGATCTTCTTGCTCCAACACCAATAGAGGGCGCATCGATCACCAACCTCGCAGGGAGAGTCTCAATCAGCGCCAAGGAATTGGATTTGACCGGGGCGCGGATTCAAGGTCAAGGCGTGGTCACAATTAAGACTGATAATCTCAAGGGATCTCGCGGGGCAATAATTGATGCCCCCATTCTGAGTTACGACATTGGGTCCACCAATGGGTCTCTTCAAATTCGAGATCTTGCCAAAGGTTCTGCTTCCCGGTTTGGTGGCCAATTTGCAGTTTACTCAACAACATTCACTAATTCAACCGAGACTGAACAAGTGGATGTCACTGTGGATCCTCCAACGACAAATATAGTATCTTTGGTGGCGATTTATCATGTCACTGTGGTTCGGAATACACTCGATACCAAGAGAGACACAATTGTAAATGACTTGGTATTGCGTGCAAACGACGTCGATATTCAGGATCCTATGTATGTCGACGGCAAATTTGAAACAACTGCGAAGAACCTCACTACTCGCGGTAATTTGCTGCTTGGGAATGTTTTCAACTTGGGCAAGGAAAACACTCCCAATGTTCGAAATTGGACAAACACTGGAATCGTTGCCGTCGAATCGACAGTGAATATTGGAGGTTCATTGCCTAGGGTAAACATGCTGGACTCGATCAGAAATGAGGGGTTGATTGCGTCAGGTTCCCTTTCCCTTGGGGCCACTCGGTTCGAGTTGTTAGGTGAATTGTTCGCGGGTTCCGGCAACGTTTCAATTTTGTCCGATTCATTTGAGAGCCGAGGTGGTGTTATCACAAGCGACAACGGTTTCTACCTTTGGGCAAGCAAGGCCGATTTAACCGGTTTGGATGCTCTCGTCGGTGGAAAGTTTTATGCGAGGGTAACCGACTCCCTCACGGATGGTGGGCTTGCGGATCCTTCCATCATTGTTTCCGAGTACGGCGTTCAAGTGGATCATAAACCTGTCCAGTCTAATTTGCGCGGCACCACTATCGAAATCAACGTTCCCTCCTACTCGAGGGCAATCAGTGTTTGGGCGGCTTCGGATTCCGGCAAATCTCTCGAAGGTTTTACCAATAATCTGGGGTTGGGAACTCTTAAACTGGAGATAAACCCGGGTGGTGTGGCTATTTTCCAGGGTGCTAATGAGAAGAATGCGATTTATGTTGAAACCCTTTCTTTGGGGTCGCGAATTTTGGCGACTCTGACCAATGCTATTCCTTCGGATGACGGGATAAGTTTGAGCGAGGGATTTACGATCTACTTCAGCAGTACGAGTACCAACACTACCCCTGCGAAGCTCGATGGCTTGGTGACTCCTGGTGGCGGAAAGTTGGTCTACCTGCCCTTGGCGAGTGGTCTTGTATCGGTCGTCAATGGAGACGGTCGCACTGTTGAAGTCACCCAAGGAGTTCGCTATAGCGCTGCCCTCGATTCCGATGGTGACGGGATTCCGAATGCTGCCGATCCCTCTCCGTTTGATGTTGTGGCTGTAGGTTCCGTCAATCTTGTCGGGGGATCTCCGCGTGAGATCGAAGTCCAGTGGGATGCGAGCCCAGGACAATCGTATGAAATTCAGGCAACCAAGGATTTAACTGTTGGTCGTTGGGCTCCTCTCAAGACAGTGACAAATTCGTCTGCCACAGCCCAGCGGATGTCCGTACGGGATGCAGTTGATCCCGGTAACGATTTCAAGGCCTACAGAGTAGTCTTGAAATTCTGATTAGACGGCCGCCGAAAGGCGGCCGTTTGCTTTCCGGATGATCAAAATCGGGGTCACGGGAGGGATTGGGATGGGGAAATCCACATCTGGCTTACTCCTATCGGCTCGCGGCGTCCCTGTCGTCGACACCGACGACTTGGCGAGGGAAGAAGCCCGGGTCGGTTCAGAGGGGTTCCGAGGGATTGTCGACGCGTTCGGTGTTGGAATCCTGTCGGCGGATGGGGAAATTGACCGTAGACGTCTGGCCGACTTGGTCTTCTTCGACGACGCGGCTCGCAGTCGCCTTGAAGCCATCCTCCATCCCCGGATCGCATCCCAATGGAGGAATAGGGTGGCGGGCTATGAACGATCGGGTGCGCCGATTGTGGTCGTCCTGATACCTCTCCTGTTTGAACGTCAGTATCAGGAGGAGTTCACCTGCACTCTGACAGTGGCCTGTTCCCGTGAGACCCAATTCCGAAGGCTCTTGGACCGTGGATGGTCACGATCACAGATTGACGCCCGGAATGCCGCCCAGATGCCGATCTTCGAGAAGATGGCCAATGCCCGATTTGTGATCTGGACTGAGGGGAGTCTTCAGAGTCACGAGACCCAGCTTAACCGAGTTCTCCAGTCACTCTCGGCGGCCTGACAATCAGGGCTGATTGCTCTATTTGCTTCCCGGTTTGGTGGCTGGAATTGACGCGAGGTCGGCAGGGAGGGCGTCGTGAGCGAACGTTTCCACCTGGAGCCGGATGAGGCTGAAGGTGGGTACACCTAGATCAACCGAGCCATTGGACCGGTCGACCATCATTGCTACGCCCGCGACGATTCCGCCCTGATTGCGGACGATGTCGATCGTCTCCTGAACTCGCCCTCCTTTGGTCACGACATCCTCGACCACCAGGCAGCGTTCACCGGCTCCGATCTTGAACCCTCTGCGCAGGACCAGCCTTCCTTCCTCCTTCTCTGCGAAGATGAACCGAGTCTTCAGTTGGCGGGCGACTTCCTGGCCGATCACGAGTCCGCCCATTGCTGGGGCAATGACGGTGCAGGCACCGAGCTGGCTAACCTTCGCTGCGAGGGCTGCGCCGAACTGCTCCACCAACGGCATCTGCTGGAGGGCGAGCGCACATTGGAAGAACTGTCGGCTGTGAAGGCCGCTCCGGAGGATGAAGTGGCCATCGAGAAGCGCTCCAGTGGATCGGAACAAGGCGAGTGCCTCTGCGGTTGTCATTTTGGAGACGGTGTGGGGTAAGTCGGGGCGGAACAAGGGCAGATCCGTCAGACCTTGTCGGCCGACGGGCATAAAGTCCGGAGCGGGCAGGCGGTGCAGTCAGGGTTCCTGGCACGACAACAGCGTCGTCCATGCCAGATCAACCAGTGGCTGAACAGGGTCCACTTGGCCTTTGGGACGAGTTCCATGAGATCGGACTCGATCCGGATGGGATCCTTGGCCGACGTGAGTCTCAACCGTTGTGAAAGGCGGCTGACGTGGGTGTCGACCACAACGCCGACATTGATTCCGAAGGCATTCCCGAGAACCACATTTGCGGTCTTGCGTCCGACTCCTGGCAGTTCCGTCAAGGCTTCGATCGTCGATGGCACCTCGCCCCCATGAGCGGTCTGTATTGTTCTACAGGTTGCCTGGATGTTCTTGGCCTTGTTCTTGTAGAGTCCGATTCGTCGAATCGAATCCGCGAACATCTGAGGATCTGCGTCGGCGTAGTCGGCTGGTGTCTGGAAACGCCTGAACAGTTCCTCGGTGACCTTATTCACCTGCTTGTCGGTGCACTGGGCGGAGAGGATTGTGGCGACCAGGAGTTCCAGCGGATTGGAGAAGACAAGTTCGCAGTGGGCGTCGGGGTAGGCTGCTTCGAGCAGTTGGGTAATCTCATGGCACCGTTTGGATCGGTCGGCCTTTGACTCTCTGGGCATGCCTTCGGATACCGGTGTCCCGATCGGAGATCAACGACGGGAAAATGCATGCCCGGCCATCACTCCAGCGACAATGTGGGTGCCAGGCGAAGGGCTCCCCAAGGATCGCCCTCAATTCCGCTTCTCCGGTTGCCCTTCGAGGTGCTGTTGAGGGACGCTCCGACATGGATGGGGTTCGGTCGGTCTCGCCAAAGAATCGAGCAACAGGTTGGCTACTGGCGGCCGCGATTGCGGCTTTGATCGTGATTGGTTATCGGATGTGGAGCCTCCCGCTCCTGAGTCCAGACGAGGGAAGAAACGCTGAGGTGGCCCGTGAGATGAAGGAATCCGGTGCGTGGCTGGTTCCCACCTACAATCAGCTGCCGTACCTCGACAAACCGGCCTTCTACTTCAGGACGGTGGCACTGTCCCTGACCGTATTTGGAGACAACCATGTGGGGGCGCGGATGCCTTCGGCTCTCTTCGCCTTGGCGGTCCTGATCCTTGTCTGGAGGGTTGCCGATCAATTCTGTGGTCCCCGTCCGGGAGCCTTGGCCGTCCTGGTGACGGCGACGACACCGTTGTTCATTAGTCAGGCAAGGATCGTGATCTTCGACATGTCCCTTTGCCTGTTCGTCTCAGGGGCGATCTTCGCGGGTTTTCTGGCGGAGATCGGTCCGCCGGAACGTAGGCGTCGAAGACTCCTGCTGGCTGCGGGGTGTGCTGGAGTCGCGACCCTGATCAAGGGGCCGGTGGGACTGATCGTGCCGCTTCTCGTTCTTGCGGTCTTCCATGTTGCCTCGAGGCAATGGTCTGCCCTCGGACGACTGGTCCATCCTCTGAATGCCTTGGTGTATGTGGTCGTGGTGCTCCCGTGGTTCCTCGGGGTGACCTTGCACCACTCAGATTTCCCGGATTACGGGCTTGTCCAGGAATCCTTCAAGCGGTTCACAACGGGTCAATTCCACCGCAAGGGGCCCGCCTACTATTATGCCCTGGTGATGCCGGCGACGTTTCTACCATGGAGTCTGCTGCTTCCCGGGGGGCTCTGGCTTGGCTACAGCGTTGGGCTTCGGCATCGGAGGCTGAGTCCCCTCAACCTTCTCCTGGTTCTATGGTGTCTGGTCGTTCTTGGCTTCTTCTCGCTCTCCCAGTCCAAGCTGCCGGGATACATCCTCAGTATTTCCGTTCCCTTTGGCATCCTGATGGGGCAGGTGCTTGATCGGGCGTTGGCCGATCCCCAAAGCCGATCCCACAGAGTCGTCCGGGGTGCCGCGTCGGCGTTGTTGGGAGTTGTGGTCCTGCTTCTCTTGGCGATTTTGGTGGTGGCTCCCCAGACGGGGATTCTGCCCTTGGCCCTTGGGGTGAAGGGGTTCGACATCTCACAGTTCGCGGTGTTTCTGCCCGAGCTGTTGCTCCTGCTTGCGGCGGTTGTCGGCGTGTTGTTGGTGGGTCTGATTCGCCGATGGACGGCCTGGTGCGTCGTCAGCTTCGGGCTGTTCCCGGTGCTCCTCGTGCTTCTGGGTGGTGGTATCTTCCACCGGGTCTTCGACGAGAAATCCGCCCAGGCTGTCGCGGCTGCGATGCCCAAACTGGATCCCAGCACGCAGATTGTCTTCTACCAGTGCTTTCCCAATGGGCTGCCCTTCTACCTGCGGCGCACGGGTGTCCTGATCACTGCGGATGGGGATGAGCTCACCAGCAACTACGCCCTCTACAAGCTCAAGCGGGAGTCATCGTGGCCGGCCCAGATCGTCCCTGTGAAGGACGCGGATACCTGGATGCAGCGGCGCCAGGGTGACGCCTATGTCATGACCCATGAGGGGTATCGTGCGTGGCTTCAGGGATGGGCCGAACGGTCGGGTGGTGCCATTGAGGACCTCCCCCATGGTTTGCTTGGGCTGAGGGTCCGATGAGCAGCCGGGTATCCTGTGCATGGAATAACGCTGACGGTTTGGAGACGCCGATTTCTGCCACCATGAACGCCCCTGGAATGGCGTTGCGGCTTGGAGGCGTTGTCGTGGGGATCATCCTCTCCGAGATGGTTTCGAGTGGTTCTGCCCAAACGTCGGCACTTCAGCCGGCGACGACACGTGCTGCGTCAGCGGATCGTGTTTCGGGCCGCCCTGAGTATTCGCGGCTCTGGCATCAGGCAGCTTGGGACTATGGCTGGGCCGGAGGAGATCGGTTCAGCTGGCTGGACGCGGGTGTTGATGCACGCATCCGCTATGAGCTGAGGGAGAACGACTACAGGACTCCCACGCTGGTCAGTGATGACGCCTTGTTCACGAGGACCCTGGTGTACGTGGGTGTTCGGGAGGTGATAGACCCGGTCCGATTCGCTGTTGAGTTCCAGGACAGCCAGAGGGCCATTACGGATCGTGCGGTGGCACCGACGGACATCAATTCCACGGACCTTCTCCAGGCTCATGTGGACCTTCATTTTGAGGATGCGATCGCTGGGCAGCCCATCACGGCCCAGTTTGGGCGAATGACGTTCGATGCGGTCGATCGCCGGCTCATCGCACGCAACCGGTTCAGGAATGCCATCAACTCGTTCGACGGGTTTCGGCTCCGGCTCGGGGCAGAGAAGGGTCCTTGGGAGGTGGATGCATTTGCGCTGCGCCCGGTCCTTCGGGATACGGATGGATTCGATCGTTCCAGCAACAACTCCCTGCTTTTTGGAGTGACTGGCTATTGGCGTCGCGGCTCTCCAGGAATCCAGGTGGAGCCTTTTTGGCTGCTGACGGACCGGACTCCGGGTCCGGGGGTGAGTCTGAGCCAGAACCAGCATACGTTCGGCATCCATGGATTTGGCCAGTGGGACGACTCGCGCTGGGACTATGACCTGAGCCTTGCTGGGCAGCTGGGGCTCCGAGGCAAGGACTCCGTCACTGCGTGGGCCGTCCATGGCGAGGTTGGCTACACCTGGGAGATTCCTTGGAAGCCCCGTCTTGGGCTTTGGGTCAACGCAGCCAGCGGGGATCGGGAACCCGGTGACGGAACCACGCAGAGTTTCGATCCACTCTATGGGGCCAGCTTCGCGTTCTATGGATACACGGGCTACTTCATCTGGAACAACCTCATCAATCCATCCTTGCGTCTCAGCATCCAGCCCATGGGTCGGATTCGCGCAGAGCTCATCTACCGGACGATCTGGCTGGAAAGCAGCAGGGACGCCTGGCTACGCGGAGGCCGGCAAAACCCAAGTGGTCAGGGCGGGGATTTTGTAGGACAGGAAATCGACATGCGGATCTCCTACAGGTTCTTCCGGTGGCTGGAGGCCGAGGCTGTCTACGCCCTCTTCCTGCCCGGGGACTTTGTCGCGAACACCGGTCCTGCACCCGTCAGCAGCTTCACCTACCTCCAGCTCACCCTGAGGTTCTGAGTGAGGGCCTCGGCCTTCCAAGATTGGGATCCGTGGACGTTTGGATCCATTTCCCGCAGTGTGCGGGGTCATGGAATTGTCCTACGAGGTGCTCGCGAAGATGATCGATCACTCGTTGCTGCATCCGACCCTCACCGATCATGAACTGGAGGAGGGGTGCCGGTTGGCTGCCCGGTATGGGGTCGCCTCCGTCTGCATCAAACCCTATGCGGTCCGGCAGGCGGTCGAGTGGTTGAAGGGCACCGGAGTCCTGGTCGGGGCTGTTGTTGGATTCCCCCACGGGAGCACCACGATGGAATCCAAGCGTCAAGAGACGGAACAGGCGTGTCGGGATGGGGCACGGGAAATCGACATGGTTCTCAACATCGGCAAGGCCCTCGGTGGTGACTGGGCCTATGTCGAGGAGGAAATCCGCATGGTCTGTGTGGAGGCCCATCATCGAGGGGCGAGGGTCAAGGTCATCCTCGAGAACGATTACTTGTCCCAGGGGGGAGGGGGTCTCGATGGGGTCTCCCTGAAACGTCGCCTCTGCGAGATCTGTGAACGGGCCGGAGCCGACTGGGTGAAGACCTCCACGGGGTACGGGTTCGTGAAACAGCCGGATGGAACCTATGGATACAAGGGTGCGACGGCTGAAGACCTTGCCCTGATGCGTGCCAGCGTATCTTCCAAGGTTGAGGTGAAAGCGGCGGGAGGGGTCCGTGATCTCGATGGCCTCATCCGGGTCCGGCAATTGGGGGCGTCCCGATGCGGGGCGACGGCCACGGCGGCCATGCTCGAGGAATTCCGACGCCGCGAAGGATCAGGTGTTGCCTGTCAGGATCTGAAACCCGGCGCCTTTGGCAAGGG
>Ga0209770_10001070_pt1 | contig 14382 bp, 11 predicted proteins | sample LauGreSu1BDMLBDD_2_FD_187572 | JGI IMG/M metagenome (GOLD analysis project Ga0209770, IMG submission 187572) | Freshwater lake microbial communities from Lake Michigan, USA - Su13.BD.MLB.DD (SPAdes) (version 2) | ecosystem: Environmental > Aquatic > Freshwater > Lake | place: Lake Michigan, USA...
CGGCGGAGATGAGCACGCCGCCGACGGCGCCTTCCCAGGTCTTCTTCGGGCTGATCTCGGGGGCCATCTTGTGCCGGCCGAAGGCGAGTCCGCTGAGGAGCGCGCCGACATCGCAGAACTTGGAGACGGCGATCACCCAGAGGCAGATGGCGAGGTTTTCACCGCTGTCGGCCTCGCGCATCAGGATGCGCACCAGAAAATGCAGCAGGTAGGGGATGTAGAACAACCCGCCGACGGTGGCGGCGATGGTCTCGACCCGGTTGGCGGTGTTGCGCTCGCCGAGCACGCGGATGCAGGAGACCACCATGGCCAGGACGAGCAGGCTGATGGCGAGGCCGCCGGCGACGTCCGGCTCGTCGGTGAAGTAGGCCAGGTAGAAGGGCCCGGCGATCATGAGGGCGGCGAAGACCAGGCCCATGACGTGGAAGGGCTTGGCACCCATCTTGCCCGTCAGGCCGTAGAACTCATGCAGCGTGAGCACGGCGAGCAGCGTCGCCAGGGCCACGGCGGCGTGCGCGCCGAACAGCCAGAGGCTGCCGAGGATGATCGTCCAGAGGACGAGGGTGCTGAGAATGCGTTTGAGCAAGTGGACTGGGGGTTGGCTGGTCGGGATTATCTGGCGCCGGATTTAACTTGCTCGGTGGTCAGGCCGTAGCGGCGCTCGCGGCGGCCGTATTCGTCGACGGCCGCCTGCAGGTCGGCCTTGCCGAAGTCGGGCCAGAGCACAGGGGTGAAGACCATCTCCGCATAGGCGCACTGGAGGAGGAGGAAGTTGCTGACCCGCTGTTCGCCGGAGGTGCGGACGAGCAGGTCGGGGTCGGGCAGGTCGCTGGTGTAGAGGTAGCGGCTGAAGGTCTCCCACGACGCGTCGGCGGTCTTTTCCTTTCCGGCCTGCACGGCCTCGGCGTAGGCGCGGGCGGCGTCACCGACCTCGGTGCGGGCGCCATAGTTGAGCGCGAGGACAAGGTTCCACTCGGTGAAATGCTTCGTGGCCTCCTTCACGCGGTCGAGCTCGCGCTGGACATTGGCGGGGAGGGCGTCGGTGCGGCCGATGGTGTGGAGGCGGACCTTCTCCTTGATGAGGTTGTTCAGCTCGCGCTTGAGGAAGTAGTCGAGCAGGCCCATCAGGCCGGAGACCTCCTCGCTCGGGCGCTTCCAGTTTTCGACCGAAAACGCATAGAGCGTGATGTAACGGATCCCGATCTCGCGGGCGGCATCGACCACGGTGCGGACGGTCTCGACGCCCCGGCGGTGGCCCTCGAGGCGGGGCAGGCCGCGGGATTTGGCCCAGCGCCCGTTGCCGTCCATGATGATGGCGACGTGCTGCGGGATTTTCGCGGGACCGGGAGGCGACATGCGTGGGGAGGATTCAGGTTGCCGGCAGGGGGTTTGACAAGGGTGAAGGCGCCTAGTTGCTTTCCCCCATGGCAAGCCAACCCCTGACCCCGGCGGAGATCACCGCGACGCTGCCGGCGCTGCCCGGCTGGAAGCTGGAGCGCGATGCCCTGGCCAAGGAATTCAAGTTCGGCAGCTTCAAGGAAGCCCTGTCGTTCATGGTGCGCGTGGGCTTCGAGGCCGAATTGATGGACCACCATCCCGACTGGACCAACATCTACAACCGCGTCGCGATCCGGCTCAACACCCATGACGCCGGCGGCAAGGTCACGGCCAAGGATGTCGCGCTGGCCAAAAAGATCCAGGCCTTGTCCTGGGTCGATTGAGGTAGGGGCCGTTGACCTCAACGGCCCCTGGCGAACAACGGAATGGGCGGTTGAGGGCAACCGCCCCTACCGTTCCCGGTGTCTCAAAATACGCGCACCAGCGAGCGCGGGCCGGCGTCGATCGCCGTGATGGCGTCGGCGCCATCCTGCGCGCGGGTCGACAGCAGGTTGCCGGCGGCATCGAACTCCCCCAGGGAGCGGCCGTCCGCCAGTGGCACAAAATAATGCTGAGCGTCGGAATCGTAGCCGAGCGAGACCGGGCTGACCGCCGCGGCCAATGTCACGTAATAAGTGACATTCCCGTCCGGGCTGACCGCGCCGACCTGCCCCCGGTCGGCGGTTGCGCTGAGGATGAGCAGCCGGCCGCCGCGCTGGTCGTAGGCAAGTCCGCGGATGGACCCGGCGAGACCGCTCAACTCGACCCGACGGATCGTTGCGCCAAACAAGGTCAGTTCCACGACGGACCGGCCGTCGGGGTGGACGGCGAAAAGGTGCCGGTCGCTGGAGCGGATGGCCAGATCCGCGGAGGCAGTCGCCTGCAACGCCCGCGGCAGTTTCATCTCGCGCAGGATCTTTCCGGAAGGCCGCTCGATCACGCGGATGAACTGCGCAGGGGCAATCCGGACAAAGAGGTGATCAGTGTTGAAATCGTAGGCGAGGCCCAGCGCCTGCTCGCCGGACTTCACGGCATCCGCGATCCTGGCGGGTGACGGGCCCAGGTCGTGGACGGCCGGGCTGGCTGCGGTCGTGAGGTAGACATGGGTCGGCCCACGCGTGGCGCAACCGGACGAAAGCAGCAATCCGCCGAGCAGCAGGCCAAGCCATTTGGTCCCGGTCCGTTCTCGTGGAGGCATGGCAGCAGCCTTGGCGGCCGGTCCCGATCCGCGACGAAAAAATCACCCGATTTTAATCACGCCTGCCTTGAAACCGTTTGCCCTGCCGGGGCGTATCAGTAGCATACCACCATGAGTGATTTTGCACCCGCCGCCGATGTTGCTTCCACCCGCGAAGCCCTGGTCCGCCTCAAGGCCAACATGCGCCTTACCATCAAGGGCAAGGACGATATCATCGAGCAATCGCTGGTCTGCCTGCTGGCCGGCGGCCACCTGCTGATCGAGGATCTGCCCGGCGTGGGCAAGACCACGCTGGCCTACTCGCTGGCCCGGTCGATGGACTGCGCGTTTTCCCGCATCCAGTTCACCAGCGACCTGCTGCCGACCGACGTCACCGGCGTCTCCATTTACGACGAGACCCTGAAGGAGTTCATCTTCAAGTCGGGTCCGGTCTTCGCCAATGTCGTGCTGGCGGATGAGATCAACCGCGCCACCCCCAAGACGCAGTCGGCGCTGCTGGAGGTCATGGATCGCAGCAAGGTCACGGTGGACGGCGAGGCCCACGCGGTCGGCTCGCCCTTCATGGTGGTGGCCACGCAGAACCCGGTGGACTATGAGGGCACGTTTCCCCTGCCCGAGAGCCAGATGGACCGCTTCCTGATGCGCCTGCAGATGGGTTACCCGCTGCCCGGCGACGAGCTGGAGATCCTGCGCGCCCCGCGGCTTGGCTATGATGCCATCGCGCTCAACCCGGTCGTCACGCGCTCGGACGTGCTCAAGATGCAGGCGCTGGCCGGCAAGGTGTTTGTCGAGGACAGCGTGCTCGACTACATCCTGAAGATCATCACCGCCACGCGCACCGAGGTGGAGTTCAAGGCCGGCGTCAGCGTGCGCGGCGGACTCTCGCTGCGCATCGCCGCCCAGGCGCGCGCACTGGTGCATGATCGCGATTTTGTCATTCCCGAGGACATCCAGGAGACGGCCGGCCCGGTGCTGGCGCACCGCCTGTCGCTCGCGCGCCAGACCTCCGACGCCCTCGAGGAGCGCCGCACGGTGCTCGCGGCGCTGAAGCGGATCATCGCGTCCATCTCGACGCCGGAGTGAGCCGGGGCAACGCCCAACATTTAACGCTCAACTTTGAACATTCAACTCACGGCTCCGGCTTCGACGTTGAACGTTCAACGTTCAGCGTTGAACGTTGCCGCTGCCGCGGCGGCCGACTGGCACGGTCCCGGCGCGGCGGACCGCAAGCGCCGCGTGTTTGAATGGCAGACCCTGCTCTGGTCGCTCGTGTTTCCGCCGAAGCGGCACCGCATCTCGCTCACCGTGCCCGGCCTGTTCCTGATGGGCCTGTCCGTCGGCATCGGCACGGCCGCCTACAACACGGCGAGCAACATCCTGTTCATCACGCTCTCGCTGCTGCTCGCCTGCCTCCTGCTCAGCGGCCTGCTGTCGTGGTTCAACTTCATGGGCACCTGCTGGCGCCTGCGCCCGTCCGGGGCCTGGCGCGCCGGTCATGAGACGCTGGTCACCATCGAGGTCGAGAACCGGAAGAGCTGGCTGCCGAGCTACAGCCTGTGGTTCGAGCTGGCCACGCAGCCCCGGCACCTGCCGCCCCCCGAGAAACCGGAGAAGGAGATGAAGATGCGCGAGATCCTGGCGGCCGCGGAGAAATACATCTCCCGCGGACGGATCTTCCTGCGCGAGCGGCTTGAGCCCCGCGGCGCCGCCACGCTCGACTGGGTCGTTAAGCCCACCCGGCGCGGCGAGGCCGTGGTCGAGCTCGGCGCGGTGGGTTCGCTTTTCCCCTTCGGTTTCCTCCGCAAGAACATCGGGACGGCCTTGAAGCACACGGTGCTCGTGTGGCCCGCCCAGGTGGAATACCAATGGACCGGAGCCGTGACGGACCACGCCGGGGCCTCGGGCCAGCGCACCGCCCGGGCCGGCACGGGCGACGACCTGCTGGCGCTGCGCAAATACGAGCAGGGCGACTCGCACCGGCTGATCCATTGGAAGGCCAGCGCGCGCCTGGGCAAGCTGATGATCCGGCAGTTTGCGGCCGAGAGCCACGACGGCTTTGTGCTGCGGCTCGAAACCCCGGCGGCCGTCTGGACCCGGCCCGAGCAGTTCGAACTTTTGTGCAGCTTCGTGGGCACGCTGGCGGAGGACCTGTATGCCAGCGGCCGCCTGCGCGGCATCACCATCAACGGCGGTCCGCTGCTGGAAACCCGACGGATCCGCGACCTCGAGGCCGTGCTCGATGAACTGGCCCGGCTGCAGCCGGTTTCTGAGGGTAGGGCGAATCCTCCGGATGAGCCGCGGCTCGTCGGGGACGACTCGCCCTACCAATCCCGCGCCGGGGTCGGCGCGGCTCCAACCGCCAAAAACCTCATCACCTTCGCGCCCGAAGGAGCGCGCGGAATCACCGCCCATGTCGACGGCCGCCAAATCGCGACAGCTTAACCTCGACGAGCTGCGGCGCCTGAAATGGCTGCTGGGCGGCGCCATGTCGCTCGTCTCGCTGTGGACCGTGTTCTTCCTCGATATCGAGGCGCTCGGCCTGGTGGCCGTGACGGGCTCGGTGATCCTGGCCGCATTGGTCTGGCCGCAGCTACCCGGCCGGGTGCCGGCGCTGGTCTGGAAACTCTCGGTGCCCGCGATCATCGTGGCCATGGCGGCGGACTTTTATTTCAGCCCGGACACGCTGCCGGTACTCATCCGGCTGGCCATCCTGCTGGTGTTCTACCGCGCCGTGTCCTACCGCCGGAAACGCGAGGACCTGCAGCTCATCGTGCTGAGCCTGTTCCTCGTGGTGGTGGCCGGCGTGCTCACGTCGGCGCTCGGCTTCGCCTTCCTGCTGCTGCTCTTCACGGCATGCGGGCTGGGTTTCCTCTTCGTCATCACGCTGATCGACGCCTCCGAGACGGAAGGCTCGCGTACGCCCGAGGCCGAGACCGCCTGGACGCGCCTGGACTGGCGCCGCTTTTTCGCGCGGCTGCGCGGCGTGGCGGACTGGCGGCTGCTGGCGTTCGCCGCGACGCTGTTCACCGCGGTCGTCGCGATGTCCGGCCTGCTCTTCCTCATCATCCCGCGCTTCGAGCTGGCCAGCGGCTTCTTCCTCGACCGCTACATCACCCGCAAGAGCCGCACGGGCTTCACCGACACGGTCAAATTCGGCGACGTGACCGAGCTGATCCGTGACGAGAGCGTGGCCATGCGCGTGGACCTGACGGACACCACGGGGCTCCGCGAATCGCCCTACTGGCGGCTGGTCGTGCTCGACGAATACACGCCGGAGGGTTTCAAGGTCTCGGCCGGGCTGAAGGGTGAGCTGATCCGCGGCCAGCGCGTGACGCAGCAGTTGCGCGGCCGGCAGCTGGGCCGGGAGGTCAATACGGCTGGCGGCACCTGGACCTTCTACATCGAGCCGGGCGTGAGCCGGTTCCTGCCCCTGCCGGGCAGTTACAGCACCCTGCGGATGCGCGAGGTGTCGCCGCTGCAATTCAGTCCCGGGCACCGCGTCGTCGCGCTGCGGACCGAGCCGATGACCATGACGGCCTTTCAGCTCGATGAGGTGGAGCTGACACCGCTGCTGACCGACGCCCGGTTTCCGCAGCTGCTCAAGGCCGCGCGGGAAGCCCCGCCCGCGGAGGGTGGACAATATCGCTACGACCCGGAGGTGAACCTGCGCGGCCCGACCGGGACCGCCAACGAGGCCGTGCTCAACCGGGTGGTCGCGGAGATCACCGGCGGCGCGGAAATGTCCGCGGAGGAATTCACCCGCCGCGCCATCATCTGGCTGCAGACGCGGCACGCCTATGCGCTCTCGGCGCGGCTGCCGGCGGGACCCGGGAAGGACGACATCGTCCGCTGGCTCGACTCGAACGAACCCGGCTTCTGCGAGTATTTCGCCGCGAGCCTGACGGTGCTGGCCCGCGCGGCGGGCCACCCGGCGCGGGTGGTGGCCGGTTTCCACGGCGGCGTGCTGAACGGCTTCGAGAACTACTACATGGTGCGCAACTCCGACGCCCATGCCTGGGCCGAGGTGTATGACGGCAAGTCCGCGTGGGTGCGGGCCGACCCGACCCCGGGGGCGGTGAACACGCCGGCCGAGATCGCGGCGCAGGCCGCCCGGCAGGAGCAGGACAGCAGCTGGTCGGCGCGCGTGGACAGCCTGCGCGTGCTCTGGTACCGGCGCATCGTCAACTTCGACTCCCGCGCCCAGGTGCAGATGCTCGACTCGGTGAAGACCTTCACGACCGACTCGGGCGTGGCGCTGCGGGCGCGCTTCGACGAATTCTCCAAGCGGCTCAAGGCCTGGCTCCAGCAACCCTGGGACGCGGCGCGGGCGGGCCGGGCAGCCGGACTGGTCGCGGGGTTTGCGGCCCTGGGCTGGCTGCTGGTGCGCCTGGGCCATTGGGGCTGGCTCCGCTGGCAGCGGTGGCGCCGCCCGCAGGCGTTTGACCCGGTCCGGCAGAAGGCCGGCCGCCACCTCGCGCGGTTGCGCGAGCTGACCGGTGGACAGACGACCGAGGGCGCAGATCAGATCATCACCGCCGTCCGCGATGACCTGCGGCGGTTGCGTTACGGGAGGCGCGAGACGTGGCCGGAGCCGCGCGGGGTATTCCGCCGGTCGAAACAGGCGCGGCGCGCGGTGCGCACCCGCTGATCACTCCATCTTGAAATTCACCGGCGCCGCCGCCGGGGGGCGGTCGCGCTTGTCCTTCCAGGCCTGGAGGATGGCCTTGACCACGGGGCCGGAATAGAGGCCGCCGCCGAAATCCTGATCCTCGCCGCCTTCCAGCACCACCGCGACGGCGATGCGCGGATCCTCGGACGGCGCGAAGGCCACCAGCCAGGCGAGCTCAATGCGGCCCTTTTGCGCCGTGCCGGACTTGGCACCAGCGGTGAGGCCCTCCACCTTGGACAGCCGGCCCGTGCCGATCTGATAGCAGGATTCCAGGCCGCGGAGGACGGCATTGTAGTCGGAAGGGGACAGGCCGATCGGCGCGGTGCGCTGGATGGGCCGGCGCGGATCGTGCAGCAGCGTGGGCTTGGTCTCCGTCTCGCCACGGGCGAAGGATGCGACCATGCAGGCCGCCTGCAGCGGCGTGATCAGGGTGTCGCCCTGGCCGATGGCGATGTTGGCGGTGTCGCCGCCGCGCCAGATGCCGTCGGGCAGGTTGGCGGAGCGCCAGTTCTCCTTGCGCCACTCCGGGTCGGCCACGCGCGGATTCTTGAATTCCGCGGGCAGCTCGATACCCGTCGGGTGATTGAAGCCGAAGCGCTTGGCCTCCGTGGCCAGAAACTGGGGCGTGGTGTCCAGACCGTGCTTGATGAAAAAGACGTTGCACGACTGCGAGATGGCCTTGACGAGATCGACTTCGCCGTGGACCGCCCGGTGCGCGCAGGGGAAGCTCCGGTTGCCGACCATGATGAATCCGGGACAGATCACGCGGGAAACGCCGGGTTCGATGGTCCCGGCCCGCAGGCCGGCGATGGCGGTGATGATCTTGAAGGTGGAGCCTGGGGGATACTGCCCCTGGATGGCGCGGTTCAGCCAGCCGCCGGCGTCCTGGATGCCCTTGAAGGTATCCTGTGAGAGACGCGGCACAAAATCATTGAGGTCGTAGTCGGGCTTGGAGACGAGAACCAGCACCTCGCCGGTGCGGATATCGAGGGCGACGGCGGCGCCGGTGCGGCCTGCCATTGCGGCCTCGGCCGCCTGCTGCAGCTCGATGTCAATGGAGGTGGTGATGCTTTGGCCCTGCACGGGGAGGCGCTTCTCGATCGGCAGGTCGACCTTGTAGCCGGCGGGATCCACCAGGTAGATCGCGCCGCCGGTCTCGCCCTGCAATTGGTCGTCAAAGACTTTCTCTAGGCCGGTCTGCCCGGTGGCGCCCTTCATCTTGAAAGTGAGCAGGTCCTCGCCCGGGAAATCCTCCACCTCCGGGTCGCTGTCCACGCTGGTATAGCCGAGCAGGTGGGCCGCGGCGCTCTGGTAGGGGTAGTAGCGGCTGCTGGTGGCGTAAACCTGCAGGGGGGAGTTGACCGGCAGGCGCTCGATCAGGCGGGCGTATTCCTCGGGCGCGAGGTCGTCGAGCAGCACGTAGGGCAGCAGCAGGGTCTGGTTGACGTGACGGTTGAGGTCCGCGGTGCGGACCGTCTCCGTGCGGTTGAGGATGAAGTTGATCTTGTCGAGGTAGCGCTGGGCGACGGCGGCCCGGGCGATGCGTGCGAGCTGGTCGGTGTTCGGGCGCTCGGTGCGCTCCAGGCCGCCGTAGTTGCGCTCGACCTTCTTATACTCGGCGCGGAACTCGCTGCGCAGCTCCGCGAGGTTGAGCACGACCGCGAAGCGGGCGCGGTTGTCGACCAGCACGTTGCCGTCGCGGTCGAGGATCCGGCCGCGCGGCCCGGGCACGACGATCCGGCGCTGGTTCTGCTGGCGCTCGCGCTCGCTGTAGCGGACGGTCTGCAGCAGCTGGCGGTAGACCATGCCGCCCACCAGCACGGCAAGCAGCAGGGCGATGATCCCGTGGAAGAGGAACAGCCGCGGGTTGCGGGCGTGGTGGGTTTCGATCGTGCGGCTCACGGCGGCAAGGGAAGGCAGGTCGCGCCGAAAATCAAAGGCTTACCCGCCGGCCGGTCTCGGGATGGATCGAGACCAGTTCCATGGCGCGGTCCTGCAGGGCCAGGAACCAGGGGGTGATCAGCAGCAGCAGCAGCTGGGAGGCGAGCAGGTCGACGAAGATGCGCAGCCAGGCCGAGGCCGGCCGCGGGCCGGCCCCGATCAGGAGGAAGGACAGGGCGATGACCAGAAAGAGGTTGGCGAACAGCGCCACCACGATGCCGAACACCGCGCCTTCGCGCGGGAACCGGCGGCGGCCATAGAGCAGGGTGGCATGGACCAGACCGAGGAGCAGCATGCTGGTGCCGTAGGGCGCCGGCCCGACGGCATCGATCAGCAGCCCAGTCAGCAGGACGGCGATGCGGCCGTGCCGCGGGTCGAGCCGCAGCGCGGCATACACGACGAACAGTCCGCCGGCATAGAGGTGCACGGCGGAGGCCGCCAGGTAGTGGTTGACCAGGCCGACCAGCCACCAGAGCAGGAGGTTGGCGGCGAAGACGATGAGCCAGCGCGGATCGTAGCGGCGCATGTCACAGCTCCTCCGGATTAAGCGGCACCAGCACGGTGACCTCGGTCAGGGCGATGAGGCGCTCATCGAGGGCCACCTCGCCGGACTTGAACAGTCCGTCGGTGCTGGGCTCGAGGTTGGTGATATCGCCGATCGCCAGGCCGGGCGGGAAGACGCCGCCGAGGCCCGAGGTGACGAGGCGCTTGGGGGCCGCCGGGGTGGCGAAGATGTCGAGCGGGACAAATTCGACCGTGCCGCGCGGAGACTTGAAGGAGGCGTTCAGGCCGCCCTGGTAGCTGATGGGCTTGTTGTCGCCGCTGACGGTGGCGGCGAGGCGGAAGGTGGGGCTCGTGATCAGGTCGACCACGGCGGTGTAGCGGTGTACCTCGACCACGCGGCCGACGACGCCGCCGGCGAAAACGACCGGGGCGCCGACCGGGATGCCGTGGTTCTCGCCCTTGCGGATGGTCAGGCGCTGCCACCAGCCGGAGAAGTCGCGCCGGGCCACGCGGGCGGGCTCGTAGCGGAAGGCGGGCATCGAGGGCAGCTTGAGCAGGTTCTCGAGCCGGAGGATCTCGGCCTCGAGCTCCTTGTTCTGCTGCACGCTGAACTCGTAGTGGGCAATCAGCCCGGAGAGGTCCTTGCCGGCCTTGAGCAGCTCGTCCTTCGAGTGCAGGCGGTTCGCCCAGAAGGTCTGCAGGTCCTGCACGTAGGAATCGGCGACGGTCAGCGGGGCCTGGATGGCGAAGAAGGTCGCGCGCGTGAGCGTCTTCACGACTAGCGGCAGCAGCAGCCACCCCAGCAGGATGAGGCCCAGGATGAAGAACGGGCGGGCCTGGTCGAAACGTTTGGGGAGCACGGCGCGGGCGGCGGTTCAGCCGGGCCGGACTCAGAAGTCCGCGGCGATGCGGTGGAGCTCGTCGATGTTGGTCAGGAACACGCCGGTGCCGTTGGCCACGGCGGAGAGCGGGTCGTCGGACACGGTGACCGGCAGGCCGGTCTTCTCGGAGAGCAATTTGTCGATGCCGCGGATGAGCGAGCCGCCGCCGGCCATCACGAAGCCGCGATCCACGAGGTCGGCCGAGAGCTCGGGCGGGCAGCGCTCGAGCGCGGCGCGGACGGCCTCGACGATGGCGCCGACGGTGTCGGCCATGGCCTCGCGGATTTCCTGGGAGGTGATGTGGATGGTCTTGGGCAGGCCGGCGACGGAGTCGCGGCCCTTGACCTCCATGGCCAGCTCGGTCTCGAGCGGGTAGGCGGAGCCGATGGTGACCTTGATTTCTTCCGCCGTGCGCTCGCCGATCAGCAGGTTGTAGGCGCGCTTCATGTAGTTGATGATGGCGAGGTCGAACTCGTCGCCGGCGACGCGGATGGACTTGGAGAACACGATGCCGGAGAGCGAGATGATCGCGATCTCCGTGGTGCCGCCGCCGATGTCGACGATCATGTTGGCGGCGGGCTCGTCGACCGGGAGGCCGACGCCGAGCGCTGCGGCCATGGGCTCGAGGATGGTGATGACCTCGCGGGCGCCGGCGTGGGTGGCGGACTCCTTCACTGCGCGCTTTTCGACCTCGGTGATGCCGGAGGGGATGGCGACGACGACGCGGGGGGACACGACCTTGGAATTGTTGTGCACCTTCTTGATGAAGTAGCGGAGCATCGCCTCGGTGATGTCGAAGTCTGCGATGACGCCGTCCTTCATCGGGCGGATGGCCGTGATGTTGCCCGGGGTGCGGCCCAGCATCTTCTTGGCCTCGTCACCCACGGCGAGCACCTTGCGGGAGGCGGTGTGGACCGCGACGACGGACGGCTCGCGGAGCACGATGCCCTTGTCCTTGACGTAGACGAGGGTGTTGGCCGTGCCCAGGTCGATGCCGATGTCGTTGGAGAAAAGTCCCAGCAGTTGGTTGAACATTGTGGCGGTGGCGGGGGGTTGCGGAATACAAGCGGGCGGCTGGCGAAATTGTCAAAAGCAAACTCGCTGGCAAAAAACGATTTAGACCATGGGGTGCGGGCTTGACGGAGGCGCGGGATGGGCCGACTTAATAGCCGCGCGATGCACGGAATCGATTTCATCAAGGACCTTGCGGTGGTGATGCTCGTGGCCGGGCTGGTGGGCTGGGCCTGCCACCGGATCGGGCTTTCCGTGGTGGTCGGCTTCCTGGCGGCCGGGTTCGTGATCGGGCCGCATACGCCGCCATTCTCGCTGGTCTCGAGCATGGAGAGCATCGAGATCCTGGCGCAGGTCGGCCTGATCTTCCTGATGTTCTCCATCGGCATGGGCCTGAGCCTGCGCAAGCTGCGACGCCTCGGCCTCTCGCTGGTGCTGGCGACCTTCACCGGGGCCCTGATCATGTATATCCTGACCCGGGCGCTGGGCGGGGCCATCGGCCTCAACCCGGTGGAGACGGCCTTCCTGGCGGCCATGCTCATGGTGTCCAGCTCGGCCATCATCAACAAGGTGCTGGTCGAGAGCGGAGCGACCCACGAGAAGTCCGGCCAGCTGGCGCTGGGCGTCTCGGTGCTGGAGGACATCGTGGCGATCGTGATGCTGACCCTCCTGAGCTCGGTGGCCTCGGTCGGCGGGGCCAGGGCCTCCCTTGGCACCACCATCGGCATGCTCGGGGCCTTCATCGTGCTGGCGGGCATCGGCGGCATGCTGGTCGTGCCGTGGTTGCTCAAGAAGATGAGCCTCACCGCCGGCGAGGAACTGCCGACCATCGTGGTGGCCGGCCTGCTGTTCGTGCTGGCCTTTCTCGCGGACCGGGCGGGTTTCTCCCTGGCCCTCGGTGCCTTCATGCTCGGGGCCATCGTGGCGGAGACGCCCCACAAGACGCAGATCGGCCGCGCCTTCGAGGGGATGCGGGATGTTTTCAGCGCCGTGTTCTTTGTCTCCATCGGCATGCTGATCGAACCCAAGGCGGTCGGCGGCTCCTGGCTGATGATCCTCGGGATCGGCGCCTTTGTGCTGGTCGCCCGGCCGTTGGCCGTGTCGACCGGCATGATCCTGATCGGCGGCTCGACCAAGGAATCGCTCCGCGTCGGCCTGTCGGTCACGCCGCTCGGTGAATTTTCCTTCATCATCGCCCAGATGGGTGTGGTGGCCGGGGCCATCCCCGCGAAGTTTCAGGCCCTGGCGGTCGGCGTGTCGCTGATCACCACGCTGGTCGGGCCGCTGCTGACCAAGCGGTCCGAGGCCATCAGCGGCTGGGTGGCGGCCAGACAGCCCCAGTGGCTGGCCGATTGGGAGGGCTATTACCACCGCTGGCTCGAGCGGATGCAGCAGCGCGAGCGCAAGAGCATGCTCTGGCAGATGAGCAAAAAGCGTTTCATCCAGATCGGCGTCGAGATCCTGCTGGTCACCGGCCTGTTGGTTTTCTCCGAGCAGGTTTTCGCGCTCGTGCAGGACTTCCTGCCCGTGGACCACAACTTCCCGCGTGGGGCCGAGATCCTGTTCTGGAGCGGCCTCGGCCTGCTGGCGCTGGCGCCGCTGATCGCCATCTGGCGCAATATCTCGGCCCTCGCGCTGCTCTTCGCGCAGGTCGGCACCCAGGGTCACCCAAAGGCGGCGAAGCTCGCGCCGGTCGCGGAGGCCGGCCTGAAGGCCGGGGCGGCCCTCCTGCTGTTGCTCTGGCTCAGCGCGATCCTGCCCGTCAGCCACGTGACGCGCTGGCTGCCCGTGCTGGCGGTGGCGATCCTGCTCATCGGCTTCTTTGTCCTGCGGCGGCGGCTGATCTACTGGCACAGCGTGCTCGAGGTGGAGTTGGAGGTGATGCTGAACCAGGGTGACCAGAAGTTCACCGGCACCACGGCGCCGTGGATGGCCGCGCACAGCGAGTGGAACCTGACCCTCGGCGACTGCGTGCTGCCCGACTTGGCGGACGCCCGCGGCCGGACGCTGAGCGAGCTGGCGCTGCGCTCGAAGTTTGGCTGCACCGTGGCCGGCGTGGAGCGATCCGGCGTGATGGTGGGAAACCCGACGGGCGACATGATCCTTTATCCGCGCGACAAGGTGCTGCTGCTGGGCGACCCGAAGCAGGTGGCGGCCGGCAAGGAGTTCCTCCATCACGCCTCGGGCGCGCCGGTCGTCTCGAATTTCGATGAGGTGCGCATGGAAGCGATCGAGCTGCCGCTGGATTGCGAGCTGCACGGCCAGACCCTGGCCGAGGTCGCGCTCAGCCGGAACTACGGCCTGCAGGTGGCGGGCATCCGCCGCGCCGGGATGCGCATCCCGAATCCCCGCGGCGAGGAGAAGCTTTTCACCGGGGACGAGTTGCTGGTCCTCGGCAGCCCCGACCAGATCTCGGCCTTCAAAGCCAGCCTCCGCAACCAGGGCGGGGCGCGGCCGTGGCCGGAGCTGCCCTAAAGAATGGGCGGTTGGGGGCAACCTCCCCTACCGGGTTTGAGGGTAGGGCCGTTGCCCTCAGCGGTCCTTGTGCGCGGGCATAAAAAAACCGCGTCACAGGACGCGGCTTGGAGCGGGTGTTGCCCTCGGCTTAGTTGTTGCCGGGCTTCTGGGTGGCGTCGGGCTTCTTGTCCGACTTGTCGTCGTCGTCGCCTTCCTTGGCGGCCTTCTTGAACTCCTTGATCGACTGGCCGAGACCCTTGGCCAGCGAGGGCAGCTTCGCGCCGCCGAAAAGCAGCAGCACGATGAGCAGGATGACAATCATCTCGGTGGCGCCGAGGCCGAAG
>Ga0209770_10001071_pt1 | contig 14373 bp, 13 predicted proteins | sample LauGreSu1BDMLBDD_2_FD_187572 | JGI IMG/M metagenome (GOLD analysis project Ga0209770, IMG submission 187572) | Freshwater lake microbial communities from Lake Michigan, USA - Su13.BD.MLB.DD (SPAdes) (version 2) | ecosystem: Environmental > Aquatic > Freshwater > Lake | place: Lake Michigan, USA...
CAGTGAGGGAACAAATGGGTTGCTGCGTGACGGCTGCGCTCCTGTCACCAGCGCGGAAGACGTCTTCGTGGCTCTCGGGCTCGACACGCGAAAGTCCCGTCCCACATCTGATGTGCGCCCTGCTCCGGTCGGTATCGAGCGATGTGTCGTGGCTGCACTGACGAATCAGCCAGGCACCATCGATTCGCTGTCACTTGCGACTGCACTCTCGGTAGTCGACATTGCGCTGGCACTCGGACGACTCGAGTCGGTGGGGTGGGTGAGTCAGACCGGTGCGTGGTGGGAGCTTTTGCCAAGTGTCCACAGTGGCTGAACTGATGGAAGTACCGTGGACATGTGGGCGGGCGGTCTCCTTCGACGCGTGCGCACGTGTACGTGCCGGCGAAACAATCACAGTCGATTGACGACGCCTTTGCGCCGGGAAAGTTCGCTCGCGGTGGTCGAGGAACCGAAGCAACTCGCAGGCATCGAGGCAGTGAGGTGGTGCACTTTGCAGCGTGGGCTCTGACACAGTCCGCGAAATCACCAGATCGGGTGACGAGCGAGTTGGTTCAGTCATATGTCGAATATCTCGAGGCTCTCGGTTACAGCACCGAGACGGTCGAGCAACGGACCACGACATTGCGGATGTATTTCGAATGGCACATTCGTCAGACGCCCGCCAAACGCGGGGAGCCAGCTCGTGTGAACCCTGCGCGAAAACTGACTATCAGTCACGCACGAGCCTGTGACAAGTGCAGACCGCAGGGGAGTGCGCAGGCTCTTGCACGGGGAATGAGCACGAAGAAGTCGTGTGATGTTCGTGATTCACGACTCACGATGTGGGCACCGTCAGATTTCGAAGTGTCGCTGACGTCGGCATCTGTGAACACACGGAGCGCATATCGACGTGACCTTGAGTTGTTTGCCGAGTGGCTGATGGACATGACACCAATCGCCGACCCGGGCGATGTCGAGCGTGAGCACGTGCGAATGTATCTGGCACATCTTCATGACTTTGGTGCCAGCTCACGAACTGTCGCCAGACGCATTGCGGCACTTCGTAAGTACTTCACGTGGCGAGTACGCAACGGTCACCAGGAACATGACCCGATGATGGGTATCCACACACCGCAGGCAAAAGGGCGATTGCCGCGACCGCTCGATGAGCGCACGGCAATTGATGTAGTGACGGCCGTTGACCCAAGTGCCGAGGAGTGGGAGAGAGCCCGCGACAGTGCGGTGCTCGAGTTGTTGTACGGAAGCGGGCTGCGAGTCTCCGAGATCTGCACCCTTCAGACGGACGGTTTCGACAAGAAGTCGGCATCGGTGAGGGTGCTCGGTAAGGGCTCGAAGACTCGGATAGTTCCGGTGAGCAGACCTTGCGCGACGGCACTGATTGCGTGGCTAGGTCTGCGCGGTGAGGTGAGCACTCCAGCATCGGGGAAAGCAATGTTCCTCTCTGGTCGCGGAAAGCCACTCACTCGTCGTGATGTCGCGCGAATTCTCGATGCAGCGGCAGAACGCGTCGGCTTGGCGGGCGGCACGCACCCACATGCCCTCCGACATTCCTTCGCCACCCATCTCATGGACAGTGGTGCAGACACTCGTTCGATTCAGGAGTTGCTCGGCCACTCTGACGCTGCAACCACTCAGCGCTACACGCACGTGAGCAAAGAGAAATTGCGGAGTTCGTACGTGGAAGCGCATCCGCGAGCATGAACGCACGGCCACATCGCTTCACGCTCACCTCTGCATGGGATGCGTGGCACGAGACCAGAGACCCACATGCACGTGAATGGTTAGTCGTCCACTACGCGTCGCTCGTCAAGTTCGTCGCAGGTCGTCTCGCAGCTGGTCTACCGAAGTCCGTCGACACGGGTGATCTCGTGAGCGCAGGTGTGTTCGGTCTGATGACCGCGATCGACCGTTTCGACCCGAACCATGGTGTGAAGTTCGATTCATTCGCAGTTCCACGCATTCGTGGAGCAATTCTTGACGGACTTCGCGCACTTGACTGGGTGCCGCGTTCGGTGCGAGCAAAGGCGCGGTCGGTACAAGACGCAATCGCTTCACTTGAACATTCTCTCGGGCGATCACCCACTGACGAAGAAATCGCGGCACAGCTGAAGATCGAAGTCGAAGAACTGAACGTGTGGTTGTCTGATGTCGCTGCTGGCGCCGTGGGTCCGCTTGATCACGTCGCTCTCGATGACACACCTGTGAGTGGTGGTGTCGAGACCCAGCCAGGTCGCGCACTCGAGGAGGAAGAACTTCGCGATGCAATGCGGCGCGAGATGACTCGGTTGCCAGAGCGAGAACAATCTGTGCTCGTGTTGTATTACGAAGACGGACTCACACTGGCCGAAATTGGCGAAGTACTCGGGGTGACCGAGAGTCGAGTGTCGCAGATTCATTCGAAGGCTGTGCTGCAGCTGCGTTCGCGACTGCAGCTGAGCGGACTCGCCTGACCTCGTCACACACTGCAGCCACACATCATGTGCATGTGGCAGGCGATCATGCACATGGTGGTGTCGGCCCTGGCCTCGTGTTCATGGTCGTCGCTGATTCCGGCTCAGGCTGTCGTCACGGATTCATTTCGTGCGCCGGCGTGTGAGCGTTGCCCGGGAAATCGGGGCATCGAATTCAAGGTCTCTCCGACGGGGGGCTCTCGTGCGACTGCGGTCGTGGCATTGCGCGATGGTGAGGTCACATTCGCCGGGGCTGTAGCCCGAACCGTATATGTGGTGCAACGTGTGGCGCCGGGTGTGCTCATCACCTATGGCCGGCTGCTTCGCCCCGCCGTTCAACGCCGGGACCGTGTGCAGCGAGGCGACGTCATCGGCTGGACGGTTGATCAGTTGTATATCGGGGTTCGCATCGGGGGTCGGTATGTCGACCCCCGTGTGGGGCTGGCTGCAGAGGTCCCCGTGTTGGTGCCACCTGGGGCCAAGTCGGTAGTCTGTTCAACGGCCCAGTCGGAGGTCGGCACCAGCCGGCACTTGTGAACTGGCCACAAGAAAAACATGCATCCAGGCCCCCTGCGGTCGCTTCGGCGTAGGCCCGGATGTGGTGAACCGCAGGAGAGGAGAACCTGATCATCATGGCTGTCGTCACTATGCGACAGATGCTCGAGGCCGGAGTGCACTTCGGGCATCAGACCCGCCGTTGGAATCCGAAAATGAAGCAGTTCATTTTCGGTGAGCGCAACGGCATTCACATCATCAACCTCGACCAGACACTTGAGCGCATCGAAATCGCTTATGCGTTCGTGCGTGATCTGGTCGCAAACGGTGGAACCATTCTGTTCGTGGGCACCAAGAAGCAGGCGCAAGATCCTGTCCGTAGTTTCGCTGAGAAGTGCAATATGCCGTACGTGAACGAGCGCTGGCTCGGTGGCATGCTCACGAACTTCGAGACCATCTCGAAGCGCGTCGGCAAGATGGTCGAGTACGAGCGTATGAAGAACTCCGGAGACTTCGAAGCAATGCCGAAGAAGGAAGCACTTCTTCTGTCACGCGAGCTGGACAAATTGAAGAAGAACCTCTCGGGAATCCAACACCTCACCCGTCTCCCCGACGCGGTGTTCGTGCTCGACACCATGAAAGAGCACATCGCTGTCACAGAGGCAAACAAGCTGAAGCTCCCGGTCATCGCTGTCGTCGACACCAACGTCGACCCCGATCTCATCCAGTTCCCGATTCCCGGTAACGACGATGCGATTCGTGCAAACGACCTCATGGCGCGCGTCATCGCCGAAGCTGTCATCGAAGGCCGATTCATTGCGCAGAAGCGCAACCCAGCTGCAGCTGCCGCTGCTGCGCCGAAGTCGGCGGAAGAAGTTGCGGCATTCGAGGCACAGCAAGCCGAAGCACGTCGTCAAGCTGCTCAGGCGCAAGCCGACCGCGAGGCCCGCCTTGCAGCACAGAAGACGTCACCCGCAGAAGGTGGTGAGTGACGATGGCGTTCACCGCCAAAGATGTTCAGTCGCTGCGCCAGGCAACTGGTGCGGGAATGATGGATTGCAAGAAGGCTCTCGAAGAGACCGGTGGAAACCTGGAAGATGCCAAGCAATGGCTTCGTGAAAAGGGCCTTGCTGCCAGCGCCAAGCGAGACGACCGTGAGAACGCACAAGGTCTCGTTGCTCTCGATGTCCAGGGCGCGACCGGTGCGATCGTGAAGTTGAAGTGCGAGACCGACTTCGTGGCAGCCAGCGACGGCTTCAAAGCCGAGGGTGACGAGCTCGTGAAGTTGGTCATCGGCAAAGGTGCTGGTGCCGTCGCCGAACGCTCTGCGCAACTCGAAGACCTGAAGATCACTCTGAAGGAAAAAATCGAACTGGGTGAAGTGGTGCACATGGCCGCAGCATCCGGGAATGTCGTCGGTTCATACATCCACATCCAAGGTGGTCGCGGGGTGAACGGGGTGCTGGTCGAGATGTCCGGTGCAAGTGACGAACTTGCGCACGACGTGGCGGTGCACGTTGCATTTGCTCGCCCGCGCTATCTCACCCAAGCTGACGTTCCTGCCGATGTCATCGAGAAAGAGCGTGCGACTCTCGAGACGCTCACTCGTAACGAAGGCAAGCCCGAGCAGGCAGTCGCCAAGATCGTCGAAGGACGACTCAGCGGTTTCTTCAAAGACATCTGTCTTCTCGAGCAGGCCTATGCCAAAGACGACAAGGTCACGATCAAGCAACTCATCGGCGGCGCCAGCATCGTGCGCTTCGCGCAGGTGGAGATCGGCTGATGTCCACCGGAACGACCGATCGTCCGACATGGTCTCGCGTCGTTCTCAAATTGTCTGGTGAGGCACTCGCCGAGTCAGTGGGGTTCGGTCTCGACGGTGGTGTGCTGCAACAAGTTGCCGAGGAAATCAAACAAGCGCGAAGTCAACTCGGTGTCGACATAGCCATTGTCGTCGGTGGCGGAAACTTCTGGCGCGGAATCAAAGGTGCTGGGCAAGGCATGGACCAAGCCCAGGCCGATTACATGGGAATGATCGCAACGGTCATGAACGGACTTGCTCTGCAAGATGCACTCGAGCGCGTCGGTCAGCAAAGCCGCGTCATGACGGCAGTTGAGATGCCGAAGGTGGCCGAGCCGTACATTCGTCGTCGTGCGCAGCGTCACCTAGAGAAGGGTCGAGTTGTGATTCTCGCTGGAGGAACCGGTAACCCGTTCTTCACCACCGACACTGCAGCGGCCTTGCGTGCGGCCGAAATAGATGCACAAGCAATCTTGAAGGGCACTCATTCGGGTGTCGACGGGGTGTACACCGCCGATCCGAAGAAGGATCCCACCGCTGTCCGTTACGACCGCATCAGCCATATGGATGTCATCACCAAGGGCCTGAAGGTCATGGACTCGACTGCCATCACATTCTGCATGGACAACAACCTTCCCATCGTGGTTTTCAACCTGTTGGAGCGAGGGAATGTGGTGTCCATCCTCGGTGGAGAGCCAGTCGGTACGCTGGTCGGGTGATTGACGACGCCATTTTGGAGGCCATCGAGAAGATGGAAAAGGCCGTCGAGCATGTTCAGGGTCAGTTCTCCTCAGTGCGCACCGGTCGGGCCAACCCCGCTCTCGTCGAGCGCCTTCAAGTCGATTACTACGGCTCGATGGTTCCGCTTCAGCAGTTGGCGAGCTTCCAGGTGCCAGAAGCCCGCACTCTCGTGGTGAAGCCACACGACCGTGGAGCAATGGGTGCCATCGAGAAGTCCATTCGCGAGAGTGATCTCGGATTGCAGCCGAACAACGACGGTGTCGTCATTCGCCTCAACTTTCCCGCCCTCACCGAAGAGCGTCGCAAAGAGTACGTGAAGGTCGTCAAGAACATGGCGGAAGACGGACGTATTGCCGTGCGCAACATTCGTCGTGACGCTCGTAAAGCGATGGAGTCCGCCGAGAAGAACGGCGACATCTCAAAAGACGAACTTGAACGTGGTGAGAAGGATCTCGAAAAGGTCGTGCACGAGCACATCGAGACCATCGACAAAGCCGTGACACGTAAAGAGCAAGAACTCCTCGAGGTGTGAGGCCTCGAGAACCACACAACCGACCCGAAAGGGGAAGAACATGAGTGACGACATTTGGCGCAGGCGTGATGACACCGACCGTGATGTCACGGCTGGTGATGCGACGGGCGAAGAATATGGCACCGACTTTGGTTCCGAGTTCGGTCGCATTCAATTTGCAGACGAGCCGACGAACGAACCTGCACTCAGTTTCGGCAACGACACCACTGGGTCGTTGCCGCATTGGACCGAACCACCTACTGGCGAAGCACCGACGATGTCTGACGACACAGGTGGTGAACCCGATGTGTGGGCAACGTTCCAGCAGCCGAGTGCACCGACGCAACGTCCGAGTCGCCTCACGATTGGTACTGACCCCACAGATGAGCGGGCCCGTCGCCCGGTTCCGCCACCGCGCGACTCATCCTTCGACATGGTTCGCGACCCTTCATACGACATCACTGGTGGGCACTCACGGCCACAGAGCCGTTCTTCGCAGGTGCGTCGTTCGTCTGGTGGCGGACGAACTGGTCGCGACATGCCTGCAGCCGTGTCAACAGGGCTGATTCTCGTCGCAGTGTTCGTGGCGGCAGAAATGTGGCGGCCGGCAGCAGTCATGGTGATTGTCATCGCTGCACTCGGAATGGCAGCTGTCGAGTTCTTCAGCAAGGTCACCGAGAAGGGCTATCGACCAGCGACGTTCGCGGGTATCGCAGCTTGTGTCGCTGCGCCACTTGCGGCGTACTGGATGGGAGACGGCTCGCTACCACTCGTGATCGCGTTCTCGTTCATGGCAGCGTCCATTGGCTTCATCGGTGCTGGAAGCGTGCAAAGCGGGCCGATGCCAAACGTCGCGATCACGACCATGAGCGTCGTGTGGATCGGACTTCTTGGCTCGTTTGCTGCACTCATCCTTCGCATGTCGGTCACCGGATCTGTTCCTGCGGCCGTCGGTACTGACACGTTGTTCATCGTGGTGGCGGCCGTCGTTGCGAACGATGTCGGTGGTCTGCTCGTCGGTTCCACCGCAGGGCGAACGCCACTTCGTGAGTGGATCAGCCCGAACAAGACTCTCGAAGGTGCAATCGGAGGAACGTTGCTCACCTTCATCGTCGTCATCCTCGTTGGAACTCAAAGTGACACATGGAACAACATGGGAGAGATGCTCTTGCTCGCGCTCGTCGTCTCATTCATGGCTCCACTCGGTGATCTGGTCGAGTCGATGTTCAAGCGCAATCTCGATGTCAAGGATTTCGGTTCGGTGATTGCTGGTCACGGCGGTGTGCTCGACCGGTTTGATGGCTTCTTGTTCGTGTTGCCGTCGGCTTACTACTTGCTGTTGGTGCTGCAACCCTGGACATCGTGAACCCGGTGCGGGTCGCTGTCGCCGGATCCTCCGGCTCGATCGGCACGCAGACCCTCGACGTCATTGCGGCAGAGGGAGATGCATATGTCGTGTCGGCGCTCGCGGTCAATGCATCCGCAGACGTCGTCATTGCACAGGCCAAGAGATGGAAACCAGAAGTTGTCGCGGTCGCAGATGAAGTAGCACGTCAGTCGGTACGCGAAGCATTGCCAGCGGTGCATGTCGTGGCCGAACTGGAATCGGTGGTCGACGTCGCCGATGTGGTGATCAACGGAGTCGTCGGCTTCGCGGGTCTACCTGTCACCTTGGCAACTCTGCGTCAGGGAAAGCGCCTTGGTTTGGCGAACAAAGAAAGTCTCATCGCAGCTGGCCCGGTAGTGGCGCCGCTGCGGGACGTTCCTGGGGCGATCATCGTTCCTGTCGACAGCGAGCATTGCGCCATTCATCAGTGCCTGCGGTCTTCGCATCAACCGGGTCGCGAAGTTGCGCGACTCGTTCTCACGGCGAGTGGAGGACCATTTCGTGGCCGCACTGCGGCGTCGTTGAAAGACGTCACCGTCGACGAAGCGTTGTCACACCCCACGTGGAAGATGGGTCCCAAGATCACTGTCGATTCGTCGACACTCATGAACAAGGGGCTCGAAGTCATCGAGGCACACGAACTATTCGGCGTCGACGTCGACAACATCGACGTGGTGGTGCACCCGCAGTCCGTTGTGCACTCCATGGTCGAGTACACCGACGGCTCGACGATCGCGCAGTTGTCCTTGCCGGACATGCGACTTCCCATCGGGTACGCCCTCGGATATCCGTCACGCATCACCTCGCCATTCGGATCCATCGATTGGTCGTCGTTGTCGCGACTCGATTTCGAACTGCCCGATCGATCCACTTTCCGATGTCTCGACCTGGCCTATGCAGCTGGGCGGGCGGGGGGCACTGCGCCGGCATGTTTGTCGGCTGCAAATGAAGTCGTGGTCGAGGCTTTCCTCGCTGGGCAAGTGCGATGGCCCGACATTGCACATGTCACCGAGCACGTCATGGCACAGCACCACGTCAGTCAGCCATACTCAGTGGACGACGTGCTCGCTGCCGATGCCGAGGGCCGTCGATTGGCAACAGAAGCATTGACACGATGAGCAACATCTACGAGAAGTTCCGCAGCGAAATTGCAGCAGGTGGTGCTGTCGAACAGTCCGACGGGTCGGTCGACCGCAAACAGTCGCTTGTAAGCGGTGTAGCCATCGTCGGATTGTTGGTGTGGCTCGGTCTTCGCGATGCGTGGATCCTCGTTTTCGTCGTCGGTTTATTGATCTCTGTGTTCCTCCACGAAGTCGGCCACTTCGTCACGGCTCGCCGTACGGGCATGAAGGTCACGCAGTTCTACATGGGGTTCGGGCCTCGCCTGTGGAGCACCACGCGTGGCGGAGTCGAATACGGCATTCGTGCGCTGCCTCTCGGGGCATTTGTGCGCATCGTGGGCATGAACAATCTCGATGAAGTTGATCCTGCGGACGAGCCGGTCACATATCGTGCCCAGAGTTACCCCCGAAAGTTGCTGGTGATCACCGCAGGTTCCCTCATGCATCTCATCATCGGTGTGGTTCTCTTCACCACGGTGTATTCGAGTTGGGGTCGGTATCAAGAGCTTGGCGCTGTCACCATCAGTGCACTTGCCGACGGCGATTCACCCGCATCACGCGCTGGCATCAAAGAAGGTGACGTCATCGTCGCAATCGACAATGAGAAAGTGTCCACTCGGTCGCAGTTCGTCGACGCCATCGTCGCCAATGAGCCTGGTGATCGTGTCACCGTCACTGTCGATCGCGACGGCACCTCGTCGAACCTCGAAGTTGTGTTGGCCGAACATCCCGAGGTTCCTGGTTCTGCGTTTTTCGGAGTGGCGAGCACCAGCGCCGGTTACGCCGAACTCGGGGTCGTTGAGTCAGTAGGCCGGTCATTCGCTGACATCGGAACAACCGTGTCTGAATCGGTCAAGGGTCTCGTAGCAGCACTGAATCCGGTGAACAGCCTCGAACATCTCACCAACGAAAATGCCGACCCGGCAACGCGACCCACGACAGTCGTGGGCATCAGTCAAGTCAGTGGTTCGGTCGGAGAGAGTGACGGGTTGAAAGGCATATTGTTGCTGCTCGCCAGTCTCAACATTTTTGTCGGTGTGTTCAATATGTTGCCGTTGCTTCCATTTGACGGTGGACATGCAGCCATCGCCACGTACGAGCGATTGCGGTCACGGCCCGGCAAGCCATATCGCGCTGACATCTCAAAGATGATTCCCATCGCGACGACGGTGGTGGTGTTGCTCGCGTTCTTGCTGGCCACCGGTCTGTACCTCGACCTCACCAGACCTCTCGACTAATGGCACACTGGTTCTGATGTTCGAACGTCGTCACACGCGGCAGATCACTGTCGGCAAGGTTGCTGTGGGTGGTGGAGCACCTGTCTCGGTGCAGTCCATGACCACCACTAAGACCGCAGATGTCGAAGGAACGCTGCAGCAGATCTACGCCCTGGCGGCCGCCGGATGCGACATCGTTCGATGCACTTGCAACGAGCAGGAAGCAGCCGAAGGACTCGCCCAAATCGTGCCGCGGTCGCCGATCCCCATCATCGCCGACATCCATCACCAGTACCGCATGGCACTTGCCGCAATGGAAGCCGGCGTGCACGGACTTCGCCTGAATCCCGGAAACATCAGAAAGCCCGAACACATCAAGGCGGTCGCAACCGAAGCTCGCGATCGCAACATTCCCATCCGCATCGGCGTGAATGGTGGGTCACTCGATCCGTCGTTGTACGAAAAGCACGGTGGTCTCACCGCCACGGCAATGGTCGAGTCAGCACTTCAAGAGATGAACTATTTCCGCGAGGTCGACTTCAACCTCATGAAAATTTCTGTGAAGGCGAGCAGCGTGCCGCTCATGGTCGAGGCGTACCGTCTTCTTGCCGACACGGTCGACGTGCCGCTTCACCTCGGTGTCACCGAGGCAGGTCCGCCACCCGCGGGCCTCGTGAAATCAACTGCGGGCATCGCCACGTTGTTGCTCGAAGGTATCGGCGACACCATTCGCTACAGCCTCACCGCCGACCCTGTAGAAGAAGCCCGCGCCGGTCGTCAATTGCTTGAAGCGCTTGGTCTGCGCGAGCGCAAGAACGTCGACCTCATCGCCTGTCCTAGCTGCGGTCGTGCCGAGATCGATGTCATCGATGTCGCCAACCGGGCACAGGCTGCATTCGCCGATCGGAAACTGCCCTTGCAGATCGCCGTCATGGGGTGCGTGGTGAATGGTCCAGGTGAAGCTCGCGAGGCCGACCTTGGCATTGCCGCGGGCAACAAACGCGGTCACCTTTTCGTGAAGGGTCGAAACGTCGCGGTCGTGCCTGAAAACGAGATGGTCGACGCACTTGTCGAATGGGCTGAATACATCAACGAACACGGGGTCGAGGCCGCGATTGCTCGCGTCGATACCACATTGGCAGAGCGCGAAGCGGCTCGTGATCGTTCACAACTGCTCAGCGACAAAGGCGATGATGCCAATAATGCGGGCGAGAAGATCGTCGAGATTCGAAAGACCGTCGGCAACTAACAACGGTCAACGTGTGCCGGCGCACACGAAGAGGGTGCCATGACCCGCGAGAACTTCGCGCTGACCCGGTGTCACGAGTGCGGCATGGCCAGATGTGAGTTCGCCCACGGCGCCTTCGGTACACAGCACGATGCGATGTCGGTCCGACGTCGGAAGTTGGTGTGTTCCGTCGACGTCTATTCGCTCGACGAGCAAATCTTCTACGGGGCTTTCGTAGACCGACACGACTCCACTCGTGAGCGGAGTCTGCACCGGCTCTTCGATGACGTCGAAGTCGGCGACCGAGAGCAACTCGGTGACGTCGACGTGCTTGCTTGTGAAACCAGCGCGAATGACATTGTCTGATGACGACATCACTTCGACCGCAGCACCTTTGAGATATGCGTGCACGTTGCCAGCGTGCAAGGCGATTGCTTGCATCGGTTGAAGAATCACGTGGTGAAGCAGGGGAGCGACGCGAATTGCTCTGTCGTCGGGGTAAGCAGCTGCGAGGTCGCGCAGCCACTGTGGACAGTTCTTGAGCGGAGGCATCGAATCTGCGTCGAAACACCAGTGCACGTAATTCCTGATGCCCTGCACTTCCAGTACCGCAGCTTCGTGATGCCAGCCGTACGACGACAGATCGGCGACAGATTGTTGCGTGGGGCGAAAACCACACAATGCCTCGAACCGTGTGAGAGCAATCACCATCTCGGGTTTGTCGTGTGGGTCTCGATACAGCCGTGTGGGGTGATCCAGGGGAAGTCCAGCATCATTCTCGCGGGCGTACCCCCGTGCTGCCTCTGTGCGAGTGGGATGGGTTTGGAGGCTGAGCGGTCGTGCTGAAGCGAGCACTTTCACGAGGATGTCGAGATCGCCTGACACTTTCTCGAGGGCGATCCATCCACCATCGATGAACACCTCGCTCGGGGCGCCATGGTGAGTGCCGAACCACAACTCTGCACACGGCTTGCCAGTTGAACTCTCGCCGAGGAGAGAGGGAATGAAGTCGACGTCTCCCCAGTCGTAGTGCCGAATCGCGCCACGAAGGAGGTGCATGCGTCAGAGCCTACGGAGTGCTGCGCGCGAGCGTGAGGACATGTGTCGCAGCTTCATCTTTGGCGACTTCAACTTTCGTGCCGGCCAGACGATCACGCACCTCGATTGTTCCCTGTGCCAAACCGCGACCGACGATGACAATTGTCGGCATACCCAAAAGTTCTGCATCTTTGAACTTCACGCCGGGTGAGACGCCGACGCGATCGTCGATGATCACTTCAAGACCGGCAGATTCGAGCTGTTGCGACAGGGCCTCTGCAAAGTCGCTCGTGCCGTCGGCGCCCTTTCCGGCGATGACCACATGTACGTCGGCGGGCGCCACTTCGCGTGGCCAGCGCAGCCCAAGTTCGTCATGGAATGCTTCCGCAATCGATGCGACAGCACGGCTGACTCCGATGCCGTACGAGCCCATGGTGACCACTACTTGCTTGCCGTTGTGGTCAAGGACGGACAGCCCCAATTTGTCGGCGTACTTGCGGCCGAGTTGGAACACATGACCGATCTCGATGCCCCGTGCAATCTGCAACGGAGCGTCGCACATCGGGCACGGATCACCATCGAGGACTTCGGCAGCTTCGATCGCACCATCGGCGGTGAAGTCGCGGCCGTGAACCAGGTTGATGACGTGTGTGTCGGTCTTGTTCGCACCGGTCGCCCAGGCAGTACCGATCGAAATGCGCGGGTCGAGCAGATACGTGATGCCGCTTGCCGATGTCGTGCCCAGGATCTGCGGTCCGATGTAACCGCGTTTCAGCATCGGATACGTCTCGAAGTCGGAGTCGGTGAACGGCTCAACTTCCGCAGGGCCCACATGCGCTTCGACGCGTTTCATGTCGACTTCTCGATTGCCGGGTACTCCGATCACAAGCGGCTCGCGCGTACCGTCGGGCTGCTTCAACATGATGACCACATTCTTCAACGTGTCGGCGGCGGTCCAAAGCCGGTCGGCTCGTGGTGCATGCTCGTTGAGATAGGTGATGACAGCATCGATGGTGCCGCAACCAGGTGTGTGCACTTCTGTTGCAGCGCTGACTTCACCGGTGCCGGTGTCGGTCTTTCCGGTCGTCACGGCTTCGGTGTTGGCGGCGTATTGACATGCGGTGCAGCGCACGAATGTGTCTTCGCCGACGTCTAGGGGCGAGAGGAACTCTTCACTCATCGAGCCACCCATTGCTCCGCTCATGGCCTTGACGATGACGTATGGCAAGCGCAAACGATCGAAAATTCGCTGGTACGCACCACGATGTGCGTCGTAGGAACGTTGCAGTCCTTCATCGTCGATGTCGAAGGAGTACGAATCTTTCATGGAGAACTCACGACCGCGTAGGAGTCCTGCGCGTGGACGTGCCTCGTCGCGATACTTCGTCTGAATTTGGTACAACGACAGCGGCAGGTCTTTGTAACTGCTGTACAGATCTTTCACGAGCAACGTGAACATCTCTTCATGAGTCGGGCCGAGGAGATAATCAGCGCCACGTCGGTCTTTCAGGCGGAACAAGTTGTCTCCGTACTCCGTCCAACGGTTCGTCGCTTCGTACACGTCGCGTGGCAGGAGAGCGGGGAAGTGCACTTCTTGGGCGCCGATCGCATCCATTTCTTCTCTAACCACCGTCTCGACGCGACGGAAGACTTTCAAGCCGAGAGGAAGCCACGTGTACCCACCGGGCGCTGCACGGCGGATGTATCCGGCGCGCACCAGCAGCTTGTGGCTGGGGACCTCGGCATCGGCGGGGTCTTCGCGCAGGGTGCGCACGAACAATTGGGAGAGGCGAAGCATGGTGTGTGGCGGTAGGTGGAGGTCCTCGCGACCCCGTGAGAACCTTAGTTTGCGCCGGTATAGTAGGGAGCGTCCAAAAAGTTCGTGGAACTTGAGGCACGGGCGTTTCGTCCGTGCCTCTTGTTTTGTGGGACGTCAGAACGGTTCACAGGTAATGGCAAGCGAGGAGGTGGTCACCATGGCAGGAGCGACGCTCGTCGACACCGTTGTTTCCCTCGTCGAACCCATCCTTGCCGACCTCGGTCTCGAGTTGTACGACTGCGACTTCGCCGGTGGAACCCTGAAAGTCACCGTCGACACCCCTGCCGGTCAGGACAAGGGCGTCGACCTCGATCAACTTGCCCTGGTCACCCGTCTTCTTGGTCGCGAGCTCGACCATGGTGACATCGTCACCCAGCGCTACACCCTTGAAGTCACCAGTCCCGGCCTCGAGCGCACCTTGCGCACGCCAGCTCACTTTCGTCGCGAGATCGGCAAAGACGTGAACGTGCGCCTCCGAAGCGATATCGATGGTCGTCGCCGATTGAACGGCACGCTGGTTGCGGCGACTGACTCAACGGCAACAATTCGCCTTCTCGATGATGTC